>BNJS01002503.1_pt1 | contig 148499 bp, 158 predicted proteins | sample 8540461 | NCBI WGS metagenome assembly BNJS01 (sample SAMD00202454, study PRJDB9452) | human saliva metagenome | isolation source: human saliva | place: Japan | reverse complement strand
CGCTGCCGCTGCTGCCGCCGCCGCTGCCGCTGCCGCCGCCGCCGCTGCCGCCGCTGCCGCCGCCGCTGCCGCCGCCGCCGCTGCCGCCGCCGCTGCCGCTGCTGCCGCGCGCCGCGCGCTGCCGCCGCTGCCGCTGCCGCTGCTGCTGCCGCCGCTGCTGCCGCTGCCGCTGCTGCCGCCGCCGCCGCCGCTGCCGCTGCCGCCGCTGCCGCTGCCGCTGCCGCCGCCGCTGCCGCCGCTGCCGCTGCTGCCGCGCGGCCTGAACACCCGTCAGATCGGCGCAACATTCGTTGCGTCGCTGAGTGCTTCTGGCAGTCTGGGTGGACAGGGCGGCGCTGGCGTTGATGGGTCACCCACGGGCCCGCGACAGGTAGTGGAGCTGATCGGTGCGTCCCTGTCCGCTCCAGCATCATGCCGATTCGGCGCGGAAGCGCGCGCTGCTCAGGCGCTCGCATGGTCCGAGGAGTTCCTCGGTGTCGCGAAGTGTTGCGCGGCGATCTCGACGGTGATCGTTGCCCTGTCCTCGGGGTGACGCTGGAAACTCAGACGCGGTTGCGCGCTGCTGTGCGCTGGTAGGTCAGGCGGTAGATCTCACCCACATGGACGAGGGCCGGGGCGGGCCTCCCGTGATGAGGAGCTGGCTTTCTGGAGCCCTGGGGCGCAAGCGAGAGGTACGAAGTTGTGATGAAGCCGCCGTAGGACTGGCCAAGAGTCGTCCAGGTTCGTCTCCCCGCGAGCTCGTGGCGGAAGCGCGGCATCGTAGACGATCTGACTTAGCGGAAATAGCGCAGAGTAGTTGGCCTTTTCCTGTGGGGTCGGAAGGGAAGGAAAAGCTGACTGCGCATCCCATGCGGAGTGGACTGGCCCGGTGCCTCGCTGATCGAGGAGGACCACGCGGTAATCCTGCAGGGTGATCTCACCACCCGCCGTCGAAGGTCTAAAAGTCCGAAAGCTTGAGGGGCTGGACAGCCGGGACCGCCCTGGAGGAAGACGGCCAGGGCGCGTTTTCCTTGCCGGGACGCACGACCTCGCGCGCGCGATCTCGACGGTCGTGGTTATCTGGTGCCGAGACGGGACGCGCGTGCGATCGAGGGGACGTCAAAGACGGTGCTCGTAGACGGGTGTGAGCGTGGTGGATGTAGCAGTTCGCACGCATGGGACAAGGGTAGCGCCATAGGCAGCGCGGCGTGCCGCGCCGCGGAGTCGCGCCGCGGGCGCCGCTTCAGGTCGGCTGCGGGCGCAGTTCCGCCTGCGCCCTCCCCAGTATCACCGAAGTCGGCTTGGAAACGGTGGGTGCGCGAGTGCGTGGCGCGTCTCCTGCCGCAATGACACATAAAGTCGGTAAAGTGTCGCAGGAATAGCTGTGTCTTTTGTTGACTTCGTGTGGGAGGACGAGACGGTAGCTGGTTAAGCGCAGGACTGGGAAGGCGTGACACCGTGTACACTCGTGTTCCGTGCCAAAAGACATGCGAAAGTTGGTGAATGTCACGAAAACGAGCTGTGTCTTTGCAGCTTCGTGTGGAGGGTGAGTCTTCGTGTGGAGGATGAGGCAGTGGCTGCGCTTCCGGACGCGGCGGGGGCGTGCGGGACGAGGCGTGGGCAGCGTACGTCAGCTTCTGAGAGCCAGTTCAGCGCATGAGGATGTAGCCGAGGGTCCGGAGGCCGACGCTCCACAGGAGGCGCCGTTTCGTTACCAGGTGGACAACGACAGTGATGACAGTTGCGATAATGGCCGCCCACCATTGAGACCATGCAGTGCCCGCGTTGTCGCTCAGGGTCGCCAGAACAAGGATCAACAAAATTCCGGGAGGCATCACACGTCATATTCGAACAAAGCTTGACTCGCGCAGGGGCTCGAGGATCTTGAAGCGGGCGCGCGCAAGGGTGAAGTCGATGACGAAGACGACCAAGAGGATTCCGAAAGAGGTAGGGGAGCGAGTGAGACATCAGGCCTCCTCACCGGTGTGTGGTGGTCGTCGCGTCGGAGCCCGAGGCGAGAGTGTCTGAGGGAAGGGGAGTCGCAAAGTGGAAGCGCGTATCAGGGGCAGAGCCCGTTGGCGGCAGGCTGCGAGGCGGAGGAACAATCAGCACCGAGGGCCGGATATTCTCTCGCGTCTTCTTGAGAACACGACGACGCACCACATAGTGCGCCGACGAATAACGGCAGCGCAAGCAAAAGCTTTTTGTTTGAGGCCAGATGGCCATCGCGATGAGGAACGACCAGCTGCCAAAAACAACCGAGGAATGTCGCCCGAGGAGCAGAATCGAGTCGACGGTCAGAGTAATGAACAGTGCGCGTGAGCGCGAAATCCAAGCCCTGGATCTGAGCTGAGAATGAAAGACCCTGCAAGAACGCCAACTAAAACAGAGGCCACCCACGTCGCGTGATAGGTGACTTGCACTGCAGCAAGCAGACGAAGGCTTCGTCAGCCTTCGGGTCGCGCGGTGATCGCGTAGGGCCTCGTCGACCAGGGCATACATGGAGAATGAAGCGCGCGAGCCCGCCTCGACCAGGTGAAGAGGAAGGAGAGGCAGAAAGATGCCGGAAGTTCTACGAGCAGCATCGTCACAGCGATGACGGCGAATTGGGTGTACGAGGGCCGCCAGAGTGATGACGAGATAGCTCAGCAGATCCCGAAAGCTGCTATTGACAGTACGGGGCCATCCACCACGGCATTCCCAGCTGCATGACCAAGATGCCGTATGCAATCCCCAGAGAATGCAACCCGCCGCGATGGGTGCGGTCGTGCGGATTCCGGTGAGGATTTCCGTGCGGGTTGAGGATGGCATCCCTCTATTCTCGGCAGCCGAGAACAGGACGTACATGCGGTGTTCACGAATCGGAACAGGATCAATCCGTTAACCCGGCGGTCAAACTTCTACTCCAGCAACCGAGTCGCGGAGACCAAGGTTCGATACCGATGATGACTTCGGTGACGAAGGAACGGCTGTTCTCCTTGCGTGTGTGATGGGATATCGCTTGACCTTTGGTTTCGGTGAGTTGGAAGGCTGCTACCGAATGGGGAGGACTGGTGCATGAGGATCCGAGGCCCCTCTTCAGCAACCCCAGGTACTACTTTCGGCGTAGTTTCCCAGCTCCGTCCACGTCAAAACGTAGGTCACGACCCGACGACCTGGTGTTGCACGTGAGCAGTGTCTGAACTGGTGTGGTTGGGCAGTGATGTTTTGTCCTTCGGACGGTCTGTCGCCGCAGAATCGCTTAGAACAGCGCTGTCTTCGCGCAGTCTTTTTCTGCTGGGATCACCTGGAAATTCGAGGCCTCCGCGTGCTCGGGTGCGCGCCCTTCCAAACCTGTGGAGAGACCCGTTGTACCAGATCCGAATGCACCGGGTGCTTCGAGCGCTCAAGCATGAGGAATCTGCGCGCAGCCACGCATCAAGGAATTGGCGCTCAAGCAGTACTTCGGAGCTCTCGTCCCCGTCGTGCTTTCCGGAATTTTCCCCGCCTGCCGAGCCGCATCAGCCTTGCGCGTAGCGGTCTCAATTCGCGCCGCGCTTCCCGCAGTACGCCACCTCGCGCTTCTGGGGTTCCAGCGGATACTCGCACCCGGTTCTGCCTTTCAGTCGACAAACCCCGGCCCGTGGGAATATCTGCCATCGCGATAGCTTCCGCGCAGCGAGCGCGCGCGCCATCGGCGCGCTCGTTGAGAGGATGCCCGCATGACCCTTCACCCACTCGAAGGTGACAATGCGCCCCTGCATGGCACGGTCAATCTCTTGAATGAGCTCCAGGTTTTTAATGGGTTTCTTTATCGGCCTTGACCCACCCGCGTTTCTTCCACCCCGGTGACCACTTGGAGATCACATTGATCGCGTACTGAGGTCCGCGGAGGATGTGGAGCTCTTCGTCGGCAAGACCGGCCTGAGCAGTTGCCTTAAGGAGTTCAAGGACAGCATTCAATTCGCCCAGATTGTTGGTACCGCTGGGCCACCCGCCCGCATCAACAATCCTCCAGAGACCACCAGGCCCATCCAGCAGGGCCGGATTACCCAGAGAAGAACCATCCACTGCGGCTGTAATCGTCATAGGAAGTTCCTCTACTTGGTGATTCCGACCTGGTGGAGGCGCGAGAGGCAAATTCTGAGCCCCGGGCCTGCCAACGTCCCTTGCGCCCAGAAGCTCCAGCGTGTCCGGCGACCATTTCGGTGCGGATCACGATAGGGAGGTTGGTCGAGAACCCTGTGCGGTGGCCTCGTCGAAGACGCTGGACCCATTGTGGGGTTCAACGTAGAAGACTCGCGTGTCATTGATCGAGGGTGGTCGCCATGATCGCGGGGTAACGCACGCCTTCGCGGACATTTTCGTAGGGGGTGCAGGAACGCATGAGCGCGTAGATCTCAGGATCTTCAATGGGGGTTATCCCATTCCTCCCACTCGCCCACGGTCAGGGGAGTGAGGGATCCAAGATGGCTGTTAGTGCGTCAACAGAAAGGGACTCCTGCGATCACCGCAGCAAAACGATCGGGCTGTGCGTTTGTGAGCCCGCACCCATGAGAAGACCGCCCGCGCTGCGACCTTCGGCGATCAAACGATCTGGGTGAACCCATCTGGAATCAACCAGATGAGTTCGCAACGTCCAAGAAGTCGGTGAAGGTGTGTGTTTTCACCAGTTTCTTACCGTCTTCGTACCATGAGCGTCCCATTTCGCCACCACCGCGATATGTGCGATCGCGTGAACGACGCGCTCGCTTTGAGTGCGGAAGACGCAGGATGTCGAACTCGGGGTCGAAGGAAACCTCGTAGGAACCGTAGCCGTGGATCCACCCCGCGTGAGTGCCGTCGGGCTGGGCATCGCGACGATGAACCAAAGTGACGGGAATTTGGTGTATCCATCACGGGCAGGTCACCCACACGCGTTCTTCCATGAAATCAGACGGATCCCAGTTGGGGAACCTGAGTGACCTTGAGGATACGCGACTTCCCTGTTCGCAGATCGAGTTCTTCCACGGTGGTGTGAGTCAAAACACTCTGATACCCCACACACGAACAAGGCAGTCTTCGAATCTCCCAGAACTGAGGGGATAGAGGCTACGGATCGTACCTTCTTTGTTGAGTTCCTCCCCGAGTGTCCACAGATCACTGCAATCCGAGGCCGGAACCGGTTTCCATCACAACTTCGAGAGGATGACTACGCCGGTAGTAGCGTGCTTGGGGAGCGCGTCACGCCTGTAGGACAGCGTGAAGAAATCGCGATATGCCTCGAGATCGCTCAGGCGCTCACCGTCGCGGGCGGTGTAGAGCGTCACCAGCGTTCGGGGTCCACGACCGAATCAGCGGCACCCTCTTGAGGCAAAGGAATACATGCCAAACTTCGCGTGAAAGTGCTGTGTGGATGACAAGCAGGGTGATCGCCTGCGGGTTCAACGTTGATCTGGACGTCATCACGCTTGGCGACAACGGGAAGCAGAGAAGCACTGGGTGCATAAGGATCCCACAGCCATGCACCGCCGCTGGTCGTTGAGGTCGAGTGAACAACGACGTGCCACGGGTCGTTCGACGCGGAAAACCACAGATCGAAGGCCTCGTTAGGTTCTTCCAACAGCAGGGAATCCTCTTCGACATCCGCGCCCACGCGGTGATGCATCAGTTGGAATTGCCTCCATGCGTCATCGACTCGCGTGTAGATGAAGGACTGAGAATCCGCGGCCACGCGAAGCCATAGCCCGCGTCAGTCACGACCTGGTCAACGATGTCGCCGCTGGACGCGTCTTGAATGATCCACGTCCAGCGTTCGTCGCCTTCGGTATCTTGAGACCACGCGATCAAACGCCCATCCACGGTTGGACCAATTCCCCGACCTTGAAGAACTCTTCACCTTGTGCGCATAGGTTTTTCGTCGAGAAGAAGCTGCTCGCCTTCAAAGTTTCTGCTATCTGCCAGCACCGAGTGTCCGGGTGGCGCGAGGAGCCGACACGCGGTAGTGCTTTTTGCAGGAGTCTTCGTGATACTGGCGCTGGAAATACCACAGTCCCCAACGCGCTGGGGAGCCGAATACACAACCGGTGCGGTGAATGAATCAAACTCCGAAACGAGGGTTCTCAGCCAGCTCCTGAGCCGGCTTGCAGACCTGTTCCGCCCATTGATTTTCCGCATTGACATGGGCAATGACATCCGGGTTGTCGCGCTGACGCAACCAGTCCCACGGATCATCAAAATGGTCCCCGTGAATGGAACGCACGCGCGTCCCAAAACGCTGCGGGGCAACAGGGCGGTCTCTTCAGTCATGTTCATACTCTAAGGGGCACGCCGTCATCTGGAGCGCACTTGAGCTGAGCCTTCCCAAACGCTCGACGAAATAAACGTTAAAAAGTCTTTACCGTGCCCACACAGGAAACAGAACAAGTGACGCCCACCACGGCCTCGGCAAGCGTTGAGCAGCCGGCCCCCGCAAACGGGGAGACCCCCGCAAGCGCACCCTCACACCCAGCCACCTGCCCAGCAGCGCGTCCAAACCCGCCCCCCAAAGACCCTCGCGGAAACCCTGCGCGCATGGATCAAAGAATTCATCCAATTCGGTCTGGTTGGCGCAAACCGCATTCGTCATCGACATGGGGCTCTTCAACCTGCTCCAACACGGCCCCTCGGCGTCCTCGCGGGCTACGCGAACACCGCCAACGCCGTGGCCGCCAGCGTCGCGACGATCTACTCGTGGATCATGAACCGAGTGTGGACCTACCGCGGGCGCACCCAGAAAACGCCGGACGTGAGGCCTTCCTCTTCTTCTTCGCCAACCTCTGTGGCATCGGAATCACGCAATTCTGCCTGCTATTTAGTCACCACATTCTGGGATTGACCTCGCCGCTGGCAGACAATATTTCCGCCTATGTCGTGGGCTTTGCTCTGGGAACGGCATTCCGTTTCGTTTTCTATCACTACGTCGTTTTCACTGGAAATTCAACGAAGTAAGCGCCGACGAGGCCGCGCCTCCACACCTGCGTCCCTTCCGTACGTCCGGGAGCAGTCGGGTAATTTTCGCCATAAAAGCGCGGTCTTCCCTTCGCAGGAGTCCCGCCTCGGACGTAGAGTCGAAAGGTGAAATCGACGAATCTGAAGCACATTGATGACACCGCACTGGTTTTTGAGGGCGGTGGCATGCGCGGCGCCTTCACCGCCGGAATTGTCGCCACTCTGATCGAAGAAGGAATTGATTTCCACATGTTTCCGGGATTTCCAGCGGGTTCGTCGAACACTGTGAACTACGTGTCTCGAGATGCCAAGCGTGCACCGACACCTTCACCACTGTCGCTGACAGCCCCGAATTTGGGGGCTTCCGTCACTGGATCGAAGGCCGCGCGGCATGTTCAACGTCCGATTACCTCTGCTACGAGATCGCCCAGCCTGACGGCGACGCCCCTTGGACCTCGATACCTTCCTTGCCAACCCAGCTGAGGTCCGGATCGGCGCCTTCAACGCCACCCGAGGCGAAGAAGTCTGGTTCACGAAGGACGATATGCGCACGGTGGAAGAAGTTGGCCGCTGCGTGCGTGCCTCGTCGACTCTTCCCATCATCATGCCCACGGTCACAATCGACGGCGACACTTACGTTGACGGCGCTCTTGGCTCCAACGGCGGAATCCCCTTGGACGCACCGATGCGCGACGGCTACCGCAAAGTTCTTCGTCGTCCTCACTCGCCCGCGACTTTGTCAAAACCCCGACAGAAACCGGGTGTGTGCTCCGCGCTGCGCCTGGCCTTCCCGCGTCTTCCTTCCATTGCCGAGGCCGTGGCCCGTCGCACTGTCGCTTACAACGCTGCTCGCCGCAAGCTTTTCCAATTGGAAGAACAAGGGCGAGCACTCATCGTGACTCCGGGGGACCTGGGCATCGACAAGATGGAGATGAATGTTGATCGCTCTGGAAGACGCCTACGATGCGGGCGTTGCCCGTGCGCGCGCAGATCTTCCCAGGTGGGAGGCCTTCTTAGGTCTATAAACGCTGATCTTATGGGTGTGGGGCCGAGCGGATTCTGCTCGGCCCCACACCTCATATCTATCGCGCTCGAAATCTCATTCGGTGTCCCCTATTCGGTTGCAAGAGCCGCCGAAGGACTGACTTTTGCCGCTCGACGTCCCGGCAGCCACGAGGCAACAAGGGAGGCAAGCACCGCCACCCCGATGACTGCCGCGATTTGGATCCACGGGATAGTGATGAAAGATAGTGAGGTCCTTCCAAGGGAGTGCCAGGATCCCGACGGTCCCGAAGAAGATTCCAGTGCGGAGCCGATGATCGCTCCGGTTACCGAAATAAAGACTGCCTCCAAGGCGAGCATGGTTTTCATTTGACGCTTGGTTAGGCCAAGAGCACGGAGCAGCCCGTTTTCCCGCGTACGTTCGGCAACGGAGGCGAAGAGTGTTGGCAACACCGACAGAGCGACCAGAACCGATACTCCCAAGAGACCGACGACGATGAGTAGCATCTGATCGATCATCTTGGAGTACATTTCGCGCTCAAGCGCTGATCCCGTTGACGATTAAGGAACTATCGATCTTTGCGAGGTCCTTCTGAACGCTTGCTGCCGAGACGCCGTCCTTCAGCTTGACGATCATGTCCCTCACGGGGGCTTTCGGATTGAGCTTGAGGAGGTTCGCCTCGCTAATGTCATAGGTGCCATTGAAATTCTTGGTGTAGTTTGCCTTTCAGGGTGAGGCATTTTCCCTCACTCGAGCACACGTTTGACGTCTTTTGCCATTCCAGGCTTCCATCCCGACCAGGACAGTTGAGTCATCGATTTGCTCGACCTTTGAGTGGGCGACCGTCGAATAGTTCGGCTCCCCGAAAATCTGACTCTGCTCATCGGCATCGCCCTGCGCGTTACCTGCGCTCGCCTCTCCCTCGACGTTTACGGTGCCGAAGATCGAGTGTGCGGGGAACGCGCGGCAACGCCCTCGGTCGATGAGACGCGTGCCTGAATATCACTGCTGGGTTCCCTCAGCCGTGATCGTGCTGACGGAAAGATCGAATGGGCGGCGCTCGTGACCTCGTTGATGAGGGAGTCTCGCATCGAACGCGCACCGACCATCATGGTGACAACCAGGGGTGACGCCAATGACGATTGAGGTTCCGGTTGCGGAGGTGCGTCCGGGGTTACGGACAGCGTTCTCGCGTGCCATACGAGACGAGCATTCCCGGCCACAGGGCGACCAAAGAGTTTGGTAGAGTGGGAACGATCAACCGTGCAGATCAGCAGAGATACCGATGAGGGCATGCCATGGACATACAGGAAGGACAGGGCGAGACTACTGCGTGGCGCTACTGATCTTCAAAGCCGCAAGGAGGCATCCTCCACCGACGACGGCCAGGAAAAGGGCCCTGACGACAAAGGGTCGAGCGGCGCGCCGCGCGAGAAGAGGCGTCGGCCTCGTTCACGGGAGAAAAGAGCGGCGATCGGCGGAACTTGAGAGACCTCGCGGGCTGGCTTGCGTCCGACGAAGACGGTGAGGAGGGTTCCGAATGCCCACACGCCGATTGCGTAGGGGATGAGAGTGATGCGACAGATCGAGAGGAAAATTCTCTCCCTCGACCATGTAGTCCCAGGCCGAAACCGCCAACCAGTAGTCCCAGGATCACGCCGATGAACGCCGAGATCGCGCCAATAGCGTAGGTTTCCGACGAACAAGTGAACGCACCTGCTTGACGTCCGCACCGAGTGCACGCAGGATGCCAACTCGCGGCGGCGTTGCTGAAGAATGACTTTAAACGTCGAGGACACGACAGCCGACGCAACAAGAATGGCGATCGCTGGGAAAAATCAGGGCAATGGCGGTGAGGAGGCCCCCGATACCTGAATCGCTTTGAGGTCCCTCTCGACTTCCGATGCCACGCTCTGGACCTTCACTCCATTGACGGTGCTGAGATTCGACTCGAGAGTTTTCACCCAGGTATCCTGTTCGGCTGCAGTCGGGTTCCCGTACTTGTCCCAGGCAGGTTTGTTGCCACGCGGATGGTGCCGGTCGGTCCCATGCCAACCGCCGAGTGTACCCTCGGTGGTCACATACGAAGCTGCTGTGATATTTGACCCCGAGTCGTAGATCCCGCTGACCGTGAAATCGTGTGCGCTTTCCGTCCCTTAGGGAGGTGAGCGTGAGGGTTTCGCCGACCTGCAGGCCCAGTTCTTGCGCCGAAGTGGAGGGATCGTGATTTCCGAGGCCGTGGCCGGGGCTTTCCCTTGCGTGTACTTCAGCGAGAGGAAAGGATCGGGGAGGAGGGGAGAGAGGAAGAAGGCCTCTCGCTCGTCGTGAGCCTTGCCCATGAGGGGGTATTGCGTGGAGATGCCGACGGCTGTGACTCCCGGAATCTTCTCGATCTGAGAGGTCACCGAGGCGAATTGCTGGGTGACGCTTTCGGGGGTGGGTTCCTCGTCGTTATCGTGGGAGGGATTGATGGTGACAAGTGCTGTCGTGCCTCGGTAGGCCTCGCGAGATGCTTCGGGTGAGGGCCGAGGTCGTCGTGTTCGTGAAGAGCAAAGGTCACGATGATGAAAGCGGTGGAAATTGCAACGGCCAGGCCGGTTGAAATAGCGGCGACCGTGGGTGCGTAGGGTTTGCTCGAAGCAGAGTGGATGTTGAACTCACGGGTGTCACCTCAGCGCGGCGTTGAGTTCGTCTTCGCTGGCCTCGCGAAGGTCTGAAACGATTGCGCCGTCGCGGACAACCAAGACGCGATCGGCATAGGAGGCCGCGTGGACGTCGTGGGTCACCATGATGACGGACTGGTCGAGCTCGTTGACTGCTCGGCGCAGAAGGTCAAGGACCTCCTTGGAGGAGTGCGAATCGAGGTTACCGGTCGGTTCGTCTGCGACGATGACTGCGGGGCGGCTCATGAGAGCGCGGGCAACGGCGACGCGCTGCTGCTGACCACCCGAAAGCTCGGAGGGCCTGTGGCTGAGGCGCTGTTCCAAACCCAGTGAAGAAACGATGAGTTTGAACCAGTCCTCGTCGACTTTCTGTCCGGCGAGCTCGAGGGGGAGCAAGGATGTTTGCCCGAGCATCTAGTGTGGGGATGAGGTTGAAGCTCTGGAAAACGAAGCCGATCCGATCGCGTCGAAGCTTTGTCAATTGGCTGTCTTTAAGCGCCGTGATATCGGTATTTTCAATGAATACGGTTCCTGAGGTGAGCGAGTCAAGGCCGGCCAGGATGTGCATCATTGTTGACTTACCTGAACCTGAGGGGCCCATGATTGCGGTGAATTCACCCGAGTAGAAATCGACACTGACGTTCTTGAGTGCGCTGACTTGGGTGTCGCCCGATCCGTAGATTTTGGACACGTGGGAGAGGCGAACAACCGGTGTTGAAGATGGAGAAGTATTCATGTTCTCTATCTTGTGCGCAGCGGCGTGCTCCCCACTATGGGGGATGCCCCAGGGTGTCCCCTGATTTTTCCCCGGTGGCGACCCCGAGGGCCACAGCGTTTATGCGCGTGCGGGGAGCCGGCTTCCACGGCCTCGTTCCTCGTGCTGCACTCCTCCGAGCTTCAGCCCTAACTGTTCGCTACTATCCCTAGCCGCAGTCCCCTGAATCGATTCACCGCTGCAGCGACATCGACGAGGCGTGGGCGGGCAAGGTGCCCCGGCAAAGAATGCGCACCGAACTTGGCAACAACGTCCAAGCCCTCAGAATTGATCGCACGCTCAAGGCGAGCAAGGAGCTGGTTGATATCCAACTTCCCATCCGCGTACGTGAAGAGCAGGCCGCGCACCATCCACGCAATCGCCTCGGTCTGTCCCGAATCAACGATTTGTTCCACGTCGCCCAGGTCGAGGTGTACCTTATCCAAAGTAATCGAGGACAGGCCCGCAGCCTTTGTCTTTGCGCGCTCGGGTCCGCGCAAACGAATGGGGAAGCGAGGTGCCGCGGGGGCGCTCATCGGCAGGTCCTCATGGGGACGAGGCAGGCGTGAGACAACCTCGCGCGCGCGAACAGTGACATCGACGCATCGATAGTGGTCCATCATGAGCACGCGATCAGCTTGATCGAGATAATCGCCAGAACCTCCCATGACCAAAATCGTTGAAACACCACGGTCGCGGTGAAGACAGGAAATACGATCAACCAAGGGCGTGATCGGTTCCTTCTCTGCCTGGACAAGTTCGCGCATGCGTCCATCGCGAATCATGAGGTTCGTTGCGCTCGTGTCCTCATCGACCAAGAGCAGAGGGGAACCCAGCTCAATTGCTTCGACCAAGGAGGCAGCCTGAGATGTCGACCCTGAAGCATTTTCCGTCGAGAAACGCGAGGTATCAGCGCTTCCGGGCAAGTGTGTAATAAAGGGAGAAACATCCACGCCCGTGACTGCCCGGCCATCAGCTGCACGGACTTTCATCGCATTCGGTGCAGTGGCCACATACTCCCGGCCGTCGCCTGGGATATGCGCATAGACGCCGCGCTGGATCGCGCCCAGCAGCGTGGACTTACCGTGGTAACCGCCGCCCACGATCACCGTAACGCCCGGCTCAATAGCCATCCCGCGGAGGGTGCCCGCGTGGGGAAGCTCGACCTCGGCCTCGAGAGTAGAGGGGGAAGAGAAGGGAATAGCGTCCGCGAGGGGGAATTGGGAGACCCCGCTGCGGCGCGCAAGGATAGAGCCGTTGGCGACGAAGGAAACCCAGCCGCGCTCGCTCAAGATGGACTGGAGGGCGCAGTAGTCCTCGTAGACCTCGATGTGATGCAGGAGGTCCTGGCGTTCGCGCTCAACTTCGGGGATATCGCTGAGGTAGTCGAAAGTGTCTTGGACAGCATCTGGAATGTCGAGGTCGAAAATCTGCGCGGCGCGGCGGCCCAAAAATCGTGCGACCGCGCGGGCATACCTGAACCTCGAAGCGGAGTTCGACGCGGTCGGGTTTGACCGTGCAGGCGCTGCGCTCGAGGATCTCAACGCTGGGGGACATGACCTGAAGGTCATTCAGGCGCCTCTCGCGAAGCGAACGATTAAAGGCGCGCAGGAGGTAGTCTGCGCAGGCCAGGCGCGCCTCGGAAGAAGAAATCGCCAGCCTGGGGGCCCCATTTCCTGCGGCGTCGAAATGGCGCGCACCTTCGAGGGGGGAGCATAAGGATCGGCTTGGATGCGGTCGATGGACAGGGAAAAACTGCCAAAATCCCATAAGCCTAGGATCGACTTATAGGACGGGTGGAACGCCCATCGAGTTGGTGAAGTGCGGCGAATAAGATCGCGGTCGGACCCGGTGTGCTTGCGGTACTCGGCGGTCGAACTCTGTCCGAGGGATTCGCGCTGAAGGTGAAGAATCGCGAGGTGACATGGTTGATCAGCCGACCGCTGCGGAGAAAGTTGTCACTGCATAGTAGATCAGGTAACCGGCCAGACAGATGTGGATGGCGGTGCCAATCATGCCAAGAGTGCGCGCAATCAGTGCCTGCTGGTAGGAGCTTTCGGGGATCTGAGCGGCGCGTGCGCGCTTGATTGCCGTGTTTGACCAGACCCACGCGGGAATCGTGCCAAAGAGACCGATGAGGAACAGACCGAGGACCGCGAAAACCATGGGGCCCGTGCTCGGGATGCTTTCGGCCTGCATGCTCGGCGAGGTCGGGTTGTAGGTGAACTCCGGGGCGCCGATGGGTGCTTGGGGCGCGAAGGCGCTGGTTCCCGAGGCGGCGAGAGGCGCGGATGAGCTCTGCTGGGAAGCACGCGGCATGCTGAAAGGATCGCTCTCGGGCGTGCCCCAGGGGATGTTGGCAGGAGCCTGCGGCGTGGCCTCGGGTGTTGTTTGTGAGTCCATGGGCACGCTTTGCTGCGCGTTGATCGGATCGCTCTGTTGCGCGCTCAACGGGGCGCTTGGTTGTGGCCCTGCTGAATCCTGCGGCGCCCGAGGCGTCGGCATGTTCGGCGGCTGGAATACATTGGGCGCTTGAGGATCTGGTTGCGTCATGCCTCCATCATAGGCAATGGCACGAGGTCCAGGCGCGTTCCAAGCTTGCTCCAAGCTTGTTCATGCCTGCCTGCCTGTCTGCTCTTGCCCGTCCAGGCCTGTCTAGGCCTGCTCCTGCCCGCCTGCCTGCCTGCTCCTACCCGCCTGCTCCACACGAAGTCGGTGTTTGTCACAGGCTATGCCCTGTGTCTTTTTCCAATTTCGTGTGTCTATTCGGATTCGCAAGACTGCTCGTGTCTGCGCCGAGGCCGGCTCAGGCCTGCTCCTGCCCGCTCTACATGAAGTCGGTGTTTGTCACAGGTTATGGCCTGTGTCATTTCCCCGACTTCGTGTGACTTTCCGAGGCCGTGGCCGCGCCCCACGTGTGACTTTCCGAGGCCGCGCCCGCGCCCGCGTCGCCCCCCGTGTGACTTTCCGAGCCCGCGGACGAGGCCACGCACCCGCAGGCACACCCGAGCCCCAGCGCACATGCAGTGCGGGGGCCGGTTTCCCGACCCCCGCTCTACCCGACAAACGGACCTGACGTCACAGCATGCAGGACACGCAGCCCGAAACTTCGGTGCCTTCCAGTGCCATCTGGCGCAGTCGCATGTAGTACAGGGTCTTGATGCCCTTCCTCCATGCGTAGATGTAGGACTTATTGAGGTCACGCGTGGTCACCGTATCGGGGTAGAACAGCGTGAGTGATAGGCCCTGATCGACGTGCTGGGTCGCCACCGCGTAGGTGTCGATGATCTTCTCGGGGCCGATTTCGTACGCGTCCTGGTAGTACTCCAGGTTTTCGTTCGTCATGTAGGGCGCCGGGTAGTAGACACGACCGATCTTGCCTTCCTTGCGGATTTCGATGCGCGAGACGATCGGGTGGATCGACGAGGTCGAGCCGTTGATGTAGGAGATTGAACCGGTCGGCGGGACTGCCTGGAGGTTCTGGTTGTACATACCGTACTGGGCGACGTCGGCCGCCAGGGCCGCCCAATCCTCCTGCGTGGGCAGGTGGATTGTCGAGGCCGCAAGAAGTTCGCGGCAGCGCTCAGTTTGCGGTTCCCACACCTGGTCGATGTACTTGCGGAAGTACTCGCCCGAGGCGTACGCAGGTCTTCAAAGCCTTCGAAGCTCAGCCGCGCTCGCGAGCGATCAGGCAGGATGCCTTGATGGCCTCGTAGGCGACGGCCATGAAGTACATGTTCGTGAAGTCTAGGGCTTCTTCGCTGCCGTAGTAGATGTGTTCGCGGGCGAGGTAGCCGTGGAGGTTCATCTGGCCGAGGCCGATGGCGTGGCTCATGGCGTTACCGCGGGCGATCGAGGGCACCGACTGGATATCGGACAGGTCGGAGACGGCGGTCAGGCCGCGGATTGCGGTTTCAATGGTCTTGGAGAAGTCCGGGGAATCCATGGTTTTCGCGATGTTGAGCGAGCCCAGGTTGCAGGAGATGTCCTTACCAATGTGCGAGTAGGAGAGGTCATCGTTGTAGGTCGAGGCCTCGGACACCTGGAGGATCTCCGAGCACAGGTTCGACATGGTGATGCGGCCCTTGATGGGGTTCGCAGCGTTGACCGTGTCTTCGAAGACGATGTAGGGGTATCCGGACTCGAACTGGATTTCAGCGATGGTCTGGAAGAAGCGACGTGCGTTGATCTTCTTCTTGTGGATACGACCATCGTCAACCATCTCGTGGTACTTCTCGGTGACCGAGATTTCCGAGAAGGGCACTCCGTAGACGCGTTCGACGTCGTAGGGGCTGAAGAGGTACATGTCCTCGTTCTTGCGTGCCAGTTCGAAGGTGATGTCGGGGATGACAACGCCCAGCGACAGGGTCTTAATACGGATCTTCTCGTCAGCGTTCTCGCGCTTGGTGTCCAGGAACTGCATGATGTCCGGGTGGTGTGCGTGCAGGTAGACAGCACCCGCGCCCTGACGTGCGCCCAGCTGGTTCGCGTAGGAGAAGGAGTCCTCAGAAGCTTCATCACAGGAACCACGCCACTGGACTGGTTCTGAATCTTCTTGATCGGGGCACCTGCCTCGCGAAGGTTGGTGAGCTGTAGGGCCACGCCACCACCGCGCTTGGACAGCTGCAGTGCGGAGTTGATGCCGCGGGCGATGGACTCCATATTGTCTTCGATGCGCAGGAGGAAGCAGGAGACCAGCTCGCCTCGCGCTGCCTTGCCGGCATTGAGGAAGGTCGGGGTTGCCGGCTGGAAGCGCCCGGTCATCATCTCGTCGACCAGGTGGCGCGCCATCTCGATGTTGCCCTGCGCTAGGTAGAGCGCGACCATGACGACGCGGTCTTCGAAGCGCTCTAGGTAGCGGGTTCCATCGAAAGTCTTGAGCGTGTACGAGGTGTAGTACTTGAAGGCGCCCAGGAAGGTGGGGAAGCGGAACTTGTGTGCGTAGGCCTGCTTGTGGAGGTCCTTGATGTCCTGGAAGTCGTATTGGTCCAGGACGTGCTTCTCGTAGTAGCCCTGCTCGACCAGGTATTCCATTTTTTCTTCCAGGTCATGGAAGAACACGGTGTTCTGGTTGACGTGCTGGAGGAAGTACTGACGTGCTGCCTGTCGATCGGCCTCGAATTGGATCTTGCCGTCGGCGTCGTAGAGGTTCAGTTGCGCGTTGAGCGCGTGGTAATCCAGCTCGGGGGAGGGGGCTGGTTCTACTCCTGTGTCAGTGAGGTTTTCTGCCAAAACTCGCTCAATCCTTCGCGAACTCGTGAGACGTCTTCGGCGGTGCCGAGGAGCTCAAATTTGTACATGTGGGGGATGTGTAATTTTGCGGAGATGATGTCTCCGGCCAGGCAGTAGGCCGTGCCGAAGTTGGTGTTCCCCGAGGAGATCACGCCGACGCACAGCGAGCGGTTGTGTTCGTCGTTGAGGAACTTGATGACTTGTTTGGGTACCGCGCCCTTGATGTTGCCACCGCCGTAGGTGGGGACGATGAGGACGTAGGGTTGCTCAACGTGGAGGAAGCCGTCGCGGGGGAGGAGCGGAATTCGCTGTGCCGGGAAGCCGAGTTTTTCCACGAAACGGCGGGTATTGCCCGTCGCCGACGAAAAGTAGACGACGTTGACCATGTGGTCTTTTCCTTTCACGAGGCCTGCTCTGCTTGGGAGCAAAAAGTTGCCCGGTCCCCTGAAGAGTGGTGTGGGGACCGGGCGGGTTGCTTTTAGGCGTTGACGACGCGTCCCGATTCCATGGACGAGGCCTGCGCTGCGGCCTTGATGAGGTCGGGGCGGTAGCCGCTCCAGTGGTCATCGCCGGCGATGACGACGGGTGCTTGCTGGTAACCGAGGCCCTTGATGAATTCGAGGGCTGAGGGGTCTTCGGTGAGGTCGACCTTCGTGTAGTCAGTCCCTGCTTATCGAGGTGCGCGGTAGGTCGCATCGCACTGGACACACATGGGCTTGGAGTAGACGGTGATGGACATGGTCTGACCTTTCAGTGTTGTGGGTAAGTGTTCGTTTTTCCGCTTATTGACCCGGGGGAGCGGAACATGGGTCAACACTACACCTTGTGTGTCTATTCGCAAGCAGGCCCAATATGTTGTGTCTGGGGTCTGGGTGGGCACTAATTGTGGATGGGGAGTGAGTACTCCTGTGGAAGGGGTGTGGATGAACCTTGCTTACATCGGTGTAATTCGTGGAGTTTTGGGTTTTCGGGGCTGTGGATACAGGTGCGTGTGGTGTCCACAGAAGGGGGTTGCGCTGTGGGTAAGGACACGAAAATTTCGATGAATTTCTGTGCGAGTTCGGCGTGTCGGGCGTCGACAATTAAAAAGGGTAAAGCCGGCTTAAAAAGAAAATGCATAGATGCTGAATAGGTAATGCGTAAAGCCTTATTAATGTGAGCGAGATCACGTACAGGTACTGAAAGTTCGCATGAAGTCCAAAGGAAATGTGCGTGTGTGCAGGTCAGGACACATATGAGAAGGGTGATACGCGTACAGATTTCATTCAGAAATGAATCAGGGTTAATCTGAAGCTGAGAAAAGTCTGAACGATTCAGTTGTAAATCGAAGGGCTTTCTTCTAGGGTTTAGACGTTCTGATGTCCGTAGATGGCGGATGACACCAAAACTGTTGCTAACGCTACATTTATTGCTCGATTGTCAGTAAGCTGTCAGTAAATCCCACCACAACATGAGGAGCACGCTCAGCATGACGAATGCGAAAAGCCAAGCTACTTCGAAGCGTAGAACTGCGGCGACGCGCTTTGTGGCGGCATTAGCCGTTGCCGCGACCGCGGGTAGTGCACTGGTTGGAAGCCAGATCATTGCTCCTCAGGCTGCGTATGCGGCGCAGGAGCCCGCCGCCACCGGCATCGACGTTGGTAATGTCTATGCGTCCATGGGTCAGGGGCATACCCGTGAGAACCCGACCGGCGCAAACCTGAACGACAGCATCCGCTACGGCATCGTCAAAGGCATGACTGAGAATCGTGTGAAAACGGGACAGAACCCGATGACGACGTGGCTGGGTGGCGAGTACGCGAAGAATAATGACGCGTGGACCTACATTGCCCGCGGTGCGCCGTGGAAGTGGGACAACCAGACGGCCGACTACGGTGACCCGCCCGCCAGCAAGGCGTGGATGCAGGAGCATTACGACAAGTGGGCTGCGGATTCAAACAAAATCTGGGTGGAACGGCCAGAGCGCCATCGGCTTCAAGCCGAACAACCCGGGTACCGTCCAGCCGGGTGAGACCTTCCTGCTCGGCGCGATCCGCCACAACAACCTGCCGATTCAGCAGGCAGCTGCCCCTGGTGGTCTCGGTCAGCCCTACCTGGTCTCGAGCCTGAACCTTCAGTTCACCAATCTGATTCCCGGTGACCAGGGCGAGTCCTTCCCCTTTATCAACCACGAGACCTTCAACACCCTGGCCTCAACGATCATTTACCGCAAGGGCGGCGCCTACGTGAAGACGGCAGGCGAGCCCGGCACGGGAACGTGCTCTAAGTTTCGGTCTTAACGGCTGGGACGCAACCCAGAAGATCAGTGGCAAGTTCCCCCGTGACTACGTGCTGTCCGGTGATACCTACGGTCGCCCCGGATACACGCCCTCCGGCGCCTTCATCGGTCCCGCCTATGAGCCGGACCCGGTGAACGCGGCGGATCGCTCGCAGGGTTATGTTAACAAGCCCGAGTCTCGCTCCGGACGCATGTACTGCGTCAAGTACGTGGGCGAGGGTAACGGTGACTACGACCTGTACAGCCAGTACTACAACGGCGGTGCAGAGCAGCCTCACAACCAGCTCGTGAAGGAACAGGTCATGCCTCGCTTCTGGCCGGGCGCGAAGGGCAACGTCAACGAGAACCCCTACGTCTCCGACACCGTCAAGCTGGAGAGAGACGACCTCGGATCGTACCTTTACGAAGAACGGCCGCACCTATCGCCTGCAGCTGTGGGGCTTCGTCCCCGCGACGAACGCGACCAACTTCCTGACCCCGGATAACTTCAACTCAATCCCGACGGCGAACTGCCCGGCGACGCCTCCGGCGGACGCCAAGCCCACCGGTTACTTCGTCACCCAGGAGCTCTCGGTTAACTACGCCTGCCTTTACGGCGTCATCACCGAGGCGCTCCATGCTGCGCATCGCGAAGGCCGTCGAGGACCCGGCGGGTGCCAGCCGACGATCCCGCCGCCATAACTTCGCGGTGACCACCGGCGACACCTGGCGCGACAGCACGAGACCGCAAGCCAGCGACCACCGGCACCGTGTGTCGGTCACGAAGCCCGGCTTCCTCCGCCTCGGCGCGCAACGAGCACATGCGCCCACCGAGACACTCGCGTCGCTGACCCCCATCGCCTTCGGTGAGGAGGCGCAAAAGTACGACTCAAACTTCATTTCAGCCTTCGAGTTGGCAGCTCTGACTTCACCATTTCGGAAAATCAGATTGCTGATCCGCAGTGGAAGCTCAAAGACATCAAGTGTGTCAACGGTATCGGCGAAGACGTCGCCGTCACCAAAGACGGAACGCGGCGTCAACTTCAAGAACGTCGGCGGCGCAGAGCCTCGAAGCGGAGCAGCTCCCATCACCTGTACCTTCGTCAGCGAGATACGAAGCTCCGAAGGTCCCGAACCTGCGCGTTCAGAAGAGCATCGAAAACAACGGTGGCGTGACCGGCGCGACCGAGTTCGATAGTCTGATTACAAGATCGTTGCCACCAACGATGGGAACGGCGCCGGGTAACACCGGCAAGCTGACGGACAAAGCCCGACTTTGCCAAGGGGCCTCGAAATCAGTCCGCTAAGGTCGCCACGACCCGAGGCCGGCCTCGCTGGCGCTGCAAACGCAACCGCAAGCGGCGGCGTCTACCACCTGACCAACGGGTCAACCTCGATCGGGCAAGACCGCTGAGTTCTGGATCCGCTTCCACGTGAAGCGCAACAGAGACTGCCGCTGGCTACGACGTCAAGAACCTCGAGATGTAAGGTCACCGGAAACAACGTTCCGACCCCCGGCTTCGGTCTCTTCAACCAAGTCATTGCCGAAAACGGCAAGGACTCTGACGGCGAAGACAACAACAAGGCCTGTGGCCCTGTTCCCGTCACCAAGATGCGCGTCGAAAAGAGCATCCAGGTAAACGGCGCAACCACGGGCGCCACCGACTTCATCGTCGACTACAAGATCATTTGCAACCAACGACGGCAATACCAAAGGCCTCGACCGGCAAGCTCACGGATAAGCCCGACTTTGCCAAGGGTCTTGAGATCCAGTCCGCTAAGGTCGCCACCACCCAGGCAGGACTCACCGGCGCAGCCACTGTGACTCCCGCTAACGGTGTCTACACCCTGACCAACGGAGTGGAACTCGATCCGGGTAAGACCGCTGAGTTCTGGATCCGTTTCCAGGTCAAGCGCAACGAGTCGGCCACTGGGTACGACGTTAAGAACCTCGAATGTAAGCTCGACGCCAACGGTATTCCCACCGCCGGCTTGGCCTCTTCAACCAGGTCGTCGCCGAAAGCGGTAAGGACCACGACGGTGAAGACAACAACAAGGCCTGTGGCCCGGTTCCCGTCACCAAGATTCGTGTTCAGAAGAGCATCGAAGCAAATGGCGGCGCAAACACCGGCGCGACCGAGTTCGATGTCGATTACAAGATCGTTGCAACCAACGACGGAAACCTGAAGACCTCGACCGGAATCCTCACGGACAAGCCCGAGTTCGCCAAAGGGTCTTGAGATCCAGTCCGCTAAGGTCGCCACGACCCAGGCCGGCCTCGCTGGTGCTCAAACGCCACCGCTGCAAACGGCACCTACACTCTGACAAACGGTGTGGAGGTTGGGCCCGGCAAGACCGCCGAGTTCTGGATCCGCTTCACGTCAGGTTCAACTCCGCAGCAGCTGGCTACGACGAGACCGCTCTCAGAATGTAAGCTCGACGCCAGGGAATCCCACCGCCGGCTTTGGCCTCTTCAACCAGGTCAACGCTCAGACGAGGCAAAGGACCACGACGGCATCGACAACAACAAGGCCTGCGGCCCCTACGTGCCGCAAAGGTTCGCGTTGAAAAGAGCATCGAAGCAAACGGTGGCGCCACCGGTGCAGCCGGAATTCGATGTCGACTACAAGATCGTCGCAACCAACGACGGACAGATCGCAACCGACCACCAGCAAGCTCACGGGATAAGCCGGAGTTCGCTAAGGTCTTGAGATCCAGTCCGCAAAGATCGCGACCACGCAGGCCGGCCTCGCTGGTGCTGCAAACGCGACCGCAGCTAACGGTGTCTACACGCTGACCAATGGAGTCACCCTCCAGCCCGGCACTACCGCCGAGTTCTGGATCCGCTTTCCACGTCAAGCGCAACACCGCTGCCTCCGGCTACAGCGAAACCAACCTCGCATGCCACCTCGATCAGAAGAACCTCCCGGTTCCCGGTTTCGGCCTCTTCAACCAGGTCTACGCCGAGAACGGTAAGGATCACGACGGCATTGATAACAACAAGGCCTGTGGTCCCAACGTTCCTCACGAGATCGTCGTCGTGAAGGCCGGTACCCAGAACACTGGTAAGACCTTCACAGACCCGACCAACCAGTACACCTCCGGAGATGGATCGGCGCTCTACCCGCTCAGTGGTGCAGAGTTCGCGATCTACAGCGGCGGCAACCCGCAGAACTCGACCTCCGCGACCCTCGTCAAGACCCTGTCCGCAGGAACCACGACGGACGTCTACTACTGGTCAGTCACCGGCCTTGAACTCAACACCGACTACTGGTTGGTTGAGACCAAGGCACCGGCTGGACACAGCCTCCTGCCTCGTCCGATCCCCTTCCGCCTGACCACGGATGGCAACGGCACCGTTGTCACCCTGGGCGCGGAGGTGCGCGATCAGACCAAGTGGGCCAACTCGGCCGTTCAGGCCTACGCCTCCGTCACAAACGCAACACTGCCCCAGAGCGATCAGGGCTTCGTTGTGGGCGGCGCACGCAAGGCCACCATCTTGGTCAAGGACACGGAGGTAGGACACCTGCCCGTCTCGGGCAGCCTCGGAATCTACCCGTACATCGGTGTCGCAATGGCGCTTATGGGCGGGGCGATGGTGATCTCTCTGGTCACCATGAAACAGCGTCGCAAGGCGGAAAACTTCGCCTGAGACACTGACCCTAGTTGATGACTAGTTCACATCACCATCACTCGATCTGTTCAAAGATCCCGTACAACAGGAGAACACAAATGACAACTCTTAAGACCCGTCGAGGCATCAGCCTCCTCGCCGTCATCGCAGTTGCTGCTGGCGCTGCTGCGGTTCCGGGTATTGCTACGGCAGCCCCGACCGCATCCGCATTCGGCGTCGTTGCAACCGCTCCCAGCTCCCCTCGCTGGTCGACCTGGACCCCGCCAAGACCGGCTCCATCACCATCCACAAGCTGGTGAAGGATGACACCAACGGCACCACCGAAGGCACCGGCCTTGAGGACACCACCGTCACCGGCACCGGCCTCGACGGCGCAAAGTTCACCGTCCAGCGCCTGACCGGCGTCGACCTGACCACTCAGGCCGGCTGGGAAAAGCTCGTGGGCTACAACGGCAACGTTGACGCCGCAAAAGGCTGACGGCGTTGACGCCCCGGTCGAGAAGACCACCGCTGGCGGCGGCCTCGCCAAGTTCGAGAACCTGCCCCTCGGCGCCTACATCGTCACCGAAACCGTGACCCCCGCAGGGCTACATCGGCTCCAAGCCCTTCATCATCACCGTCCCGATGACGCACCCCACCGAGAAGAACGAGTGGAACTACAACCTGCACGTCTACCCCAAGAACTCCAAGGCTGGCGTTGACAAGAAGGTCAAGGACGACACCACTCCTGCGGTTGGCTCCGAGATCAACTACACCATTAACTCCGACATCCCCAGCCTCCCCGCTGGCGACAAGCTGAAGACCTACATGGTCGTCGACCAGTACGACAAGCGCGTCACCATTGCGACCAGCGATGTCACCCTGGCGCTGTCCGATGGCACCGCTCTTGTGGCCGGCACCGACTACGATCTCAAGACCGCTACCGGAACCGTTGCTGCTGGTACAGACAACTACAAGTTCATCACCGCTGTCTTCACCGAAAGCCGGCCGTAACAAGATTGCTGCCGCCCGTGCAGCAGGAACCGACGCCACCAAGGTCGTCATGAAGCTCAAGGGCACCGTCACCGGTCCGCTCTCCGGAAACGGTCTGGTCCCCAACAAGGTCACCCTGATCCCGAAAACCCCGGCAACCCCGTGGGATCCCGAGTCGGGCACCACTCCTCCCCCGGAGTACCCGAACTCTGAGGTCGTCTCCAAGTTCGGCAAGGTCAAGATCACCAAGGTCTCCGCAGCTGATCCGACCGCCAAGCTCAAGGACGCCGAGTTCTCGGTCTACAAGTGCACCCCCACCGGACTGACCTCCGGCACCGACAACTTCGTTTCCACGAACGCAACTCTCGGTGACAAGATCACCGTTGATGGCAAGGACACCTTCACCACCAACGCCAGCGGCGTCGTGGAGATCGACTCCCTGCGCAACAACGACTGGGAGAACAACAAGCAGGTCGACAACCCCGGTTGGTACTGCCTCGTTGAAACCAAGGCTCCTGCAGGCTTCGAGCTCCAGACCCGCCCGATCGCCTTCCAGATCCTCCAGTCCAACTCCAAGGCCGACAACCAGTACACCCTGGAGACCACGGTCAAGGATGCTCCTCACAACGGTGGATTCCGCCTGCCCGTCACCGGTGCTGCCGGTGTGGGCGTGCTGATCGCAGCTGGCTCCGCACTCGTTGCTGGCGCTGGCGCCATCACCATTGCGAACAAGCGTCGCAAGGAAAACGCCTGATCTCTGACTGAGATTTAGCCGGGTGCGGGAAGGCCCACAGGTCTTCCCGCACCCGTTTCTGTACAATCAACACCAACCCCATCACCCCATCCAAAAGGCGACTCATGAGCGAGAACGACATCCACGCAGACGACAGTCTCACAAGCACCCCGGTTCAGGACGACACGCCCGAAACTGCGGAAGCACGTGAGCACAGACTTCGCAAGGCAAAACGTCGCCGTCGCCTCTTCACCATCCTCCCCCCGATCCTGCTGATCCTCGGAATCTTGGTCCTGCTCTACCCAGTCGTTTCGACCTACCAAAACAACGTCGAACAACAGCGCATTGCCAGAGCATTCAGCGCCCAACAAACCAACGTTGGTCGAGATGTCGTTAAAGACCAACTTGCACGCGCTGACGAATACAACCGCCAAGCCGCCGAAGCACCCATTCTTGACCCCTGGTTGGAATCCCAGCGGCCCAACACCCCCCAATACTCCGATTACCTGTCACAACTGAACGTCAACCCCGTCATGGCGACCGTTAAGGTCCCTAAGGCCGACATCAGCCTCCCCGTCTACCACGGCACCAGAAACCTCCACCCTTGAAAAGGGCGTCGGGCACCTCTTTGGAACCGCACTCCCCGTCGGTGGCGAAGGAACCCACACGGTTCTCACCGGCCACTCGGGCACTGGGAAGCGCAACCATGTTCGACCACCTCAACCGCGTCGAACTCGGCGACGTCTTCTACATCGAAGTCTTAGGGCGCCACCTCAAGTACAAGGTCACCGACATCCGCACCGTTCTCCCGAACGAAACGGAAACCCTGAACAAGGTCGCAGGAAAAGACCTCGCAACCCTGATCACCTGTACTCCATGACGGAATCAACACTCACCGCCTCCTGGTCACCGGCGAGCGCATCCCCATGGACGATGCGCAAGTCGCAGAAGAATCGGCCGATGTTGAACCCGCTGTCGTTCAGACCTGGATGATTGCCGTTGTCGTCGGCATTATCATCGTCCTCATCGCGACCGCAGTCCTATGGTTCCTCGCCCACAAGAACCGCAAGAAGCGCGAAGCAGCGCAGCTCGCAGCGGCAGAAAGTGGCGCACTCGAAGCTGAAGGCGACACCGCACAAGGCCTCGAAAGCGGAAACACCCCGGATCACTGACGCTTCTGAAGCTCGCGAGTAGAGCTCGCGCAATACGTCGTTACACTCAGTGCCCTCACCTTGGGAAACCAAGGTGGGCACTGAGCTTCACTCACAACGGCTCTTAACACTCGACAACGTTCACAGCCAAACCGCCAGCCGAGGTCTCCTTATATTTCGAGAGCATGTCATTTCCCGTTTGACGCATCGTCTCGATCGCGACGTCCAAAGACACGGTGTGTCGGCCATCGCCCCACAGTGCCATTCGAGCCGCATTAATTGCCTTCACAGCAGCAATCGCATTGCGCTCAATACACGGGATCTGAACCAGGCCGCCAACCGGATCACAGGTCAGTCCCAAGGAATGCTCCATGGCGATCTCAGCAGCATTCTCCACCTGCTCTGGAGTGCCACCCAAAGCCTGCGCAAGCCCCGCAGCGGCCATCGCCGAGGCCGAACCGACCTCACCCTGGCAGCCGACCTCCGCGCCGGCAATCGACGCATTGGTCTTAATGAGAGCGCCAATCGCAGTCGCCGCGAGCAAGAATTCGTGAATGCACTCTTGTCGAGCGCGCGCGCCTCGAATCCCGCCAGAGGAAGCTCCGAAATCCGGGCCATCTGGGCGGGAGAGCAATTCGGGAACTCAGCACCGGCCTCGGGGCAGAAAGAAACAAGGTAACCAAGAACAGCAGGGATCACACCAGCAGCGCCATTCGTCGGCGCAGTGACAATGCGGTGACCCGCAGCGTTTCTCCTCGTTCACCGCAAGAGCGTAGAGGTTAACCCAGTCCATGGCACGCAAAGGATCTTGCATAGCGCCGGCCCAGCCGTGGCGCTTTTCCAAGCAAAAAGCCTTCTCTGCGCGGGCACGCAACTGTGCAGCTAGGGCATTTGCGCGCCTGGGCACATCCAAACCACCCGGCAAAATACCCGTTGAGGCGATACCCGCGTCGATCGCGCCGAACATCGTATGCGCAATGTGATCGAGGTATTCGGTGAGTGCAGCAGCGGGACGCGCGGAAAGCTCATTGGCGCGCACGAGCTCGGCGACCGAGAGCCCAGAGCGCGTGCACTGTTCCAAAAGCTCGGCGCCCGTCGAGAAGGGGAGGGGAGCCGGAGTGCACATTCCCGTCGTTTCCTGCGCTGAAGCAAGCGAAGCGATCTCGGGATGCTCGCTATCGTCATTCGTTTGCGCCGCGGCGAAGCCGCCGCCCACCGAATAGTAGGGTGCGCTGCAACAATAATTCACCCGGGTAATCGACCGACTCGGAAGACTTCCCGCAACCCTGGTCATCAGGGGCGATGCTGTCTTGGCCTCGGGAAGCGCCCGCCGTCGACGAAGCCTCACCGTAAGCACTGATCGTCAAAGCATTGACGTGGTAGGGCAGGACCGTCCGCGGAAGAAAACGAATATCCGCCTCGATATCAAAGGGAATATCACGCCCGCCCGCAAAAGGAAGCATCCCGCTCGAGGCGATCGAAGGAATGACGCTCTCGACCGTATCGATAGAAACAGTCTCCGGGTCATAGCCCGCCAAACCCAGCAGAACCGCACGATCGGTGTTGTGGCCTCGGCCGGTCGCACCAAGAGAACCAAAAAGCTCGACGCGCACGTGGGAGAGCCGCGAATACTCTGGAAGCGCACACAGCTCCGTCGAAAAAGCCAAGCCCGCGCGCATGGGACCCACCGTGTGCGAAGAAGAAGGACCAATGCCGACCGAGAACATGTCGAAAACTGAAAGCGGGCGAGCGGCCGAGCTTGCGGGGACTTCGCCGGCGACAATCGCGGCGGGAGTAGGCGTATCTGCGCTGTATTCGTCCTGCGTGGTGACGTCAATCGGCGGCTGAAGATCCATGGGTTCTATTGTGCCCGAAAAAGCCCCGTGAAGTGGAAAAGAGGGGCACCAGGTACACGGGAGAAAACTCTTTTGCGCCATGCGAGACTGCCCCGCGCACTTTGCGCGAATCTCTATAAACTTGGTGTCATGACTGAACGCATGAATGTCGAGATCCTTTAACCTCGACCACCGCAGTGTCCTTGCCCCTACGTTCGCGTTGCCGACCGCAAGACTCTCCCCGGAGGCGACGTCCTCATCAAGTACGATGTCCGCTTCACGCAGCCGAACAAGGCTCACCTGGAAATGCCTGCCGTTCACTCCATCGAACACCTGAGCGCAGAGCTCATGCGTAACCACACCACCAAGCTCATCGACTTCGGCCCCATGGGCTGCCAGACTGGCTTCTACGCGCTGCTCCTGGGCGTGGAAACCGAAGAATTCCTTCCCATCTTGCAGGCAACCTTCGAAGACATCCTCAACGCAACCGAAGTTCCCGCCGCAAACGAGGTCCGAGTGCGGCTGGGGCGCGAACCACTCCCTGTCCGCCGCGCAGGACGCCGTCCGCGAATTCCTCGCGCACCGCGACGAATGGCTTGTCGTCACTCAGGACGATGCGGCCTCGTGCTGAGGCGTGTGCCGCTTTCTTCAACCGACAACTGACGATCTTTCCCAGAGAGGCCACTCATGTCCCTGACCCTGACCCCCTCGCGCGTTCTTCCCACGGTTGACGCCTTCATCCAGTGTGCGATGGTCATGGAAGCACAGCCCTTCCTTGACGCACTTACGCCCCTCCCCGGTGCCGACGCGGTCGAGACCCTCAACATCGGCGCGGAAGGTCACCACCAGCAGAGCTATGCCCTTGGCCAGCTCGCGGGCCACACCGTCCTCGTCATCACCTCCGGCGTGGGCATCGCCAACGCCGCCGCAGCCGTCGACGAGGCCTGACCATGGCCACCCCGAAGATCGTCATCGCGGGCGGCACCGCGGGTGGCCTCGAAGGTGGAATCAAGGTCGGTGACGTCGCGGGCGCCATCTCTACGATCTACAATGACGCCGATGCCACCGTTTTTCGGCTATGAACTTGGTCAGATCCCGCGCATGCCCGTGGACTACCACTCCTCGCAGCGCGCCATCGACGCCCTTGCCAAGCTCGGGGACGCACAGCCCCACACCGTGCGCACGGGCCGCATCGTCACCGGCGATTCCTTTGCCTCGGAAAAGGTCGTTGCTCGCATTCGCGCCGGATTCCCCGACGCGCTCGCGGTCGACATGGAAACCTGCGGAATGGCACAGGTGTGCTGGTCCAACGGCATCGACTGGATCTGCCTACGCGCGATCTCGGACCTGACCGGGGAAGGCGCCGATGAGGACTTCCACATGAACGGTGAGACCGCCGCATACCACTCTTTCGAGGCCGTGCGCTCATACCTCCCGCTCTTTTGCGCCTGAGAGGTGATGCCATGTCCTTTTCAGTCCTGATGGTCTGCACCGGCAACATTTGTCGCTCCGTGATGGCCGAGCAAATCCTTCGCGAGGCGGCCGCCAATAGTGGGGTCGATATTCTTGTTGATTCCGCGGGCATCAGCGATGAAGAGCACGGGCGTGGCATTGATTCGCGGGCTGCACGTGCACTGCGCGAGGGCGGGTATCGCGTGCCCTCGCATCGTGCTCGCCAGGTTCAGGCGGGGGAACTCCAGCGCTGGGACCTGATCCTTGCGATGACCTCCTCCCACCTTCGCGCCCTTGAACGGCTTGCGGGTGGCCCCGATCCGAAGATCCGCATGTTCCGTGATTTTGAGGAGGTTGCAGGCAAGCCCGCTCGCGGGGGCAGTCGTGATGTGCCCGACCCTGGTACGGTGATTATTCCGATTTCGAGGCCACGCGCGCGACCATCGAAAAGTGCACTCCCGCGATCCTTGAGTATGCAGCAGGGAGCTTGAATCGGTGACGAAACGATTCACGCGCACGCGCGCGCTTCTCACGCTGTGCGTGGCGGCGGCCTCGGCAATGGGGATAGGGGGCTGCGGGCAAGCAGAACCCGAGATCACCCAGACGCCTACGTCGGAAGCACCCCGCGGAATCGCGCTCGACTACACGGGGTTTGACCCGGAAAACTTTATTTCAGACCGGGTGCTGGACGATTCGACGACGATGACGGATGCGCAGATCGCTGCCTTCATTGAAGAAAAAGGTGAAGGCTGCCGGGCGGGGCGTGCGAATGATCAAGATATCCCCTGCTTGAAGGATTTCTCAGTCGTCACTGAGAGCTATGCGGGCGATGAGTACTGTCCATGGGGATACCAGGGCGGTGAGGAAGAAAGCGCCGCGCAGATCATCGGGCAAGCCGCGCGTTCATGTGGAGTGAACCCGCAGGTTCTTCTGGTGACCCTCCAAAAAGAACAGGGTTTGATTTACGCCTCGGGTGGGGATTTTCAGTGGTTTAGCTACCCCAGCGCGATGGGCTACGCCTGTCCGGATAACAGTACCTGCGATCCCGATTACGCGGGTTTTCAACGGCAGGTCTACTATGCGGCGCGGCAATTTGCGATCTACCGGATAAAGCCTGAGCGTTATCGATTCCAGGCTGGGCAGCGGGTCGAGGCTCGCTATGCGCCCGCACAAGAGTGCACCACGACGCAGATTACTCCTGCTAACCGCGCAACTGCGAGCATGTATAACTACACGCCTTATGTGCCGTAACAGGGGTGCGTTGAAAGGGCGTGGGGATGACTGCTCTGTCTATGGGAACGCAAACGTTTACGCATACATGCGGGCCTGGTTTCCACAATAATGTTGCAACTCAAGCAATGATGGGTGGCGCGGGTATACACTGACTCTGCTGAGCACGCCCGTGTTCGTGCGACAACGTTGTTGCAAAGGGGCTCGTCATGGAACCGTATGATATTCATAAAAAAACAGCGGATCCGCCGCAGGTCAAAACAAAGCCTCCGGGGTTTGAACTATTTGATGAATGCGCGGTTGGAATCGCACTCTTACCGGGACGAATCCATGCTGTTGTCATGGATCGCTCGGGGCGCGTGCGCGAAGAACGTTCCCGCACGATCACCAGTGACTCCGACAAAGTCGTCACCACCATCAATAAACTAGGCGAAGAACTTGTCCAAAGCGCTGAACCATATGGGGCGATCAGGGGATTGGCCTGAGCATCGAGCGGGAGAGTGACCCGTCAGCGCACCTGTGTTCTGGAAGCTTTGGACTGGGATCATTTCCCACTCCTCCAACACATCACCGTTGATGCGCGGCTTCCTCTATCGATCATTACAAACCTTGAAGGCTTGGCAACCTACGAAATCGCCTATGGGGTTGGGCGGAGAATAGATGATTTCCTCGTCGCTCAAATTGCAGAAAAGGTTGCGTTCGATTGAGGTCGAGGGCGGAAGGCTCATCACAGAATCCCACCGGAAAATACCAACGAGGTCCTCCACCTTCCTATCGCGGGGAGTAACGGGGTGTGCTCGCTGGGACACATGGGATGCGCCAGCGGCGCGCTGATCCCCTCGGCTGTTCTTGCCCGTGCTCGAGGGCGCACGCCTCGACGAAGGGAAAGACGACAGGCCGCGCGACATAGAAGAACTCATCACCATGGCCCGCACCGGAGACTTCGTCTGCCGGCGAGTTGTCATGGAATTCGCTCGCAACCTTGCGGTTTTCTTGCAAGGACTCAGCTACATTACGCAAAAGGGCGCATTGTCCTTGACGGAAGCGGGGTGCGAATCCTCGCCTCGGACTGGGCGGTGCTCTTCGAAGATGAACTCTTCTCTTTTTCTTCAAATGGAGTTGTCGCTCCGACCGTCGTCCATCGCTCAAACGCAGACAGTCGTTGGGCGTGCGGTGCGGCAGCGCATCTGTTTGCAACCGTTGGGGGTCCCAGGAACCTGCGGGTGATCAACCGGAATGGGGATATTCAAGGTACTGAGGTCGTACACCACCAGCGCGAGCACTACGCCTCTCTAGTTGCCTTGTAACGAGGCGTTGAGAGCCGGCAAATAATCACGGGACTGCGAGCAGCACGCAGTCCCGTCATTGTGTGTCGTAGAGCCTCAGCGTGTTGCCTCAGCTCAAACGACTACTGTGCCTGAACGACAGGCAGAACAGACCAGGGAAATTGATCCACAGATCGGTGTAGTGCCACACGTAATCCGGATCGATGATTGACACCGGCTTCTTGTAGATCACCACGGAGCGTGCTTCGACCTTTGCGTGCGCCTGACCATCCAAGCTCAAACCGCGCTTTTCAATAAGCTCCATGACCTTCTTGAGGGTCTTACCCGAATCAGCAACATCATCGACAACAAGGACCTTCTTGCCATCCATCGCGGAAACATCCATCAGCGGGGGAAGAACCTGCGGCTCATCCAAGGTCTCGCCCAGACCCGTGTAGAACTCCAGGTTCATGGTGCCGATTGCCTTCACACCCAGTGCATAGGAAAGCGCGCCGGCCGGAATCAGGCCGCCGCGCGCGATTGCAACAATAAGGTCGGGCATCCACCCGGAATTGACGATCTGCTGGGCAAGTTCGCGCGAAGCATCGCCAAACTGTTGCCAGCTCAGGTTTTCGCGGTTCTCACCGGTATTGGTAGTTGCGCCGTCGTCGAAGGGGGTGGAAGCAGTCATGCGATGAGTCCTTTGAATGGGATCAAAAAGATCGGGTGAATGGACATATGTTAACGCGTGCGCTTCTTGAGCGCACGTAGCTGGCGAGCGTACTGCCCACCCGGCTCACGCGCATGCCCGTTAAAAGACCACTGGAAAATCCGCGAGGGATCGAAAGTGCGCGAACATGCGCCACAGGAAGTGACCCTGCGGGGCATGGAATACAACTCCCGAACAGCCCCACACACGGGACACACTCCCCTCCACGCGGGGCGAGGTGCAGGCAATCCTCCTGAAAGACGCGCACGATCGGGCGAACCTAACTCGCGGGCTTTCGCCTGCCACACCTCGTCGTGATTGTGACTGGATCCCACAAGGGCGTGGGCGATCTCGTGGAGAATGACTCCGCGAACTGTTGGCGCGTCATACAGGGCGGTCAGCGGCCCAGACAGGGTGATTTCCTTGCGGGAATGGATGCACGACCCTGCTCGCCTGCGCGCACGATCAAAACGAAAAGACCATTCACTCAAGCCGTGCTGGTTCATCAGCTCGCGCGCCATCTGTTGCGCGTCTTCACGTTCCACGCCTCCCCCTAGATGGCCTCGTGAAGGCGATCGATCGCGGCGAGCATGCGCTGCGGGGAAATCTTGCGTGCGGTTCCAAGTTCTTGAGCGAAGAGGGACACGCGCAATTCCTCGCGCATCCATAGAAGTTCTTCGAATGCGGCCTCGTGGCGCCCATCGAAGGGACGCGTATCCATGAGCTCGCGCAACTCCTCAACTTCCTCGTCAATCTGGGACAAGGCCATGCGCGATTTCTCGTCGCGAGAAACATCTGCGGGCGAGCGCAGAGCCTTGCGCAGCCGCACGGATTGCGCCTGAATGTAGCGAGGAAGGTTGAGCAGTCGCTCCAGAGGTGTTGCAGCAATGAAACCGTCAAAAACCAGTGAGGACGCGATCGCCTGAACGTCATCGCGCAGGCTCGCATACGCGGGGCCACTGGCCTCGGCGAGGTGATCTTGCAGCTGTGCCCAGGATTCCATCGCGCGGACAACTACTTCGATGATCGAGTAGACCTGGTCCTCGTGGCGGTCGCGAATACGCGTGGAAAGATCCTCAAAGGCCGAGGCGTCGCGGATCGCCCACAGCCCGCGGTCTCCCGCAAGGGTGTCGCTCAGGGCGCGCACGCTTGCCAATTGCGCATCGGCGATGAGCGCCTCGGTGCTCGGGTACGGCGTGGAGGTGAGCATGAGGGCTTCGCGTCCCGTCCAGCGGGTGGATACGCGCTTTGTGGACAGGCGAATCGTGCGCAGGACAAGATTCGCAATACCCAGACGGTGTTCGCTTCGCGCCTGAGAGGCATTCGCCATGACGCGTACTCCGGCTAGCGGATTATCGCGATCCCCTTGGGGGACAAGCGCCGGGAATGCGCGGATAAGCAAGCCCTGTGCGCGCGATTCAACTGATTGCGGAAGGGGCGCGCTGGGGAAGGCCTCAAGATTATCCGCGAAGAGTTCCCCTTCGCCGCTTTCCATCGCCGAGGCCGCGCCTGCAGGCGCTGTCGAGCCTGCGTTGGATGCAGGCGAATGGTCGCCGCTGGCGGTTTCTGCTTCGGTAGGCACCTCGCCTGCCTGTGGCTCCCCCTGAGCCTGCGCTGCCCGAGCGGAGCGTTGTTGGGCCTCGCTCAGGGCTTGGCGGACAGCGGTGCGTAAGGCGCGATCGGTTGCTCCAGCAAGAGTTCGCTTGAGGTAGCCAAGGTCCTTACCGCTGCCCAACTCGCGGCCATCGTGATCGTGGACGATGAAAGTCATCCGCAAGTGACCGGGAAGAGAATCCTCCATCGCGCGTAGATCCGAGTCGCTGAGGTCAACTCCGCGTAATTCTCGCAGTGCACGCGTGAAGAGGTCGTTAAACGAGGCCGATTGTGCACTGCGTGCGGTGCCGTGTTCAGAAGAAGTAGCCGCGGCTTCGGCAGTGCTCGCTTGGAACTGCCGATTCAGGAGCTTTCACAGTTCCGGCGCTCTTGCGCGTGCTTCGCGCTTGCCCGGTTCGCTCGCCCCACGCAGCCAAACGCCCCAAAGCTGCGCTCAAAGACGCAGGGTCTTCTTCTTGCTGCTGCTGCGTAGACTGCGCTTTCTTCGGCGCAGTGGCACTGAGGTCGACGCGACCACAACGCGCATCCTCGATCCACGCTGCCACGCTCTTTGCGACCTCGGGAGCCGGGGCAAGTAGGCGGCGCTTTGCCTTGGGGAGCGCGCGGATCGCCTCGGTGATGAGCTCTTCACGCATCCCGGGCACCAACCAATCGGTCCCCTCATCGCTCACGCGCCCCAGGGCCTCGATCGGGATCGACATGGAGACTCCATCGCGCGGGGAACCCGGGTGGAACTCGTAGGACAGGGGAAGACGCAGCTCGCCCTGCGCCCAGTGATCGGGGAAGCCCTCGCCGGTTTGGCCGAGGCCTCGGGGAAGAAGAAGCTCGGGAGGATAGTCCAAAAGCTTGGGATCCGTGCGTTTTTTGTCCTTCCACCAACGGTTGAAGTGCCCGGTGGAAATGATCGACGCCGGAAGAATGTCGTCAAAGAATCTTTCAAGCGCCATTTCATCGGCGACGAGGCCGTGGGTGCGGCTCCTGCGCTCCGTTTCGCGAGCACGCTCGATCGCCTCGTCGTTGCGCCGCTGGAAGGCGTGGCGCTCACGCCACTGACCTTGAACAAGGGCATGGCGGATGAACATCTCGCGGGCAAGCTCGGCAGCAGTGACAGGGTGCTGAGGGCCGCTGCGAAGGGGCGAGTCGCTGGGCATTGCACCACGAATTGAACCAGGGGGTGGGCCCCAGGCGTCCGAGAAGAACCGGACGGTCCGCGATTAAGGTCAAGCCGTAGAGCATGACTTTTTCTTGGACGTAGGCTGCGCCTCGCGAGGAATTCCAGGTCGGCTCGGAATAGACGCGAGTGAGGAGATCCTTGGCAAGGGGCTCGACCCATTCAGGGCGAATCCGCGCCACCGTTCGCGCGAAAAGTCGCGAGGTTTCAACGAGTTCGGCCGTCATCACCCAATCGGGGTGGCCGGTGATTCCAGAACCCGGCCAGATCGTGAAGTGGGTTCCGCGGCTCCCCGTGTAATCGCGAGTCACCGGGTCCCAGGCTCCTAGGCTGGATAAAAGCCCGACAAGAATCGAGCGGTGAATGTCATCCGTATCAACCGCGCTTGTCGATCGTGTATAGGCGACGGCGGCACGCGCGGCTGCGTCGGCGATTCCCGCGCGCGAGGCCTCGTTAACAACATCCCCGGCCGAAGGAATGCCGAGGGGCTCGGTGTGGATGCCGATAGTGCGGGCCATATCGCGTAGTTGGTGGGCAATGTCGCGCCACTCGCGGAAGCGTAGGTAGTGAATGAATTCGGCGCGGCACATGCGCCTAAAGGCCGTGCCTGACAAGTCGCGCTGTTGGATGTGGAGGTAGCGCCAGAGGTTGAGGTAGGTGAGGAAGTCCGAGTGTGGATCGGTGAAACGCGCGTGTGCGGTGTCGGCAGACTCCTGGTGGTCCAGAGGTCGTTCGCGAACGTCTTGAATCGATAGAGCCGCGACGATGACCAGAATTTCCGATGCGCAGCCCGCATCCTTGCCCGCAAGCAACATGCGCCCCAGACGCGGGTCAATGGGAAGACGAGCAAGATCACGGCCAATAGGCGTGAGCTCAAAACCACTTTGCGAACTCGAAGAACTCTCCAAAGCACGAAGTGCCCCAATTTCGACGAGCAGATTGATGCCGTCGCGAATAGCGCGCGAATCAGGAGCATCGACGAAGGGGAAGGAAGCCACATCACCCAAGCCCAAGGCACTCATCTGCAAAATGACGGACGCAAGCGAGGTGCGCAGGATTTCCGGCTCGGTAAAAGGCGGCCTCGACGCATAGTTTTCCGCAGAATACAGGCGAATTGCAATACCGTCTGCCACGCGCCCACAGCGTCCAGAACGCTGGTTTGCGCTTGCTTGCGAGACTTCTTCAATGGGGAGGCGCTGCACCTTCGTCTTGTTGGAATAGCGCGAAATACGCGCCAAACCTGGGTCAATGACGTAGCGGATTCCCGGAACCGTCAGCGAAGTTTCGGCAACATTCGTCGCTAGGACGACGCGGCGGTGAGAGTGCGCCTCGAAAATTCGATGCTGCTCCGGCGAACTCAGACGTGCAAACAGGGGAAGGATCTCGATATCTGCCGGATTCTTCGACCGCGATATGTCACGCGGCGCACGGTTGCCGAGGTGATCGTGAAGAGCCTGCTCAACATCGCGGATATCGCGCTCGCCGGGCAGGAAAACCAAGATATCTCCGGGGCCCTCGCTGCACAGTTCATCAACCGCGTGGCAGATTGCCGTCTCAAGGTCGATCTCGACCCCTGCACCGTAGCCCTCCACAGCGAGAGGGTCATCCGCGTCCTCTAAAACCAGTTGCTCGACGCCGCTGCCGGTGTGGTTCTCTTCTCCGGTTGCCGAGGCCGTGGGGAGGAAAGCGCGTCAGTATCCTTCGTCGAAGTCGAGGAGTACGACGACGGCGTATCGGCGGCAAGCGGGCGGTAGCGAATCTCAACGGGGAAGGTGCGTCCCGAAACCTCGATGACCGGGGCGGGTCGAAGCAGAGTACTCTCTCCGATCGGGCCATCCCAGGAGCCAAAGTGCTGGGCAAAACGGTCCGAATCAATCGTTGCCGAGGTGATGATGACCTTGAGATCAGGGCGCATCGGGAGCAACCGCGCAAGGTAACCCAAGATAAAGTCAATGTTCAGGCTGCGTTCGTGGGCCTCGTCAATAATCAAAGTATCGTAGCGGCGCAGCATCGGATCCGACTGGATTTCCGCCAAAAGGATGCCGTCCGTCATCAGTTTGACGAGGGTCGTGGGGCCGACCTCGTCGGTGAAACGCACCTGATAGCCAACGACCTCGCCGGCTTGTTTACCGACCCTTTTGCCCCCAGTTCCGAGGCGATCCTTTCCGCGACAGAGCGCGCGGCGATACGCCGAGGCTGGGTGTGGCCGATCATCCCGGCGATTCCGCGGCCCAATTCCAAACAAATCTTGGGGATCTGCGTCGTCTTCCCCGAACCGGTCTCACCCGAAATGATGACGACCTGATGCTCGCGGATTGCCTGGGCGATTTCCTCGCGTCTAGCACTGACGGGAAGATCCGGGAAAGAAATGACCGGAAGCGCAGCGGCCCGAGCGGCAAGCTGTTCGGGCGTGAAAGGACGAAAAGGCGCGGGCGCATGGGCCAGGCGGCCCTTGCGTGAGTGTGAGCGCCGACGTCTGGGCTGCTGGGAAGAGGACACCCCTTCAGAGTATCGAAGAACGACTAGGCCAGCTGGGTGTGTGCGTTACTGGCGAAATTCTCCGCTGGGCTCAGCCCACAGCTGTGCCCACTCCAGCGCGGCCTCGCGAAGGATTTCAGGATGCTCGCCCGCACCAAAGGAGGTTTCGTGGATCAACTCCACGCGCGAGCCATCGGGAAGGCGAAGGAAGGCGTCACGAGTAAGGTCCACGAGGTCTAGCTCGATATCGTCAGCATCGTGGAGGATCAGGACGGGAGCTCCCGAAGGATCGATGATGCCCGGGTCAACCATCGACAGGTCCGCAAGTGTCTGCTTGGAAATGACGAAGGACTCACGGGGGCCCTCAGAGTCATCGGGGATCCACGTGCGACCCGTGTGCTCCAATTCGTCCAGCTGATTGCTGGAGAAAATCGCGCTCCAATCGTAGGAAAGTGGACCCAGGACAGGCGCCGATAAGAAGAGCGCGGTCGCGTGGCTCAGGCGCGCCGCCAGTGCGGTCACCGAGCCGAAAGAGTGGCCGTGAATGAGCTGGTTAGTGAAGCCCTGATCCGCAAGCCAGCCCGATGCGGCCTGGAGGTCTTCGATCTGGGACTCGCGAAATCACCTCATCATCAGAAAGGCCATGCCCCGAATAATCGAATTGCAAAGTCGCGTAGCCCGCCTTGCGATAGGCGCGTGCGAGATCGTCAAAAGTGGCCGCCGGAATGACGGTCAGCAAGGAAAGAGTGAGAAAAACAGGACAACGGCGTCCCGAGAATCTACAGGCTGAACGAAAGTTCCCGACAGAGTGATCCCGCGGGGAGTGTTCATACGTACTTCGCTCATGACTCCACCGTATCGGTTTCTTCTCGGATGCGAAATACCTCATCTCACAACGTGCGAAAAGGTAAACAAGTAGCGAATAGCTTTCGCCACCCACTAGGCTGGTTTCTATTCCAGACTCACATCGCACGACGGCGCGTTTAAGCGCCTGCGTTGAAAGAAAGGCGTCTCGTGGGGAACGAAAATGGGAATCGCCGTCGGTTTCGGTATCGGCTACGTCCTAGGAACTCGAGCAGGGCCGCGAACAATACGAAAGAATCTGCCATTTCGCCGCGAAAGTGCGCCGTTTCCCCGTGGTCGCACGTCCGCTAGACGCAGCCGGTGAAAAGGTCTCCTCCCTCGTGCGCACCCAGGGAGAGAAGGTCACCGATAAGGTCGCCGATGCCGTCAAGGAACGCCTCTTCCGGATGCCGGCCCAGGCCTCGGAAGATGACGAAGACCTACCGACCTACGCGGACTGAGCGAAAACACGCCCTTGAACAATGACTGAATCCCTCAACACAGCAGCCGAACCCACGCGCGCACAAATTCGCCGTTGGAGGCGCTATCTCGCCGAAGAACGCATGGAAGCACGCACCTATCGCGCGCTCGCGGAACAGCGAACCGGGGAGGAACGCCAAGTCCTCTTGGGCCTCGCCGAGGCAGAAGGTCGCCACGAAGAATACTGGCTCTCTTTGCTGGGTGAACACGCACTTCCGGCGCCTCACCCGCCGCTGCGTACCCGCATCTCGGCAATGCTCGCCTACATGTTTGGAACGATTTTTGTCCTGGCTATGGCCCAGCGCACCGAACAGCGTTCCTCGTATGACGATGATGATGACGCTCCCGCGCAAATGGCAGCCGATGAACGCATTCACGGCGAAGTTGTGCGCTCGCTGGCTGAACGTTCGCGCCAAACTCTGGCGGGGACCTTCCGCGCGGCAGTCTTTGGCATCAACGACGGTCTGGTCTCCAATCTCGCATTGATTTTGGGCGTTGTCGGTGCGGGTATGAGTACCTCGAACATCTTGACGACCGGTATTGCGGGCCTCCTTGCAGGCGCGCTCTCGATGGCAGCCGGCGAGTGGGTGAGCGTACGCTCGCAGCGTGAACTCCTTGACGCCTCCATTCCCGATCCCGAGGCCGACCGTTCCCTTCCCTCCCTCGACGTCGACGCGAACGAACTGGCTCTGCTTTTCCGTGCGCGCGGTGAGGACGCAGAGCACGCTCTGCTCATGCCGCAGAGATTTTTCCGTCAGCTTGCCGAGGCCGAGGGGCGCATGGGAGAAGTGCAGGGGACACGCACGCTACCCGTCGGCCGATCTTCGCCTCGAAAAATGAGCAGAGCGTGGGAGCAAGCGAAGAAGTCGGAACCCCGATTCGGGCGGCGGCCTCGTCGTTTATTTGTTTCGCAACCGGTGCCTTCTTGCCGCTCATTCCTTACATTCTTGGCCTAAACGGAATGCTGGCAGCCGGCATTGCAGTTGGGCTTGTCGGGATGGCGCTACTGTTTACCGGCGGCATCGTTGGTGTGCTTTCGGGCCGTTCTCCTGCGCCGCGTGCCTTGCGCCAACTTCTCATTGGTTTCGGTGCTGCCGGTGCAGCCTTCGCCCTCGGTCTGCTCTTCGAGACGAGCGTGGCCTGAGGGAGCTTGATCTGGGGTCGAGACTGAGACTGAGCATGTCCGGGACACTGAGCTCGGCCTCGGCGCTCAATCTTGGGTTCTGAGATCGTCCCCGTCGCTCCTTGGAATCTGTTGAGAAGTGGATGACAATAGGGATCGTGCTCGATACCCTCAATCAGACCCTGCCGGATCTCTTCCGCGTCATCGACCTTCTTGGCGTGCTGCTCAATGGGATTCTTGGCGGACGCATTGCGCGTATCAAGCGCTTTGATGCCGTGGGTTTCATGGTTCTTGCAATCATGTGCGCGCTCGCGGGAGGCATGCTCCGTGACATCATGCTCGATCAAGGCCCGCCCGTTGCTCTGACCGATCCCTTCTACTTGGGAACCGCGCTTGTCGGTGCGCTTGTTGCCATGCTCTGGCGCTTGGACTCGCGTTTTTGGCGAATTGCCCTAGTCCTGGCTGATGGCACGGTCCTGGGGTGCTGGGCCGCTACGGGTGCGTTGAAGACGATCAATGCCGGGCTCGGTGTCGGGCCGGCAATTTTGCTGGGAATCATGACTGCTGTGGGAGGCGGAATGATCCGCGATATCTCAGCTGGAATGGTTCCGCAGGTCTTTGGCGGGAACAATCTCTATGCAACACCGGCCTTCGTTTCTGCCGCGATCATGGCTGCTTTCGGACAGTCGGGTCTGGAACAGATCGGCATGTTGATTGCGACAATCGTGGGATCAAGTTTCACGGTTCTTGCACATTGGAGAAAATGGCAGCTTCCGTCGCATAATGACTGGACACTGACAATGACGGCGACGCAGCTTCGTGCACTGTTGCGTCTGCGTTCCGTCGATCATGAAGATGCAAAGAAAATTATTGAGGAACATTTGGATCAATGAGCAATGAGGCACGTACACCGATAACAAACACACAGGCAGCAGCCACAACTGCACAGGGCCAAGCGCCGGTTCTTGGCGGAAACAAGTCCGGCTCGAAGAAGTTTAAGTCCTTCCACCTGCAGATGATGGCGCTGGGTAGCGCAATCGGCGCCGGGTTCTTTGTTGGCACCGGTGTTGCCGTTGCCGAGGCCGGTCCCGCGGTGCTGATCTCCTATATCCTTGCTGCGATGATCGTTGTTGCCGTGATGTATTCCCTTGCCGAGCTCGCTGCAGCAATCCCTTCCTCTGGTTCTTTTTCGACCTACGCGGAAGCTGGAATCGGACGTTGGGCGGGTTTCACTTCCGGCTGGCTCTACTGGGTCATGCTCATCATGGTGCTGGGATTGGAAATGACCGGCGCTGCGCAGATTTTCACCCACTGGTTCCCGGGTGTTGCTCAGTGGGTCGTGACCTTGGTGATTGTCATTGTTCTGGGCGGGATTAACCTGCTGGCTGCCGGGCACTTCGGTGCTGTCGAGGCGGGTCTTGCGGCCTTGAAGGTCCTGGCGATTATTGCCTTCTTGGCTATCGGTCTGTTCATGCTCATCGGTTTCATCCCGGGGCGTACGCAGGGCTTGCACGAGGCCTTTGTCGGAAACGGTGGCTTTGCGCCTGCGGGCATTTCCGGAATCGCCGTCGGACTTCTTGCGATCATCACCTCCTTTGGTGGCCTCGAAATCGTCACCATTGCCGCTGCCGAGGCCGACGACGCGCGGCGCGCAATGTCGAAGGCAATCCGTTCAGTCATTTGGCGAATTCTGGTCTTCTACGTTGGTTCAGTGACCCTCCTGATCTGCTTGCTTCCGTGGAACTCCGCGGAAATGAGCAAGCGCCCCTTCGCGGCCGTCCTCGAAATGGCGCACTTCCCGGGGGTCGGCGTCACAATGGACATCATCGTCTTCACCGCGCTGGTCAGTGCCTTCTCGGCAAATATCTACGCTTCTTCCCGTATCGCATACTCCCTGGCTTCTCGTGGGATGGGGCCGCGTTGGCTTCTGGGATCGAAGGTCGAGGAAGTTGCGCACACTGACGATGGGTCCATTGAGGTTGCTGCTCTACACGGCGATATTGAGCATGGTCGCACTCCTCGGAATGCAGTTGCGGTCTCGGTTGTGTTGTCCTTGATCTCGGTCGCACTCAACTGGCTCTTGCCCGCTGTGATTTTGCAGATTCTGCTCAATGCGGTTGGAATGGTCTTGCTCATTGTGTGGATCATGATCGTTATTGCGCAGATCCGCCTGCACCCGTCCTTGGAAGCGCAGGGAGCTCTGTCGCTGCGTGTTCCGGGATGGCCGTGGGTTCCGAGGCTGTCGCTGCTTGGCCTCTTCGCGCTCATTGTCCTTATGCTCTTTAACGCTTCGGGACGTGCACAGCTGCTTGCTATGGGTTCACTGACGCTGCTTTTGGTCTGTATTTACTTCGTGGGCGAGAAGGTGCATGAGCGGAAAGCTGTGTGAGCGGATAGCGAGTCGCGCACAGATCGGCTGATGTGCGGGAAGCTGTGTGAGCGGATAGCGAGTCGCGCACAGATCGGCTGATGTGCGGAAAGCTGCCTGAGCGGAAAATGCGCCGAAGCTCCAGGAGCCTAGGTACCCGCGGTTAGGTGCCCTAGGGGCTTGGCGCCCGCGCAGCACAGAACTGCACTAGGGAAGCCCGTCTCCTTCCAGGGAGGCGGGCTTCCTTTTATCCACAGGGGTGTGGGTCCTTTCGGCGTTTTTCCACAGATCTGGGTGCTGTAGCGGGAAATGATGACTCCTTGCGGCATAGTGTGAGGGAGGCATGGATGTTGTTTCCCTTAGGGTGTTGGTAGTTCTCAGGAAAGCCGGGAGGTGAGGAAGATGAAAAGAATCCACAGTGGACGTCTGGTCATTGTGTTCAGTGTCTTCCTCGCGGCTCTCGCGCTGTTGGTGGGATTCTGGTGGCGCGCCTCGGGGGCCACCCATGCAACAGGACCGACGGATGCGACCTTGGGAAGTGCTGATGATAGCCGCCGCGCGCTTGAAGAACTGCGCGTTATTGAGAAAGGCTCAGAATCCGTCCCGCAGTATTCTCGAGATCAATTCGGTCAGCGCTGGGCGGATGTGGACCGCAATGGTTGCGACACCAGAAACGACGTATTGAAGCGGGACCTGCGTGATCTTCAGATGAAGCGAAGCTCACCGCAGTGCGTTGTTGTGGCGGGGGTTGTAGACGATCCCTATACCGGGCGCCAGATCGACTTCCAACGAGGCGAAAGATTCTTCGAGGCCGTCCAGATCGACCACGTTGTTGCCCTTGCGAACGCCTGGAAGAGCGGGGCATGGCAGTGGGATGCAGCGCGGCGTCAAGACTTCGCGAACGATCCTTTCAACCTGCTGGCTGTTGATGGGGCGGCGAATCAAGACAAAGGCGCGAGCAGTGCCGATCAGTGGTTGCCGTCCAATAGCGCATACCAATGCGCCTACGTCCAGAGGCAGATTGCAGTGAAAACTTCATGGGGATTGGGGGTGACCCGGGCAGAAAAGAAAGCAATGACATCGGTTTTGGAGCGGTGTCAGTAATCTTCATCGAGCAACTAAAACACCAACTTTTCCCGCACCATCAGGCCGAAAAGGTCAGCACTCCAGCAACACGTAGTGTTCTATAACACTAACCCGTGGCGTCCTATAACCTCGCATCATCGCGCCCGAAAGCGGGTAAAGCAAAGCCCCGACCGGTGGGACGCACCGAGCGGGGCCGCTTGCGCGCTCGAAGGGACTCGAACCCCCAACCTTCTGATCCGTAGTCAGATGCTCTATCCATGTGAGCTACGAGCGCAAAAGCCGATTGAATGGCCGAGAAATAGTTTAAGCACAAGCTGCTCTGACAAAGCAAACTCACAAATGCGTCATCAATCACACCCCCTGGTTTTCTGCTTCCCTGTGCCACGGAATTACCGCGAAATATCACGGAAGGAGTGTGGCCTCGTCAACCAAAGAAATAGCAACGCGAATGGAGGGAACTTTCATTTGCTGGTCAAAATGAGTAAAAATGAAGAGGTCCATTTTTGAGTGACGTGCAGGAGCACAGCCATGGCAAATAGCCAGCCAAAAATGTCCACCATCCACATCGACCCCGTCAATGCAGTCCCTTCTTTCCCCAAGCTCACAATCCTTGGTTTTCAACATGTCCTCGCGTTTTACGCCGGGGCAGTCGTTGTTCCGCTGGTTATTGCCACCGGATTGGGACTCGATTCGGCAACCACTGTTCACCTGATCAACGCGGACCTCTTCACCTGTGGTATCGCCTCGATCATTCAATCTGCAGGACTCGGACCCAAGATCGGTGTCCGCCTGCCGCTCCTTCAAGGAGTCACTTTCACTGCAGTCTCGCCCCTGATTGCTGTCGGTCTGGCGGCAGGCGGCGGAACTCAAGGCCTCGCAACAATGTATGGCTCCATCATTGTTGCCGGTATTGCAACCTTCCTTGCTGCGCCCTTCTTCGCGAAACTGCTGCGTTTCTTCCCGCCTGTTGTCACTGGTACTTTGCTGACCGTCATGGGCACAACCCTTCTCTCGGTCGCGGCAAATGACATTGTCGCCTGGGGAAGTGCAGCGGCAAAGGTTGGCGCGGACCCCATTCCAGGAACCTTGCGATGGGCCTCGCATACGCACTGGGAACCCTTGCAGTCATCGTCATTATTCAGCGTATTTTCTCCGGCTTCATGGCGACTATCGCGGTCCTTCTTGGCTTGGTCGGAGGAACCCTTGTTGCGTGGCTCCTTGGAGACGCAAACTTCTCGGCTGTGGGGGAGGCGGCACCGGTGGGTGTCACCATCCCCTTCTTCTTTGGAATTCCGAAGTTCTCTGTCGCTGCGATCATCTCAATGCTGATCGTCATGGCGATTACGGCGGTCGAGACCACGGGCGATGTTTTCGCCACGGGTGAGGTTGTTGGAAAGCGCATTACCCCCGCGCATATCGCTAACGCCCTGCGTGCCGATGGCCTTTCCACCGCTCTGGGCGGTGTCTTGAACTCCTTCCCCTACACCTGCTTCGCTCAAAACGTTGGTCTGGTACGTCTGACTCGAGTGAAGTCCCGTTGGGTTGTCACCGCGGCCGGTGTCATCATGATCATCTTGGGTGTACTCCCCAAGGCTGGAGCCGTCGTAGCGTCGATTCCCAAGCCGGTGATCGGTGGCGCTTCCTTGGCGATGTTCGCTGCCGTTGCGGTTGTTGGTATTCAGACTCTGTCCACGGTTGATATGCGCGATAACCGTAATTCGGTGATCGTGTCGACCTCAATCGGTCTGGGCCTGCTGGTGACCTTGAAGCCGGACTTAGCAGGGATATGTGCCTTCGTGGGCGCAGATTCTGTTCGGATCCGGTGTGACTATCGGTTCGATCTGCGCGATCATCCTCAACATCATCTTCTTCCACATTGGTCGCAAGCCAGCTCCCGCGGTGTCGATGCTCGATGGTCGTCCGCTGGACTTGGACGCAGTCAATAGCTTGGGCGAAGAGAAGTTCGTTCGCGTGTTTGAGCCAATGTTCTCAGGCGTCACGTGGCCACTAGAGCGAGCATGGGCCCGCGCGCCTTTCGCTAACGTGTCAGAGTTGCGTTACGCCTTCCAAGACGCCGTTGCTCAGGCAAGCCCCGAGGAACAGGAATCACTGATTGCCGGCTACACCGATATCGTTGACCTCCTGTTGTCCGACGAGGCCGATGAGCAGGCTTTGGTGGACACCGGTTCCACCTTGCTGGGTGACTTTGACCCTGTGAAGCAAGAAGAGCTTCGGGTCTTGGGTAAGGCCTACCGCGAACGCTTCAATCGTCCGATGATCGTCTGTGTTTCACGCATTGATTCAGCGGATCAATTGTTGGCTGATGGTTGGCGCCGTGTTGAAAGCTCGGACTTGCGCGAAATGCGTGTGACCCTCAACGAGGTCGTGAGATCGCGGATAACCGTTTCGAAGCCATGGTCGCGGATGCGAAATCCGATCCACTCTGCGTGGATGCGCTCTTTTCGACCAGCTCGACTGAGAAGTTTCTCAGGCAGCGGCTCATGCCGCCGCTTCTTGGCTAAGGCCGTGGCCCTGGGTGCTGTCCGCACCCAGGGGCACAGTCATACTGTACGGTCCCCAGGGCACGGGGTTGTCGGCGCGCGTTGCCCGGTGCGACCTCGTTCCCTCCCTCTCTCCTGGTTTAGCTCATTCATTCCGGGCCTATTGCTGTTCTAAGGCGGTAGGTGAGCGAGCTAAAGCAGGAATGAGAGAGCTAACGGGGGAAGGGGAGAGCTAAAGCATGACTGCGCGATCTAAGCCGCGGTGCGCGCACTGTTAAGACCGCAGGTTGGGCAGCACAAAGCGAACTCGCAAAAGCGCACCCCTGGGGACGCAACGATAAGACACACAAAGGGCCGGGCCCCGACTTTCGTCGAGGCCCGGCCCGAGCTTTGCGGTTAGGCCCGCACTCGCGTCATGCGATTAGTTGCGACGCTTGCGAGCGGTGCCAAGGGCACCCACGCCAGCGGTCAGCAACATGGCCGTGAGGATCGCGATCCACTGTGCATCCGAACCGGTCTTCGCCAGGATCGACTTCGCAGGCTGCGAAGGCGTCGGGATCAAGGTGACCGGGAAGTCAATATCCAAGTTGACCTCGCCCTCCGTCACGCTAACGGACTGAGCGGTCGACGCGGCCTCGTAACCGGAAGGAACCTCGATCGACACGGTGTAGGTGCCGGGGAGGACTCCCTCGAAGCGGTAGCGACCATCGGAGTCGGTCGTCGTGCGCGCAACCTCGGTGCCGGAAGCATCCTTGAGGATCACGGTCACGCCGGGAACTCCGGGCTCACCATTGTCAACGCCGTTGTGATCCTGATCGTTCCACACGCGGTCGCCGATCGTTGCCGGCTTGACGAAGCCAAAGTCAACGCCCTGGACCGAGGAATCGGTGATGGTCACCGGTGCCTGGGTTGCGCCGCGTCCGGTGTAGGCCTGGGTGTTGGTCAGACCAGCCAAGACGCCCGTGTTCGGATCAACGATCGAGACACGGTAGGTGCCCACTCCGAGGCCAACAAACTGGTAGTTGCCATCGGCATCAGTCACGGTCGTCATCGGGTTGCCATCGTGATCGAGGACGGGGTTGCCATCGCCATCGAGCAGGGCGACAGTCACGCCGGCGAAACGCTCTTCGGTCGAGCTCTTGGAGAAGCTTGCATCGGAGTCACGGTAGATCGTGCCACCGAGGTTGTAGCCGCCCTTGAAGGACGCCGAGGACTCGTTGTTCGTCGGGTTGTCACCCGCCTGATCCTGGTGGGAGATACGTGCGACGTTCGTGACGAGCGCGCCCGCACCTTCACCGGTGATCTCGACGGTGATTTCGATGGATTGATCATCACCCTTGGCGATGGTCTCTCCGGACAGGTTCCACACGCCGGCGGTCGCATCGTAGGTGCCGTCGCCCTCAGCCTTGACGAACTTAACGCCCGCCGGGAGCTTGTCGGAGACGGTGACACCGGTTGCCACGCCCGGACCATTGTTGGACAGGGTCAGGGTGTAGGTGACCTTCTTACCGGGGGTGAACTCGAAGGTTTCCTGATCGACCTCGTCCGGATCGGTGATCGCCTTCTTGATGGCGGTGTCAGCCGAGATTCCGAAGCCCCAGTCCTGATCAAGGTTCTGGTTCTTCTCGCCCGTCAGAGTCAGGTTAGCCGTGAGCTTCATGGCCGTTGCGAAGGCGGTGGAATCAGCCTTGGTTGCATCACTGACCACGGTCTTGTTCTCAACATCTCCAGCGGGGGAGTGGGTGAGAACGTCGAGCAGCGGTTCGGCGGTCTGGAGAGTCTCAGGATCGATACTCACCTTGTAGTCGCCGGGCAGCAGGTTCTCGAACTTGTACTTGCCATCCGCATCGGTCGTGGTCTCGTAGGTGCGGGTGATTCCACCCGGGCCGGTCCAGGTCAAAGTGACCTTCACACCGGGCAGCACCTTGTCGCCAGCGTCGGGGGCATTGCCACCATTCTGGTTGACATCGACGAACAGCTGATCGCCGATGACACCGGTACCAACGGCACCGAAGTCAATCGTCTCATCCGTCTGATCCTGAGCCAGGGTGACCGAGGCCGTAGCTCCGTTGGAGTCGAGAGCGCGGTCGGTTCCGGCATCCGAGGTTGTTGCCTCAGTAGCCTGCAGGTGCCTGGAAGGACACCTTGTAGTCGCCGGGCAGCAGGTTCTCGAACATGTACTTGCCATTCGCGTCGCTCGTCTTCGCTGTCACCGCATTGCCAGAAGCATCGGTCACGGCGGAGCCGTCCGCGTAGGTCAGGGTAACCGTCACGCCGGGCAGAGCCGGTTCGTCGGCATCCTGAATGCCATCGCGGTTGACGTCCATCCAGGTGTAGTCACCCAGCGAAGCGGGCTTGACGAAGCCGAAGTTCACGTCGATAACAGAACCGGTTTCAGCCTTGATCGTCACCTCAGCGCTGGTCTTGTAGCGACCCGTGTAGGCCTCGAGAGGCTTGGTGCCTGCGAGAGGACCAGAGGTCGGGTTAACAACATCCACCTTGTACTCACCCAGGGGAAGACCCGCGAAGGAGTACTTGCCGTCAGCGTCGGTAACGGTGGTTACAGGGTTGCCATCCTTGTCGAGGACGGGGGTGCCGTCCTTCTTGAGGAGCGCAACGGTAACACCCGAGTAGGGGTTTTCACCGTTATCAGAGCTGAAGGATGCGTTGGCATCGTTGTAGAGCTTGCCAGCGATCGTGTAACCGGCGGTCAAGGGCACCGAGGAGGTGTTGTCCGCGGTCTTATCACCGAACTGATCCTGGTGTTCGATGGTCGCCGTGTTGGTGACGATCGAACCAGCGGCCTCGGGAGTCACTCGCACGACGATGGTGCGCGTGCGGGTTGAATCCTTCTCGATGACCTCATCGCTCAGGTCCCACTTGCCGGTGGTTGCATCGTAGTCTCCGTCGCCGGTAGAGCTCACGAAAGTCACGCCCGTGGGGAGCTTATCCTGCGCGATGACACCGGTTGCAGGGTTGGGGCCCTCGTTCGTCAAGGTGATCGTGTAGGTGACAGTCGTGCCGGGGTGAAGCCACCCGCGGGCTCGGCTGCCGGATCCGTGATGGTCTTGACGATCGCGGTGTTCGCAGGACCGGTGAAAGCCCAGTCCTGAGAATCGTTGCTCATCTTGCCGGGGCTCAGAGTGACCTTCGAGCTCAGGGAGAGCGTCTGGTTCTCTGAGGCGGTCAGATTCCCTGAAGGAGCGTGGGTTTGTGCGGTGCACGCGGGGCACGCAGTCGTCAGCGAGGCCTGATCAACGGTGACCTTGTAGTCGCCGGGGGCCAGGTTCTCGAACTTGTACTTGCCGTCCGCGTCGGTCGTGGTCGTGAGCGTCTTCTCAACACCCGCTGGAGTCTTGAAGGTCAGCGTCACGGTTACGCCCGCCAGGGGCTTGTCCGGGCCGAGGGCGCGGAGCCACCGTTGTTGTCGACGTCCCAGAATAGGGTGTCACCAATCGTGCCGTCGGCGACGAGGCCGAAGTCGACGGTCTCATCGTTCTGACCCTCGGTGAGCGTCACGTCGCTCGCGGCACCGTTGGAGTCCTTTTCGCCATCCACAGCCGCGTAGGACTTGGTCGCGGAGTAGCCGGCGGGAGGAGTGAAGGTGACCTTGTAGTTCTCCTCGCCCGCATTCGCAACGATGCGCTCGACGTTCGGCATCAGGTTCGTGAACTCGTACTTACCGTTGGCATCCGTGGTCACAGGCTTGACGGGGTTGCCGTCCAGGTCGATGACCGGGTTGCCGGCACCGTCCGTCAGAGTGACGGTGACGCCGGCGACGCCGAACTCGTCCGCGTCCTGGATGCCATCCTTGTTCGCGTCGAACCACACGAAGTTACCCACCGAGGCGGGCTTCACGAACGCAAAGTCGACCTTCGTGGCGTTGGGCGCGGCACTCGTCAGGGCGATCGGGGTCGGCGTGACGAGCTTGCCCTTGCCGGCCTCGCTGCGCCTGGTTGACGAGCCGTAGCCGTAGGTCTGCTTGTAGTCGGCCAGGTTCACGTCGGTGCCGTCAACCTTCGCATCACCCGCAACGACCTCGACCTTGTACGAGCCCAGCGGCAGACGGGTAAGGTGTACTTACCGTCGGCGTCGGTCTTCGTGGTGATGTCGGCGCCGGACGAGTCCTTCACCGGGTTGCCGTCCGCGTCGAGCAGACGAACCGTCACACCCTCGAAAGGACTATCGAGGACGGGCGAATCGTTGAACCAGGTCGCATCCTTGTCGTTGTAGATGGTGCCCGAGATGGTGCCGCCCACCTTGAAGGTCGCGCTGTCCTTGTTGTTGTCCGGGTTGGAGTCGATCTGGTCGAACTTACCCAGCGTCGCTGTGTTCGTGATGGTCGAACCCTCGGTCGAGGGCTTGACCTTCACGAGGAGATACAGCGTCTCGGTACCACCAACGTTGAGGTTGGTGTCGAGGATGCCGGACTCCATCGCACTCCAGGTACCGGCCGCCGCATCGTAGTTGGCGGTCGCGTAGACCGGGCCGGTGCAGGGGTTCGTCGCACCATCCTGGCAGATACGCGTCTCGGAAGACACGTACTCCACACCAGAAGGCAGAGCGTCAGCAACGTTCATACCCGAGGCGACAGCAGGGCCCTTGGCCTTCAGGTTCACCTTGTACAGCATGTAGTCACCCGGCATGATCGGGTCCGTCGACTCAACCGTCTCGATGACGCCGTTAGCGTCACGAACCGGCTCGTCGCCGTTCATCTTCGCCCGGGCAACCGTCTTCTTCAGTTCGACGTCGGAGGAGACGTTGATGCCGACCTTGGGGGCCTCGTTGGGCAGCAGATAGGACACCTTGCCGTTCTGCATGGAGCCACCGGACATGGCCACGGAGTTCCAGGCGATGAGGTTGGCGTTGACCGGGGAGGTCATGGTCGCGACGAAGCGGATCTTCTCACCCGGCTCGATGTCGCGGTTCATCACCAGGCGGAAGCCGGTGATCGTCGTCAGGTCGGCGGGAGCGTCGCCCCACGCGTTGGGGGTACAACCGGCGGGGGCGTCATTCATGGCGCCACCCGCGGAGAGGACCTCGCCGCGGCAGGGGTTGGGAACCGTCGAGTACTGGACCGTGATGTCCGAGGCCGGAACAGCCGTGACCTCGGGATCGCGACCCGGCTTCTCCTTCACCGACTCGAACGCCCACGCCGTGGAGTTCAGGTTCGGCTTCCAGTGGGAGCCACGGGCCTGCGAGGAGGCGGGGCCGACACCCACGTCGTTCAGGTGAGGGAAGGATGTCGTAGGCCACGACCTTGGTCAGCGGGGTGTTACCCGCGTTGGAGATCGTGAAACGGTAGGCACCGTCGGCACCCGGGTCGATCTCGGCGACCTCGCCGGCAGGAACGAAGTCGGGGTTCTTGTTGCCCTTGACTTCCTTCGCGATATTCATCGACGGGGTCGTGGCGACGTTGAAGTCCCTCGCGGCGTTACAGATGTAGTCGGTGGTCGAGCCGTTCTTGTTCACGTCGAAGGTGTCGACCGCGCGGCTACCGATGCAGTAGTTAGTGTTGCGCAGGCTCTTGTCCTCGTTCGTCGCCTTCGCGCCGTCGCCGGGCATGAACGCCATGGCGTCGTTCGTGTTCTTACCGGCAGGAGCGGTCGCGAGCACGTTGACGTCGAAGGTCGAGTACAGGCTGCCCTCGACCGGATCCGGAACGTTCCAACGGATGAGGGTGCGGCCGGTGTTGTTGAAGTTCTTCTCGATCTCGACCGTGACCTTGCTCAGGTCGTAGGGGGTGCCGTCGGGATTCTTCAGCGTCGAGCGCTTCTCGGGAACAATCTTGGAGGCATCGTCAACGTCGAAGCCCTCGGGGAGGAGGTCCACGATCGTGAACGGAGTGGGCGTGCCGCCCTCGGACTTCGCCTTAGCGGTGCCGTTGATGAAGAACTGTGCGGGCTTCCCCACGACCACCGGGTTGGTGCGAACGACCTTGTAGGCCTGCACGGAGGGGAACTCGTCGCGCACGCGCATCCAGGAGCAGAGGTTGTCGTTCTGGACGAGGACGCGGCCGCTGTCCTTGTCGGTGACGGTTCCGCTCGCGCAGTTCTGGAAGCGCACATAATCCGGGGAGGCCACGTAGTTGTAGTATCTCTCCGGCTGCGACGCGGGGTTGTAGTGAGAGGCGAAGTCTGCGGGTTCAGTCTTCGGGAAATCCGTGGGAACGGTTCCGTGCAGCCACGCCGAGGGGCGGGACTGCGGAGCGGCGTCCGTGTCGATCGTGAAGCGGGTGATCCACTCGCCCTCGGGAAGCGTGAGGCCTGTGGTCTTGTTGTAGACCACGGTTTCATGGTTGCCCTTGTTGGTCCAGTACTCCAGCTTCCAGCCGCCGTTATCCTCGTACCCGGACTTGCTGAAGACGGTGAAGCGGTAGGGGCTGACCATGGTCGGGGTATCGCAGGAGTTTCCCGAGGCCTTGGCATCCTGGGAGGACCAGGTGCAGGGAAGCGTGTCCTCCCAGCGGAAGTGCAGCACGGTGTTACCGGTGTTGTCGCCGCCGAAGCGCCACTGGTAGAGGCCTCCGCGTACCTGGTACGCCCAGTCGTTACCGGCCTTGGAGATGCCGCCGCCTGGCTTGCGCTCGGCGAAGCCGTGGCTGATCTCGGAGCTCTTGGTGACGATGGTCGAGGGGTCGTTCATGACCTCGGCGCTAATGGTCGCCTTGTTGGTGACCGTGTCGGCGGTCGTGACACTACCCGCGGGGTACTTCACGGTGACGGTCGACTCGATCGGGTTCTGCCAGAACCACTTGTCGTAGGACCAGGTGACGGTATGGGTGGCCGGATCGTACACGCCGCCGTCGGAGGCCGTGACGAAGACGGCCTTGGCGGGCAGCGGGTCCACAACCTTGATGTTCTGGACACCCACGAAGCCGAGGCCGTTGAGGCCGTTCTTCAGCGAGGAGCCGTTCCAGCGGATGCCGACCTTGTTGGGGTTGGTCTGGTCGATCTGCTGGTAGCCGTAGCGGAGCCTGTAGGTCGTCTCGCCGCCGGCCGCGGGATAGTTGGAGGGATTCGTGGGGCCGCTCTTCTCGATGGCGACGTCGGTGGTGGCCGTCCACGTGGTGGTGAGCGCCTGCTCGACCGTCTGGGCGTTAGCCGCCCGGAAGGTCACCGTCTGGTTCGTCGTGGAGTTGTTCGGCGCGTCATAGTAGTCGTAGTGCCAGGTGACCTGGATTCGATCGGACGTGCCGGCGGGCAGCGGGTCCTTCAGCTTGAAGATGTAGTGCTGCACGCGGGTGCCGTCCGGGGTCTTTTCCGTCGAGTTCGTCGTCTTGGTGACGCTGTCGCCGGTGACGGGGACGACCATGTAGCCGCGCTCTGCGAGCTTGAGGCCGGCCGGCGTGATGGGGCCGGGCAGCGTGAGCTCAATTTCGGCGCCTTTACAGGGGGTGGTGACCGAGGAGCAGGAGAAATTGATCGTCGTGATCTGATCGTCGTGGATGCGCAGGGTCGGTTCATCGTTGACGACGTTCAGGGCCAGGGTCGCCTGGTCGTCCGCGACCGCACGGGCGCGGCGCGTGCGAGGGGTGTTCGCGTCTGCGCTCACTCCTGCGTTCTGTGCTGAAATCTCTGCGGGGGCTTCGGTATTTGTTGCCGGAGCAGGGGTTTCCTCAGCGGAGGCGCCGCTTGCTTCTTCGGTCGTGGCGTTTTCGCTGCCTGTATCCGAGGTTTTGGGCTGCCTGGGTGGTCTCTGCTGCTGTTATCAGCCGCTACGCTCCCGTATAGGGGGCTGAGCGGCGTGAACAGTAGCGAAAGTGTGGCAATACTTGCCGCACCAGCTATACGCACACGCGTATTGAGCAGTCGAGGGTGTGTCATCGAAATCTCTCTCATCGCACAATTTATAGGGATACAAGCTTTAATTTACTTTCTGCGTGCCACCTGGGCAATTGTTTGTGTATTTCATCATTGTGACGAAAAGTGCTCAGACAAGTGGGTGACGGTGCAACAAGGTGCCAGCCTACCGAAATAGGCATAGAAAAACCCCGAGTTTTCAAGGAAAACTCGGGGTTATTTGCGGAGACGGCGGGATTTGAACCCGCGAGGGGCGTGAACCCCTACCTCCTTAGCAGGGAGGCGCACTCGACCGGACTATGCGACGTCTCCAATGCCGACTACTCTAAGGCATTTTCTTCGCAGACGCGAAACGCACTGCGACCTTATTGTTGTCGGAACCGCGGAGGGCAAGGGATTCGAACCCCTGGTGCCATTGCTGACACAACGGTTTTCAAGACCGTCACCTTCGGCCACTCGGTCAGCCCTCCAGACCCGCCAATCATAGCGGATCTTGATCTATTCGCACATTCGTCTTCCTGAATATGTAATAGATCCCTAATATTCCTCAGTGGCGTCGACGGAAAGGAACCCAGGAGCGACGGTCGGTAGGAGCCTCCTCAGGGTGGTCAAGAAGGCCTCGTGAAATGGCCGAAGCGAAAGGCGGCCACATCGGAATACGACCAATCAATACGGTCTGAATTGCCCACGCAATATCGCCACTGCGCGGGGTCGACTCTTCAGTCACCTGGTTGTCGAAAGAGAGGACGTGCAGCCACTGTCCCGGGCGGACAATGAGCTCATCGTTAATGAAATCGAGCCATGAACGATAGCAGTGCTCATAGTGTTCGACTTCACCCTCGCTGGCGCCGTCATCGCGAAGCGCTCGCGCTAGAGAAACCGCCGCGCATACGCCCTCGCAGGCAACCCACATGTAGTGGCGATTATCCAGAATCTGCTTCTCGTGATCATCGAAACCGACAGAGGTGACAAAGCCGGCATGGCCCAGCTGCCTCCACCCGTCGACGCGAGCACGCTCAAAGAATTCGGTCGCGGCCTCGAGAAGAGCATCATCGGGTTTGCGTCCCAAAGAGCGCAGCGCAGCGCGGACCTCGATCGACAAACGCGCCCAGCGCAACAGGGTACCGATCTGTACTCCCTCAAGCACGGGGGTCGAGGACCAGTGTTCCCACTTCTTTGCCCACCCCTGCTCGCCTTGGGCAACGGGGGAGGAGGTCTCGATATCGATGTATTCGCCGAGCCTCCACGAGGCCTCGCCTCCCATGCGCGCGACCGCAAGGGTGATCGCCTCTGCGCGGTCGATCCACAGGGGTCGGCGGTCGCTTCAGCTGGCGGCAAGGGTAGGGCCTCGGTTGTCGAGGGCCAGTCCCAGGGAGATGATCAGAGCCTTGTGCTGTGTACTTCCCGAGGCAATTGCCCCGTAGACCAGCGAATTCGGCGCTAGCCAGCGGCGTTCTTGTTCGTGAAGAGCCCCCAGGAGGAGTTCGTGTGCGCCGGGGCGGTTTGCAACGGCAGCCGCGGCGCTCGCACTGATTAGTAGTGCGTTATCGAGCTGGTAGTCGATGTCTCCGCCGCGAACTTCTGCCTTATAAGCTTCCGAGTCGGTGTTTTCTTCTTCATCAACGGCGCTTGGGTCGGGGAGTTCCTTCAGGTGCTCGTCAATCACGCGACGCAGGGTACGCGTCGCGTGGTCGGCGTAGCGGCGAGAGCCCGGAAGCCCCAAGAGCGTCCCCAAAAGAAAGGCGTGGAGCATTCGAGCACTGAGGGTGAACTGGGCGCGAGGGTTGGGTTCTTCACCTTCCGGGCCTTCGCTGAAACCTGAAGGTGTTGTACTGACTTTGCTTCTGCGATCAGAGCTTGAAGTTGCGCTGAAAGCCAGCGATTGTGCTCGATTGAATCCAACCATCGCCATGGGGTTCTCCTTTGCCGTCCATGCCTGTCACTGTCAGCGTCGTTGCGAAAGCGACATCCTGAATGAGTCTATCCAAGGAGGCCCGCGGCATCGGAGCTTGACGAATATTTACTCATGATTGTGCTCTATGTGGACTCTCTTGCACGCTTGAGGGAAACATTGCAGACTAAAAGCATGTTTGATCGAGCTGGCACTGTTGCCCTTCCCGAAGACCTCACCGATATTGATGCGCTGATTTCTGCGTATTACGACATTGAACCTGATCCCACAAGCCCCGATCAACGGGTGTCTTTTGGTACCTCCGGACACCGCGGTAGCGCGTTCGATGGCAAGTTCAATGAAGCACACATCGTTGCGATCACCCAGGCGATTGTCGACTACCGAGCCGACCAGGGCTTCAATGGTCCGCTTTTCATTGGTCGCGACACCCACGCGCTGAGTGAACCCGCATGGCGGACCGCCCTGGAAGTCTTGGCCGCCAATAACGTTGATGTCCGCATTGACGCACGCGGATCTTTCACTCCGACCCCCGCGGTTTCCGTGGCGATCCTCGGCGCAAACGGTGCACCCAAGCACCTGCGCGCGACTGGGGAAGGGCTGGCTGACGGTATCGTCGTCACCCCCAGCCACAACCCGCCTCGTGACGGCGGATTCAAGTACAACCGCCTCACGGTGGTCGCGGACTCGATGCGACCTCGTGGATCGTCGGCGCGCCAGCGAAAGTCCTGTGAAAGGGCTGGCAGCGTCGATCGCGTGCGAGTTCGGACCTGCTGGATCACCCTGTATCCACCGCTTCGACTACCTGGCCACTACGCGTTGATCAAGCTTGACCAGGTCATCGATATTGATGCGATTCGCGAGGCCGGCGTGCGCATTGGCGCCGATCCGCTGGGCGGAGCATCGGTGGACTACTGGGGGAGCGATTGCCGAGCGCTACGGCTAGGAGCTGACCGTTCAGAACCCCACGTTGACCCCGCATGGTCGTTCATGACCTTGGACTGGGATGGAAAAGATCCGTATGGACTGCTCCTCTCCCTATGCGATGGCCTCGCTGCGTAATGCGATGACTCCGGACGAAAACGGAAACTCCTTACGATATTGCGACCGGAAATGACGCTGACTCGGACCGTCACGGAATCGTGACGCCCGACGGTTTGATGAACCCGAACCACTACCTGGCTGTTGCGATCGAATACCTCTTCACGCACCGCCCGAACTGGCCCGCAAACGCTGCAGTCGGTAAGACCTGTGTCCTCGGCGCTCATCGACCGCGTCGCTGATTCAATTGCGAGACAGCTCGTTTGGTCCCCGTCGGCTTCAAGTGCGCTTCGTTCCCGGGCTGGTCGGCGCTGAGCTCGGTTTTCGGCGGCGAGAAAGCGCAGGAGCGTCCTTCGCTTCGCAAGGATGGCACCGTGTGGTCCACCGATAAGGACGGAATCATCTTGGCCCTTCTGGCCTCTGAGATTCTGGCGTTACCGGTCGGGACACCTCGCCAGCTGCACGAAGAACAGGTCGAACGTTTCGGGGCCTCGGCTTATGCGCGGATCGACGCGCCGCGAACCGTGAAGAAAAAGGCGAAGCTTGCCGCTTTGTCTCCCGAGGATGTTTCCGCAACCGAACTGGCCGGTGACCCCATCACCGCAAAAGCTCGTGCGCGCTCCGGGCAACGACGCGTGCAATCGGCGGCCTGAAGGTGACGACCGACGTCGCGTGGTTTGCGGCTCGTCCTTCGGGCACGGAGGATGTCTACGATCTATGCTGAGTCCTTCCGCGGGCCGAGCACCTTTATGCTCAGGTTCGGGAAGCGCAGCAACTGCGTGAGCGGGCCTTGAAGGGCTGAGCTCGCGTTCATAACCTCTGTGAGGGTGCGGGGTCGTGTTGTGGCCCCGTACGCACCCTCGTTATTCGTGTTCGAGGATTTTGCGGCTTGGTGGAAGAGCATCCTGACCGGTACCTTTAAAGGGTCTCATTGAAGCAGGAGGGTCCGGTAAAAATGGTGGAGAAAACGCGCGAAGGTGCGGATGCCTTTAACCTCTGCGCCCGCCTTTTTCCTGGCGCTCGGATGATCCCTGCTCATGGGGCGGCACTTGCCCTTCTGGCGGGACTTGACGCGAGCTCTTGTTCGCGCTGGGGCGCTCTGCTCCCGTGAACTCGACGAGATCTGGGTGCAATCCACGGAATCCCTCATGGTCTCACGGCTTCCTAGGAAAAGCGATCTGTTTAGAGCAGGCAGTAGCACTCTGAACTCTCGATGGGCCTGCCTTTCACGGCCGCCCGGCGCTTGCGGGAATTGCAGCCATCGTCACTCTCTCAAAGCCGCGCGGTCGCCATTTCATTGCACATTGCCGCTCCTGGCCTACCTGAGCCGCACCCTTCCGGGTATCAATCAGCGAGATGCTTCCGGCGGTGCTGTGGACGATATCGATGATCACCTTGATCATGATCTATCGGCATGTGTGGAGAAAACGCCAGGCCTCCTACGCAGTCCTGATCCAGCTGGTCGCTTCCTGCGTCGGCCTGTGTGGGATCCTCTTGTGGATGCGAGGGAGTGGAAGTCGCTCTCATCATGCCCTGGTGGCTATTCTTCTTGGTCCTGACGATCATTGGCGAGCGCCTTGAGCTGGCACGCCTTGCCTTCAGTGAAACAACCGAGAAACGAATCCTGGTCTGGATCGGGGCACTGGTGATCTCGCTTGCCCTGACGCTGATTGTTCCCTTGTCGCCTACCCGCTTCGGGATCTCCCGCGCAGCCCTTTGCGATCGACATGGGATACCACGACGTGGCTCTCAAAACGATCAAAATCCCCGGAATTCCCCGTCTTTCCGCAGTCGCGATGCTCGCGGGATATGGGTGGGCGCTGCTTCCGGCTGCTCTGTGGATTACCGCACCCCCGACCTTTTCCGGCTACGGCTACGACGCGATTGTTCACGCCTTGACAGTTGGCTTCGCAGTTTCCATGGTCATTGCGCACGCACCGGTTATTATCCCCTCGGTGATTCGTCGCGAGGTTCCCTACCACTTCTCAATGTGGGTCCCCCTGGTTCTTTTCCACCTCAGCTTGCTGATTCGTTTCCTTTCTGGTGCGCGCGAGGCCGCACTTCCCTGGCGCTTTGGCGGAACCGTGGGCGTCTGCGCCTTCCTTCTCTTTGTCGTCACGACGGCGAGCGTGACAATTGCGAATGCGAGGCGCGATCGGAGCACGCATGCCTGAGATTGCTTCGCCTCCGCATCCACTCTGACTCTCGCAAAAGACAGCTCGACAGCGCACCGATACCTTCACCTCGATCTGGATGATCATCGCGGTCGCAATGGCTGCGCTCACGCTGGTCGTGAAAAATCGGATGCCCCAACCCCTGTGGACGATAATCCACCTGGTGACCCTGGGCGTCTTGAGCAATGGGATTTTCCAGTGAGTCGTGGTTCTTTGCGCGCTCTCTGGCACGCTTGTCCGCTGATGATCCCGCGAGCGCGCCGTCACAACACCATCCGCATCCTGATGCTTCAATGCCTGCTTCCTCTTGCTCTTTGTTCTCGATGTGGCTTGGGGATGGATGGTCGGCACGATGATCGCTCGCGACCGGAATTGCCCGCAGTCGCCGCGTGGCACGCGCGAAATGCCTCGGTCCTTCGCAGAACGCTCCGGCATCGCTTCGTCATCGTCGCGCGCTACTGCTGTGCTCGGCCTCGTTCTTCGTTCTTGCCGCGCTGCTGGCTTCCTTTGTCACCGTAACGATGTTTCACCGTCCATTCCTGAGGCCATGGTTTTGCGATGCGCGATCGCTCTGACCCTTGCTCACGCCCCTCAGGTGGCGTTGCGGGATGGGTTGGTCTCACGATAGGTGGAACGGTAACAACTGCGGGGCCGACAATTCTGCGCACTCGGATGTCTCCGATGCAGTCAGCGGCGGTGTGGGATTCTTTTTCCCTGGTGTTTGAGCTTGCTTGCAATCGCTGGTGCCCTTCTGGGCGTGATGCCCCTGGTCGGAGCGGGGATTCTTGCGGTCGGGGCATGCGCAATTGTCGGGATCTGTCTACCCTTACGCGAAAGTCCTTCGAAATAGAAGGTCCGCGTGAGATATTCCGCCTGGTCATTCCTGCTTGATCTGCTGTGGATCAGCGTGGGATGGCAGCTCTAGAGTGGCGGCGCTGTTCATCTCCACTCCCTCTCAGCTTCGTGCGCTCACCCTCATGTGGCTTTCCCATCATTGGAATCGCGGGCTTTGCTCAGCTCTTCAAGGCGCTCTGTCCCTATCTGATGCCGGTCGTGATCGGCGGCGGCCCCTCCATCGTTCGAATCGGCATCGCAATCATCGACTGGCAGTTTCCCCTGCGTTTGGGGCTACGAAACAGCGCACTGATCCTTGAACTATTTCTGTTCTTTGCAGGCGATACCCCCTCTGTTCACGTGCTTCGAATGGCGGGATGGTTCCTTGTGATCGCAACCTTCGTCATCGATGTCGTTATCTATGCAAAAACTGGCGTTACTCAAGCGCGGGCGCGTCGAGCGCGCAGCGAAACCCTAAGTGAAAGTAGGCAGGTTCAATGAGCGAAGAAAACACCGGGCCCTCGCGGGCAGCGATGGTCTTTACTGGCCTTGGCGCAGTTGTGGCTCTCGTGGTTGCCAGCATTCTCGCGGGAGGAGCAAACCTAGGCACGACGGGCGCAACTGCGGGGGCACACTCAAGCGCGGCCTCGGCAACGCAGGTGAAAGAAACCGGTGAAACCACCCACGTGGAAATCGGTGTCCAAGGGATGTCCTTCACTCCCTCTGTCGTCCACGTTCCGGCGGGAAATCGACTGCACATTACTTTCACGAACACCGCGGAGCAACGCCACGATTTGGTCCTGGCCAATGGGCAAACGACCGGCTCTCTGGCCCCTGGAGCAAGCGCAGAACTGGACGCCGGAGTGATCACTGCCAACACTGAAGGCTGGTGCTCACTGCCGGGGCATCGCGAGATGGGGATGACGCTCAGTATTGTCGCCGATGGCGCAGCGGGCAGCTCTGCATCAGCAGGCTCGCACTCTGGCAGCGGCTCCCACAACCACGAGGTTGCAACGGGGACGGGAATCCCCACCGCGGACCAACTGCGAGCCTACGCAGCGAAAGTCGATCCCTATCCCGCTGAAGTTGCACCGGCCTCGGAAGAAAAAGACCACTACTACACTCTGGTTGCCCGCGACGATATCGTGCAGAACCTGAGCGAAGATGTCAGCCGGACGGTCTGGACTTTCAACGGGAACACTCCTGCTCCGACCCTTCGAGGGAAGATCGGCGATACCTTCCACATCACCCTGAAAAACGAAGGAACCATGGGGCATTCTCTGGACTTCCACGCGGGCGATATTGCGCCGGATGAGGCCATGAAGACGATTGATCCCGGGCAGACGCTGGAATACACCTTCACTGCGAAGGCAGCCGGTATCTGGATGTACCACTGCTCGACGCATCCCATGTCCATGCACATTGCTAACGGCATGACCGGCGCGGTGATTATTGACCCCAGCGATCTGCGCCCGGTCGACCACGAGTATGCGATGGTTGCGACCGAGCTGTACTTGGGCGATAACGGCGGTACTGCGAACGCGACGAAGATCGCCTCGATGATGCCTGACCTGCAGGCGTTTAATGGTCGCCCCTTCCAGTACGACGCGCACCCCCTCAAAGTGAAGGTCGGCGAGCGCGTGCGATTCTGGCTGATGGATTCTGGCCCGAATACCGCCATGTCCTTCCACATCGTTGGTGGACAATTCGACACCGTCTGGGACGAGGGCGGCTACACGCTCATCGACGGAGGCAACGCCATCAGCCGTGGGGAAGGGGGATCCCAAACCTTCCCCATGCTTCCCGCGCAGGGCGGTTTCGTTGAGCTTTCTTTCAAGGAGCCGGGGACCTACACCTTCGTCAACCACATCATGAGCCTTGCCGAGGCCGGGGCTCACGGAAAGATTGAAGTGACGAACTAAGCCGTGGCGTACGCGGTCCGTACGCGGCGTCCAGGGTGCGGAAATGGTCGAGGCCAAGCGCTGTTTACGCGCTTTGAAGGGTGCGCGGCACCATACGCGTGGAGAGTGTCAAAGGTGAGTGGAAGCGCATAAACTGACACAGTGCTGTCGACTTATGGGGAAATTCTTCGTCTGAACCGTGCCTGGCGTTTTTCGGCTGCCGGGTTCATCTTGCGTCTACCCATGTCCATCATGCCGATCTCGATTATTTTGTCGATCCAGACGGCATATGGAAACTACACCCTTGCCGGTGTGGTCTCGGCGATCAATATCATTGCTTTGGCGGTGACCGCACCGATGTGGGCACGACTGGTCGATCGCTATGGACAGCTCAAAGTCATGGGACCAGTTTTTGCGGTTTCAGCCATCGCGACCACGGTCCTTCTGTTTGCAACCCTAGAAGTCGCCTCCACATGGATCCTCTTCGTATCGGCGGGTATCGCGGAGCCACGTAGGGGTTCTCCAGGCGCACTGGTACGTGCGCGTTGGATTCGCACGACAGAGACTGTCGCCCAACTCAATAGTGCTTTTGCTCTGGAATCTGCGGTTGACGAGTTCGTCTACATCGTCGGCCCGGTGATCGCGACCGTTTTGGGAACCATCCTGCACCCGACAACAGGTCTGGCTGTTTCTGTTCTTTTTCTTGCTTGTTGGCGGAAGTCTCTTCCTGCACAGCGTTCCTCTGAACCCGATCCGGTCGACCGCAGCGTCCAAGTCGACGAGAACGGTAATGTCATCCGCCAGCGCTCCCTGCTCTTCCTGCCGGCCATGATCGTCTTGATGCTGACCTACGCGGGAATGGGTGCCCAATTCGGTGCTAACGATATTGCGGTTGTTGCTTTCACGAAGGAACTCGGAGTTCCTGCGATGGCCGGCGTGCTTCTCGCGATGTTCTCTGTTGGTTCCTTTATTTCCGCACCTGATCTACGGTGCGCGTACGTGGCGCCGTTCCCTGTGGTCCCTCTTCGCCATCGGCGTCGTTGCGCTGGCCATTGGCATGAGCGCCTACCTTCTGGCGCGCTCGATTCTCACCTTGGGAATCATCATGTTGATCAGTGGCATTGCCTGCGCACCTACCATGACGAACGTCAACATGATGGTCACGAAGTCGGTTCCTCGCCATCGTCAAACAGAGGGATTGGCATGGCTGAGCACGGCGATTAACTTAGGTGTTTCCCTTGGTTCTTCGGCTTCGGGACCGGCAGTTGACCGCTGTGGTTTCCACCGGTGCCTACGTGATGATTGCGATTTTTGCTTGGCTCATGGTTCTGGGAATGCTTGTTGGGCTGCCGACCCTCAAGAAGTCTCTCCTCAAATCCGCCCAGGAGGAGGCTGAACACCAGCGCGAAGTTTTGGATGAGGATTGAGATGATCGATAACGAAACCCCATCCCTCGCACTTTCCGTCGCTGCTTTCCCTGACGAGGCGACGTCGCGAGGCCTTGCGCGCCTGCTGGGGTGGGCGGGTTTCTACCTCGGGATCGTGGGTTTGGCGGATATGCCTCCGAGAAAACAGCTCGCGTCATGGCTCGAGTCGTGCTATGAGGACCGCGGCGGTGAACGTTCGTGGCTCAACCAGCGTCGCGCGGCTGGCGTCAGTTTTTCGATGCCCAAGTCCCCGCCAACCCTGTTGTCGTGACTTTGGTCAGGGCGCAAACTCTTGCCTTCAGCGATCGCGGTGGATACATCGATATTGATCTTGAGGGACACGGTCTGGCGCCGGGGATGGCATACCGCCTCGATTCAGCCTTTGAACGCCTGCGATGTCGCAAAACTGGGTTTGTGCGAGGGTGAGAAGCTTTTTCATTTGTCCCAGCTTGGCCAAGGTGAGCTAAGCGCGGGCGGCGAGTTGTTCCGTGTTCAAAGCGCTGACGATGATCGTGTATTGGGGCAGGTGCGCGCCGCAAAAATCGGTTGATGTCTCTTTGCGCGTGATTGGCAACGACGAACAATTTGGCGTGGTTTCCGATATTGACGACACCATCATTGTCTCGATGATTCCGCGACTCCTTACGGCTGCAAAACACGCGCTGATGGAGCGTTTTCTCAGCGTGAGGCCGTGCCTGGATGGCCCGTTTCTACGTAAACTTTCTCGTCGAGAGATGCCAATCCTCGCCCAGGGAAAGGATGTTGGCGGGCGTGGGGGAGCGCGGCCTCGTGCGCTGCCAGTCATGTATCTGTCGACGGGGCCATGGAACTTGGTCCCCGGCTTGCGTGAATTTTTGCGACGCGCTGACTATCCGATGGGCGCTTGCTCATGACGGATTTTGGGCCTCGAATACCGGGTGGTTCCGATCCGGGATGGAACACAAGAAACGCGAGCTTCGTCGTTCCGTCGAGACTTTCCTGCATATTAGGTGGATCTTGGTCGGTGATGACGGACAGCATGATCCTGAGATTTATGCCGAATTTGCGCGGGAATTTCCGCGTAATGTTGCGGGAATTGCTATTCGTTCGCTCTCGCAGATCGAGCAACTGATGGCGCACGGTACTTTTGAAGCGATTTCGTCAGGCGCTTTTGGATGATGTGTCGGCGGGTATCCCGCGTTGGTGCGGCGAAGATGGAGATGCGTTAAGGCGGGCGGTCGCAACTGAGCAGCCGCAACCGCCAACCCCGTAACGTCTAACCGAATATTTGGGCCGCTGAAGCAAGACCAACTATCCGGCTGCAGTCCTCGAGGCGGCGAGTCCTGCACTGTTTAGATTAGTCTGTTTCGGTTCGTTACGTTAGCGGTAGTTCGTGCTGAACGCCAATTTCTCGCGCCATTTTGCGGGCTGTTGACTAGGCAATAAGCCTCGATGAGACCGGACATCGATGGTTGACAAGGAAGCAAAAATTAATACCCCTGTGATATGTGGATAGGTTGACATATTGAACACAGTTTCTAGAGATCTTCTCTTACCAAATCTTGACAATCGTAATCGAAATGTAATGTTTAAATCATGGACACGTGAAGTTTTTGGGAAGAAAGTCGGCTATGCCTCGGTCATCAGCACTTGATGAACAGCATTCCTAATAGGAGGAACCTTTATGAACCTCAGAGGTCTTGGCTGGCAGTGCCCGCCGTCCTTGGTCTGACACTGACCGCCTGCTCTTCTGGCAGCACCGGCTCCAATGGTGGGTCGTCTGGTGGGTCTTCGGACAACATTGTCACCGTTAACGGTTCTGAGCCCCAGAACCCGCTGATCCCGGCGAACACCAACGAGACCGGTGGTGGCCGCATCGTCTCCAGCATCTTCTCGTCCCCCGCTTACTACGCGGCTGACGGTTCGACTCAGCTGGACGCTGCAGAGTCCATCACCCCTAACGCTGACAACACCGAGTGACCATTAAGCTCCGCGCCGATGGCAAGTTCTCCGACGGCACCCCTGTTCTGGCAAAGAACTTCGTTGAGGCATGGAAGATGGCCACGAAGGAAAAACCTCGCTCCGCAAGCTTCTTCGCCAGCGCGTTATCGGCACCGACGATGACGGCTCCGGCGACATGGAAGGCGGCCTCGAGATCCTCGATGACTAGCACCTTCGTCGTCAAGCTGAAGGGCCCCTGAGTCGGACTTCATGAAGCGCCTCGGGCTACACCGCCTACTTCCGCTTCCCGACCTCGACTCTGGCAGACCCCAAGAACGGTGGCGAGCACCCCGTGGGTAACGGCCCCTACATGCCTAACGGTGAGAATGCTTGGCAGCACTCCAAGCAGATCGATCTGGCCGTGAACCCCAACTACTCCGGTCCTCGTACCGCGAAGAACGGCGGCCTCCGCATTGTCTTCTCACCAGTCCCTCGATGCCGCATACGCTGACCTGAGCTCCAACGACCTCGACGTCTCGATGGCGTCCCGACCTCGGTCTTCCAGCTACCAGCAGGAACTGTCCGGACGTACGGCCAACCAGCCTGCGGCCATCATTCAGTACGTCACCATCCCCAATCGCCTGGAGCACTTCTCCGGTGAAGAAGGCAAGCTGCGTCGCAAGGCTATCTCGATGTCGATCGACCGCGATTCGATCATCAAGACTCGTCCTCGCCGGTACCCGTACCGCTGCTAAGGACTTCACCTCTCCCGCAATCGATGGATACAAGGAAGGCCTGAAGGGTTCCGAGGTTCTGACCCACAACCCTGAGAAGGCTAAGGAACTGTGGGCGCAGGCCAATGCCATCTCCCCGTGGAGCGGCAAGTTCCTCATCTCCTACAACTCTGATGGTGGCCACCAGCAGTGGGTTGACGCAACCTGCAACTCCATCAAGAACACCTTGGGTATTGAGGCTGAAGGCGATGCCTACGCAGACTTCAAGTCGCTGCTTGGTGACATGAAGGCCGGTACCACCAAGGGTGCTTTCCGTCAGGGCTGGCAGGGTGACTACCCCTCGCTCTACAACTTCCTCTTCCCGACCTACTCCTCGAATGCTTCCTCCATCTACTCTGGTTGGAAGAGCGAACAGTTCGACAAGTACCTGAGCGACTCGCTGTCCGCTTCGGGTACCGAGGCACTCGACCTTCAGTACAAGGCCGAAGAGCTGCTCTTCGAGGACATGCCGGTCATCCCGACCTGGTACTCGAACACCAACGGTGCATGGTCCACCAAGGTGAGCAACGTTCAGTTCACCTGGAACTCGACTGTGCAGTACTTCGCGATTACCAAGAACTGAACATAGTTCTTCCCCGCTGAACATAGGCGGAAAAACTGTGGGGTGGAGGTCATGAGGCTTCCACCCCACAGTTGTTCATGACATCTCGTGAAATGGACGTGTGTGCGCGTAATTAAAGACACACGATTGACCATTTACCACTTCTTTGCATTACTATGATCAGTAGTACGCATGAGTAGTGTCGTGTACCTGCTTTCGGCCTCAGGCTTGCACGGTGTGCGACCCATGCGAAATCCCGTTCATCTTGATGAACCCCGACGAGTTTGCGAAAACCATTCGTAAACGCATGTATTAAAAGGACCTGTCCATGCTGCGATACATCGGACGACGTCTCCTGCAGACCATTCCGGTCTTCTTTGGAGCAACGTTCCTGATCTTTGCGATGGTCTACCTGATGCCAGGTGATCCCGTCGCGGCCCTCGGTGGCGATAAGGGCTTGACCGAGGCTGCGGCAGCTCGAATCCGCGAAGAATACAACCTTGATAAGCCTTTCTGGTTGCAGTACCTGCTCTATCTCAAGGGCATCTTCACCCTTGACTTTGGGAAGACCTTCTCCGGGAGACCGGTGACCGAGGTGCTGGCGACCGCATTCCCGATCACCATCCGACTTGCCATCTACGCCCTCTTGATCGAGGCCATTCTCGGTATTCTCTTCGGTGTTATCGCAGGTGTGCGTCGCGGCGGTATTTTCGACTCAACGGTCCTGGTCCTCTCTCTGGTTGTCATCTCTGTGCCGACCTTTGTTATCGGCTTCCTCATGCAGTTCTTCCTCGGCATGAAATGGGGATTGCTTCCTGCTACGGCAACTACTATTTCATTGAAATCGTTGACGATGCCTGCAATTGTGCTAGGCGCGACCTCCCTTGCATACGTCATCCGACTCACGCGCCAATCGGTATCCGAAAACGTCTCTGCCGATTACGTGCGTACCGCACGCGCTAAGGGCCTGAAAGAGGGCACCGTGATGACGCGCCACATTCTTCGTAACTGCTGATCCCCGTCGCGACCTTCCTCGGTGGCGACTTGGGCGGCCTCATGGGTGGCGCGATCATTACCGAAGGCATCTTCAACATCAACGGCGTTGGCGGTACCTTGTGGAAGGCGATCGTTCTCGGTGAGTCAGCTACCGTTGTTTCCTTCACGACAGTTTTGGTCATGGTTTACATCACAGCAAACCTCCTTGTTGACCTGCTGTACGCCGTTCTTGACCCGAGGATTCGCTATGAGTGATTTCATCCCTTCGCAAGCTATTTCGCGTACTCGCGCCGGTCAGGAGCACTACGTCTCGGATATTGATGAGACCGGTTTGCGCAGTTGACGCCGTCGCCGATGAATCCGCACCCGCCTCAATGTGGGGGGAAGCGTGGAAGAATCTGCGCAAGCGTCCCCTGTTCTGGATTGCTGCGGTCATCATCCCTATGGCCGTCATGATCTCTGCGTTCCCACCAGCTTTTCACGAGCGTTAAGCCCGACTACTGCGAGCTCTCGCACTTTTTGGGCAAGCCCGAGGCCGGACACCCTTCGGCTACACCTTCCAAGGCTGCGATATTTACGCCCTGCGTCATCTACGGCGCACGCGCCTCGGTTTCGTCGGTGTCCTGACGACGATCTGCGTCGTCTTGATCGGTGCAACTCTTGGCTCCATCGCCGGCTTCCTCGGCGGCTGGATCGACGCCGTGATCTCACGTGTCACCGACATCTTCTTTGCAGTTCCCCTGCTGCTCGCGGCAATTGTCTTCATGCAGATGTTCAAGCAGTACCGCAACATCTGGATGGTCATCTTGGTCTTGTCGTTGTTCGGCTGGACTCAGATCGCACGTATTACACGCGGCTCGGTCACGAGCGTCAAGAACGAAGAATCCGTGACGGCCGCGAAGGCAACCGGTGCATCGCGTTGGCGCATCCTGCTCTCCCACATCATCCCGAACTCGATGGCACCGATTATCGTCTACGCGACGGTTGCTCTGGGTTCCTTCATCGTCGCCGAGGCCTCGCTGTCCTTCATGGGTATTGGTCTTCCCACGACGGATGTGTCTTGGGGTGCTGACATCTCGCAGGCGAAGGATAACCTGAGGCAGGCACCGATGGTTCTCTTCTACCCCGCTATGGCACTGGCCTTGACCGTGCTTAGCTTCATCACGATGGGTGACGCCGTTCGCGAAGCCCTTGACCCGAAGGCGAAGAAGTGAACGAAGAACAATTCGAAGAGACTGTCACCGAGGTCATCCTCGAAGGCGTCGAGAAGGCTGAAGTCCACCCGGACGACGCCAACCCCTTGCTGAAGATCACCGACCTGGAGGTCACCTTCACGACCTCGACCGGTGTCGTTCCCGCCGTTCGCGGAGCTAACCTGACCATTTACCCTGGCCAGACCGTTGCAATCGTCGGCGAGTCCGGTTCAGGTAAGTCGACCACCGCCGCTGCGGTTATTGGCCTGCTTCCGGGTACCGGTAAGGTCACCGGCGGCTCCATCGAGTTCGACGGTAAGGAGCTCACCAAGATGAGCTCCAAGGAATGGATCGAACTGCGTGGATCTGGCATTGGCTTGGTTCCCCAGGACCCGATGAGTAACCTGAACCCCGTTCTTCGCGTGGGAACACAGGTGAAGGAAGCCCTCCCTGGCGAACAATATTGTTCCCTGCTCCGAAGCAGGGGAGCGCGTGACCGAGCTCCTGAGCAGGCAGGTCTTCCCGACGGCGAGCGCCGCGCCCGAAGCAGTACCCGCACGAGTTTTCGCGTGGTATGCGTCAGCGCGTGCTGATCGCAATCGGTCTTGCTTCTCGTCCCAAGCTGCTCATTGCTGACGAGCCTACCTCGGCACTGGATGTGACCGTTCAGCGTCGCATTCTCGATCACCCGAGACTCTCACCAAGGAAATGGGCACGGCAGTGCTCTTCATTACTCACGACTTGGGTCTGGCGCTGAGCGCGCCGGAACAGCTGGTCGTTATGCACCGCGGTCGCATTGTGGAGTCTGGTCCGGCACTCGAGATCCTCCAGCACCCGCAGCACCCCTACACGAAGCGTCTGGTTTCCGCGGCCCCCTCACTGGCCTCGGCACGTATCGAAAGCGCTCATGCACGTGGCATCACGCACACGGAAGAAGAGCTCACCGGCTCGGCGAAGAACGCCTCAAGCGAGGAAATGATTCGCGTCGAGCACCTCACTAAGGAATTCCATATTCGCGGCGCGAAGGGCGAGGCCTCGAAGCTTCTTTGCGGTCGACGATGTCTCCTTCACGCTGCGCCGTGGAAAGACTCTGGCGGTCGTGGGCGAATCCGGTTCCGGTAAGTCAACTGCCGCGAACATGATCCTCCACCTGCTGGAGCCGACCTCGGGCAAGATCTTCTTCGACGGCGAGGATACCTCGGAGTACAGCGAGGCGCAGCTTTTCGCGTTGCGTCGTCGCCTTCAGGCAGTGTTCCAGAACCCCTACGGTTCGCTGGACCCCATGTATTCGATCTACCGAATCATCGAAGAGCCGCTGCGCATCCACAGCTACGGCACGAAGGCCTACGCTCAGCAGGAAGTGGAGCGCGCGAAGGCGCACCGGTCGCACCCCGGAACCGCTGGCCGTCGCCGCTCTTGAAGGTCATGGCGAAGCTGAGAAGAAGCTGCGCGAAGAGCGCGTCGCTGAGCTGCTTGACTTGGGTTGCTCTGCCGCGAAGCGCCACGCGTCGTTACCCGAACGAGCTTTCCGGTGGTCAGCGCGCGTTGCCGTTGCGCGCGCGCTTGCGCTCAACCCCGAAGTGATCGTCCTGGACGAGGCCGTGTCTGCTTCTGGACGTGCTTGTGCAGAACCAGATTCTGCACCTGCTGAACGATTTGCAGGCTCAGCTGGGATTGTCCTACCTTTTCATTACCCACGACCTGGCTGTTGTCCGCCAGATCGCAGACGATGTTGTGGTCATGGAAAAAGGGACGTCTGGTCGAGGCAAACACGACCGATGCTCTTCAACAATCCAGTTCAGGATTACACTCGCGAGCTGATCGAGGCCGTTCCCGGTCGAAAGATCCAGCTGAACCTCTGAGTGTTCTTTCGCGGCTTTTCTTGTGTGGGCAGGCCTTCGGGTCTGCCCACACGTGTATGTGTGCGTGGCCGCCTGCCGTTCTTCCCTCCCTCCTTCCTCCTTCCTCCTTCTCATTCCTGGTTTAGCTCACTGGTTCCTGTCCTATTGCTGTTCTGAGGACGTAGGTGTGCGAGCTAAAACAGGAATGAAGGAGCTTACGCGCTTAAGCTCGAAGGGTTGAGCGGCGGATCGAAAGCGTATGTGAGACCGTCACGTCTGCCACCGTCTGTGGGCGATCAAGTGACGAGGCGCTGCCTTTTCCACGCCGCTCTGCTCTTCACTTGATGTGGTGTCATGCTTTGCCACCCGCGCCCCCGCGCCCCTCGATGAGCGCAATTAGCCCCTGGACGGCCTCGCGAGCGATAGCATGAGTATCGGGCGTGATCGTGGTCAGAGTGGGCGTTGAGAAGCGCGAAAGGACCGTATCGTCCCAGGTGGAGACCAGAACGTCCTCGGGCACGCGCACATTCGCCTCGGCAAGCGCGCGCAGTGCACCAATCCCAAGGAGGTCGTTCATCGTGAAGATTGCATCGGGGAGGTTGTTGACTCCAACCACTGCGAGAGCGCTTCCTGCGCGCCACCGGCGGTCCACGGCGATACTTCAACGCTGCGCCATGCCCACGAGTCCAATCCGAGCTCGGCCAGTGCCTTCTCGATCCCGCGTTAGCGAAGTGCGCCCGCGCTGGAGGTTGCCTGCGTATGCGTCGATCCCAGGACCAGAAACTGCGCGCTCCCTGGTCGTAGAGATGATGAATCATTTCCGAGGCCGCGGAGACGTTATCCATCGAAAAGTGCGGATACCCGCATCCTGGATCCTCTCGCCGAGCAGTACCAGCGGCGCATCCAATTCGAGCTGGTTGAGGCCTGCGAGGTCGAGCGTTCGATGGGGAGAGGATGAGCCCATCGATAAGGTTGGTGCGGAAGTCGCGCAGGACCGGAGACTTCATGTTCGCGCGAACCGGCAGTCTCGACAACCATGATCGAATATCCGCTGCGTCGCGCCTCTTCTTGATGAGGTGCGCAGTTCCCCGAAGTAGGGCCATGCAGGTTTGGAATTGCGAGCGCTAAGGTGTGTGTTTGACCTTGACGAAGGCGTTGCGCAGCAATGTTTGGCCGGTAACCCAGTTGACGGATTGCATCCTCAACTGCCTTCCGCGTAGCAGGGGAGATATGCGGAAAGTTATTTACTACGTTTGAAACGGTGCGCTGTGAGACGCCGGCAAGTTGCGCAACATCGCGCATATTAGGCCGTGAAGCTTTCATGTCCGTCTCCGATAAAATCGCGGCAGGATGTGAGTTATCAGGGGCTATAGGCTCTAGTCTACTGAAAAATCAGGGAATCCGCTGAGGAGATCGCGATAATTTGCTACGTTGCAATTATCTAGAAAATCATGCATGATAATCCCATGAAGGTCAACGTAGACACTTTTGAAGCATGGAGCGACGCGCACTATCCTCGCCCCGATCTTTGCCGTGAATCGTGGTTGAACCTAGGCGGCCAATGGGAATTCGCAACGGATCCTACCGATGAGGGCCTCACCTTAGGATGGCATCTCCCCGGTGCCCACTTCTCGCACACGATCTGCGTTCCTTTCCCTCCCGGAAGCCCCAGCAGTCAGTGGAGTGGAGAGCGCTCCGATGTTGTCTGGTATCGCAGGCGCGTCACGCCTGAAGAAATCAAAGACGCCGGCCTAACTGACGCCGGCCACCGTCCCCATCTCCTCATTCACTTCGAAGCCGTCGATTTCGCGAGCGACGTGTGGGTCAACGGTCTTCACCTCGTCCATCACGAAGGCGGATATACCCTTTCAGCGTCGAGATCGACCCTGCGTGACTACCTTTGATGCTGGCTTTTGAAATCGTCGAGCGAGCACACGACCGCCTTGACGCGGTCGACCAGCCTCGCGGTAAGCAAGACTGGCAAGAACATCCCCACGGTATTTGGTACCACTGCGTCGTCGGGATCTGGCGCGATGTGTGGATGGAAGTCGTGCCCGCAAACTACGTCCGCTCATTGACGTGGTCGTGGGACATCGAAGAAGCCCAAGTGACCTGCGATGTGGAGTGCGCTGGCCTTCCTGTCGCAACAGGCAGCCGAAACGCCATCGAGGCAAGCCTCACCCTTGACCTTGCGGGCGCCACGCCAGCGGCAACCATGGTCCGTGCGCGCTCAGGCCAGCTCCGCCTCGTCGCACAAATCCCCGCATTGGCAAACCGCCAGGAATGGGGCCGGCTACTGTGGTCGCCCGCCCACCCCAACCTCATCAACGCGCGCATCTGTGTGGGTGAAGACGAGGTTGTCTCCTACGTGGGAATCCGCGACGTCGACCTCTCGCACCGCTATCTCGAGATCAACCACCAGCCCACCTACCTGCGCGGCATCCTTGATCAGGGTTACTGGCCAAGCTCCTACTTCACTGCGCCCAGCGCCGAGGCGCTGAAAGAGACCTGAACTTGCCCGAGCATGGGCTTCAACTTCGTGCGAATTTCACGAACGCAGCGCCGATCGACGAACCCTGACGTGGGCCGACCGCATGGGGAATCATGGTCTGGGGAGAATCCGCTCGGCCTACGCTTTCAGCGACCGAGCGGTCAGCATCACCACGCAGGAATGGCACGACCCGTTCTGCGCGACCGCAACCACCCCAGCGTCATCGTGTGGGTGCCCTTCAACGAAAGTTGGGGAGTAGACTCATCGTCACCCTCGCCGCGCCAGCAGGCATTTGTCCGCTCTGGTGGTCGCCCTGACCGATGCACTTGACGGAACTCTCGCCCAGTCATCGCAAACGATGGGTGGAGCAGCTCGAAACTCCGATCGTGACAACCCACGACTACGGGGTTTACGGCGAGCAACCCGCGTCAACTACGCCGACCGTGAATCGATTGCAGAGCTGGCTCAACGGAGTCGGCCCACAGGACGCAAGATCCTTCGGCCAGCTCATGAGTCGATGACCGCCCCGTCATGGTCACGGAGTTCGGCGGATCTCATTGCCGCCAGACGCGGAAGACGCATGGGGCTACGCGGTTGTCCCCAACGCTCAGGCCTACGAAGAACGCGTGAGTGGTCTTTTCGAGGCCCTTTGAAGCTCTCTCCGATCCTCGCGGGCTTCTGCTACACGCAACTGACCGACACCGCCAAGAAACAAACGGCCTCGCTGACGAAAAACCGCACCTGAAGCTCCCGCTGGATGTGATTCGTGGCTTGTCACCAGCTCCGCTCAGCAGAGCGAACAGATTCGGCCTCGCACGATTGTCGAGGCCAGCGCGGTGGTAGGCACCGACGAGCGCAGTGTCGTGTCAACGGCTTTCGAAGGTGATCACAATGCCTGCCGCGCGTGCTCTGCAGATGGGCCGTGAACTTCGCCTTCACTCTTCCCTTCCTGATCTTCTACGGGATCTTCATTCTCTTCCCGGTCGTCCAGGCTGTCCTCATGTCCTTCTTCAACTGGGACCTGCTGGGCAGTACCCGCGAATGGATTGCGTTGGAAAATTACACCCACATGCTTGGTGGTACCGGCCTGGTTTGGGACGCCACTTCGATGTGGTTTGTTCGATTGCTCTGCTTAGTGTGCGGAGTGTATGTAGCCGTCAAGTCGGTGCGCGAACGCGACCTCAACTCAGGGCGCATCCTGTTGATCGTCACCTTGATCGGTGCGGCAATCATCTTGGGAATCCACCCCGGTGATGGCGGTTCCTGGTCCGACCCGCGTTTTTGGAACGCGATGAAGAACACCGCGATCTTTACCCTGGTTTCGACGCCAATCATCGCGGGCCTCGGCCTGATCTACGCGCTCCTCCTTCAACGAGGCGGACGGGCAAGCTCCTTCTACCGCGCGGCGCTCTTCGTCCCCTACGTTCTTCCGGTCTCGGCCACCCTGATCTGGGATATATAGCTCAATCCTCGCGCGGTATCGTCGCGCGTCACCGAATACATGGGGTGGGGACCATCTCGTGGCTTTTCGGATCCGCAGGGCAATGACCGCAATCGTTGACAACTGTATGGTGGACGGTCGGATTCAACCTGATCCCCTTCGGTGCGGGCCTGCAAGACATCGATCCGACGCTGTACGAGGCCGCAAGCTTGGACGGTGCGAATTCCTTCCAAAAATTCGTCAATATCACCCTTCCGGGTCTTCGTCACGCAACGGTCTTGGTTCTGTCACGCAGATCATCGCCTCGTTCCAGATCTTCGGTCAGGTCAACATCATGACCGCGGGCGGTCCAGATGGAACAACGGACGTCCTCGTGCGCTACATCTACCAGACGGGCTTTAGGGATACCCAGCTAGGCTACGCCTCGGCAATGTCCTTGCGTCTTCGTCCTGATGGTTCTTCATCTCGCTCATCCAATTCCTCATTTCACGCCAAAGGAGCCGCTGAGATGCGAGAGAAATTCAAGTCCTGCGGCTACCACGTCGTCGCTGATGGCACTTGTCTGCTGTGGCTGATTCCGCTGCTGTGGACGCTGGTCATCTCCCTGAGCTCTAACTCCTCACTGAAGACCAACTCGCAGATCCTTGTTCCCACCGAGCCGACCTTGTCGAACTACGGACGTTTTAGAACTGGACTGCGCGCGCTGGTCCTCAACTCGATGATTGTTTCTGATCACCGCCACGATCATCACTGTCCTCATCTGCGCGGCCGCCGGATACGCTCGCGAAACTGCCCTTCCCGGGCGCACCGTGGTCTCACGGCTGACCCTGGCGGGAATGATGGGTCTCTAAAGAGCCATGTTCGTCCCCTTGTTCATGATGTTTTCCGAGGCCGGGCTGGCGAATTCCTACATTGCGCTGATTTTCCCCCGCGTGGCATTCCCCCTGGGGGTCTTCATCATGACTCAGTTCTTTTCTCAGGTGCCCAGCGAAATGGAAGAGGCGGCGCAAGTTGATGGGGCTTCTCCGATTCGAGTCTTCTTCTCCATCATGGTTCCGCTGGCGCGACCGGCTTTGATCGCCTTGGCGACCTTCTCTTCGTTCAGACTGGAACGATTACCCAGGGCCCTTGGTTTCGGCAACGAAACCTGAAATGTTCACGGTGACCACGGGCCTCGCATCCTTGCAGGGGACCTTCGCACAATCGACGGAATTGGGCTCGCTCATGGCCCGAGGAATCGTCGGTGCTGCACCTCTGCTCATTGTTTTCCTCCTGCTTCAGAAGTATCTGATCAGAGGAATCTCACTGTCCAGTGGCGATAAGTAGGCTATCGCCACCTGCGCCACACGCCTGATCGGCTTTCCCGGGGTTCTCAACGATGGCCTCGGAAATGGCGATCTTACATACACAGGAAAACTCACCACACCATTCACCACACAGATTGAAAGGCATGACACTGCGACAAGGACGCGCACTGGCACGTCACGCGGGATTCAGCGCATGTGCGCTGGCAACGACCGCTCTCTTCGTGCTCACCGGATGCGGAGTGTCCTCCACATCCTCCTCAAAGACCGTCGACGGTGCAGCAATTGCCGGCGTGAGCGATGAGGACCTCAAGGGGACCACCATCACCATGGCTCGATTCTTCGGCGACTGCCAGGAAAAGACCGAGGGAGTCACCGACCTGTCCAAGGCCAACAGCGAATGCACCGCCATCTCGATCCTCACGAACAAGTTCAACGCTGAGAACAAGTGGGGCATCAAGGTTGAGCGTATGGGCGGCGCCTCGTGGCACAGCTACTACGACTCGCTCAACGCCGCTCTGGCCTCGTCGGATCGCCCCGACGTGGCGATCATGCACGGCTCCAACCTGCCCGACTATGCTGCCAAGGGCCTGCTCATGGAGGTGCCCGATGGAGTGGGCATCGACCTGTCCGGCTCGACGAAGCCCGCTTTGGACGCTGTGACCTACAAGGACAAGAAGTGGGGTGTTCCCTTCGACACCCACGCCATCATCAGCCACCTGAACATGGATATCCTCTCCCAGGCCGGATTGGTCGGTGAAGACGGCACCTACAAGCTTCCGACTTCGCCCGACGAACTCCTTGAGCACGCAAAGGCCGTGAAGGAAAAGACCGGAAAGAACTACATCGATATCGCCCTGTCAAAGGACCCGATGGGCGAGCGTTTGTGGATGACCCTGGTCCAGCAGCAGGGATCGGACATCATTTCCGCAGACGGCACCAAGGCGAACATGAACTCGGCTGAGGCAAAGACTTCGCTGGAGTTCATCAACACCCTGGTTAAGGAAGCTGACACGACCGTCAACCACGACTACGATGCCCTCGGTTCAGGGCTTCCTGCGCGGCGAGTCGGCTGTCGCGTAGCAACGGCGTGTGGTCGGTCAACCAGTTCACCGCTGAAGCTCCCTTCAGTACGAGACCAGCGATGCGCCCATGCTCTTCAAGGACAAGGCAACCTGGGCAAACTCCACGTGTGGACCGTTCCCGTCTCGGCTAAGCCCGATGCGAAGAAGTACCGTGTGCTTTCGAATTTGCCAAGTTCCTGAACGAGCACACCGGCGACTGGGCACGGTGCACGGGTCACATGCCTGCAACCTCAGAAGGCCCTGGACCTCGAGCGAGGTACCTGAATGCTCCGGCACCGCTCGCAGTACCTGAAGACCGCGACGACCTACGCTCGCATGGCACCGCGCGTCGAGGCCTCGGGCCGAAGATCGCCGACCAGATTCAGGAAAAGATCGAGGCCACCTGGCTCAACGGCGCAGGTGCGTGGAAGAAACCTTGAACTCCTGCAGGAAGCGGCAAGCCTCGTCTCTGAAGTAGCGAGAGGCAGCTGCTGCTCACAGCAGAGTAGCCGGGGGGCAAGCGTGAGCCTTCGCCCCCGGCATACCTTTGTCCGCACCCGGTTCCCGTTTTGTGCTATCCGCGCTCCCGTTTGTGCTGCCCGCCGCCGCTTTGTGCCGTTAGCCCTGGTGCATGTGCCCGTGTGCTGCCTGCTCGCCCCTCTCCACACGAAGTCGTGAAATGACACAGCTTATGGCCTGTGACTTTTGCGCTGACTTCGTGTGTCAATTGTGGGGAGGGGAGGGACGGGGAGGCGAGAGCGTCACGCCGAGCGATCAAGCGAAGAGCCCTCCAAGCTCAGGTGTCCACGGATTTTGGGGAGCGCGCGAAGTTTCTCAACATCCATTGATTCAAGAAGCTGTGAGGCGGAATCGAGCCCTTCAACCCCATCGAGCGGGCTAAGACCTCAATGATCTGGGCAATCGTCACACCACGTTCTGCAAGTTCTCGATGGTTACCGCACCATCGCGGCTTAGCCAGGCGCGCCCCCGAGGCAGACAACACCAGCGGAACGTGTGCGTAGGTGACCTCCGCAGCCGAGCAATCGTGCAAGGACAGCTTGGCCGACTGAGACAAGAGATCATCTCCGCAGAACGACCTGATCGACGCCTTGGAAGGCATCATCGACAACGACCGCCAAGTTATAGGCAGGGGCGCCGTCAGAGCGTTGAATGACGAAATGGTCAACGGGCCCTGTGTAATCGCCGAGAATACTCATCGCGGACAGTCCACTCGGTGACGGGAGCTCAAACGCATCGCGGACGCGCGCCCTCGGCCGCGAATTCCTTTCGCGCTGGTCGATCTCCAGATGCGCTCAGGTCAAGCAAGTCCCGCAGTGTCCCGGTGGAACGAGGGCGGAAGAGGCCCGCGAATGTCCTTACGCGAGCAGAAGCACTGCGAAAGCGTAACCTCGCGGAAGAGACGGGTGACGGCCTCGTCATGGACGTGCGCGCGCGAGGACTGGATGAGGACCCCGCCATCCCAATCGATTCCAGCGCCTCAGTTCGTCGATCGGCGCTGCGTGGAACCGGAGCGCACGCGATCGATGTCCCGATTCGCAGGACAAATCTTCCGTCCGGCAGTGCGCCCACAGCTACGCTGAGAAAGCGCGGTGCGGAGGTTTCGTGCAGGTCGCCGCTCGGTGAGGAGCAGCGTCCTACACCAGTTGTGTGCAGCAGCATCTCCCATTGCCGAGGTAGTGCTTTGCGTAGGTGGTAAGGGCGAGTTTTCCGCACCATTGCTGGGTGAGAAGAAAAAGGTGCCGCAGTTGCCATACCCCCAGACTAACCTTTAGAAGACGTGGATGAACGAAGAGATTGCGGACGCGGCGCGAAGGAAGCCTTCTGCGGCGCGAGACGAACCTGTCAGGGCTGGTGGGGACAGGATGCGTCACACTCTCAGGGAACAGGCGCCCGAGCAGTGACGCGACCCATACGCAGATGGCGTGGTGTCGAGATCTCGGTTGTGTGTTGCTTTCGAGCCTTCCTTGGTACAGCACCAGTGGATTGATCTTGCCGCTACGGGTAGTGGGAAACTGTACGGTCTTGGTCCACGGTGGTCGCAAATCTTGTTGGGAGCCTTCTTCTCGGTTTTGGTCACTGCCTGGGCACAGAGCTATTTCCGTGAGGATGCGGTACGCAGAAAAGTCATGCTTGTCGCAGGAAGTGGGTTCGCCGGCGCTTTGACCACATACGCCACCATGGTCATGGCCAGTATCCATAATGCAGTCCATGCAATGACAGCAGTCCCCGCTGATGGGGGCGAGCTTGGAGCTGTTTCATCTCCGTTTAATGCTGCGGCGCTGTCCTCCTTGCCTCTGCTTATCGAGGGAATGCTTGCAAGCCTCGTATTGCTTGTAGTTGGTATTGGGGTTGCTGCTTTGGGGTACTCTCTCACTCCACATGAGGAGTCAGGCACTCGGAGGGTAAAAAGAAATGACCCCACTGCCTTTTTCTTCTCGTGTGCGTTTTCGGTTCCTTGCGCGCCTCTCGCTGGCAGCTGGATCTTTATCTCAAAAGTTCGAGCAGCGACCTCCAGTGGGGGATCGCGGTCAATCTGTTGGGCTGTCTGTGTGCAGGAGTAGCTACTGGATCGCTTGCCTTAGTTTCGCCACTCTACTTCCTAGTATCAACGGGGTTTTTGGGTGGATTTACAACCTTTTCGACCGCTGAGCTTGATGCGGTGACACTGTTCGTGAGCGGAGATAACGCACCGCTGTGGGCCTGTTCTAGGCGTCTGGCTGGGCGCAAGCTGTTGGCGGTTATCGGTTTCATTGCTGTCAGTTTCGCTAGTGAGGTTGTGTAACATTTGACATCTGACACGGGGACCATAGTCTAAGACTGCATGGAAGGAGGACCCAGTGATTGATCTGATCGACGTCTCGAAGATCTATCCCGAAGGGAAGTGATGATGTCGCTGCTCTGGATCACGTGAATCTGCACGTCAAAGCAGGAAGTATTCACGAATCGTGGGGCCAGTCAGGTGCCGGTAAGTCAACGCTCATTGCCGTCTGACGGCTCTAGAAGAACCGACTTCCGGGTCGATCATCGCTGATGACATTGATTCGTCACAGCTTCGCGGGCGCGAGCTGCGTCACGGGCGCGACGCAAGATTGGCATGCGTCTTCCGCGGCGAACCTTTTCGATGCCAAGACTGCGGAGAAAACATTGAATTCCCCGCTGAAGGTCGCCGCAAAGAAAGAATTCACCGTGAGGAACGCAAAGAACGCGTTCGTGAACTTCTTGCCTCGTCGGCCCGAACATCGAGGCGGAGCCACCCTCCGAGCTTTCTGGCGGTTAGCGCCAGCGCGTGGCATTGCCCGCGCTCTTCAGACACCCCCAAAGTTTTGCTCTGTGACGAGCCGACTCAGCTCTTGACCCCGAATCAACCTGCGCGATCCCGTCATTGCTGCGCCAGGTTCGTGACGAAACCGGCGTCACTATTGTCATCATCACCATGAGATGTCAGTCGTTCGCGAGATCTGTGACCTCGAGACACCCTGAAAATGGCGGAATTGTCCAGAGAGGAACAATCGAAGAAGTCCTTGCTGACCCGGGTTCACCTCTTCGCAAAGGAATTGGTTCCCGCACCCAGCGTCGACGAACCTGATGTCGCTGACTCACAACCGCGAGCTGACTGACCGTGAAATCGCTGCACAGAGCGACTCGGCGGAACGACACCCCAGCCCAGGCCCTCGGAAGACGGAAACATTCTTCGGACGTCATCTTCACCTCACATCCCGGTGTCCCAACCGGTTCGAAGATGCTCAACCTGCCGCGAAGGTCGGCGCGGACGTGACCGCGGGAACTTTCGAATCAATGGGGGTCTGTCCAGTTGGACGTTTGGCTCTGGCGGTTCCCGCCGCCCAGCGCTGCTCGATCATTGACCAGCTTCGCGCCTCGGGCGCACATGTGGAGGTGAGGTCGCTGTGAACCCGGCTCTGTCAACAGTCCTGACGCTGCTTCCACTGGGCAAAGGCGACCTGACGTGCGATAACCCTGCTCACCCAGCAGCTTTCTCCCGCAATCGGGGAGACCTGCTCATGGTCGTCTTCGGCACGCTCTTCACTGTCCTCGTTGTCTACCTCTCGGCCTGCCCTTGTCCAGACATCGAAGACAGGCCTCACTCCTAACAAGATGATCAACCAAATCGTTGGTTTGATCGTCAACGTTGACGTTCTTTCCCTTCCTGATCCTCATCATCGTGCTGCTTCCGGTATCAGATCGTCATGCGCAGTGCGATTACCCGGCAGGGGCAACCCTTCCCTGGTTATCGGTGCGATTCTCTTTGCTCGCCTGGTGGAAACCAACCCAGCTTCCGCCAGCAAAACGGCAAGGTCGAGGCCAGCGCTATGGCGGGGGCTTCCAAACTGTCGGATCTGTTGGAGCATGGTTCATGAGGCCCTGCCCGGCATTATCCAGTCCGTGACGGTTTTGGCGATCACCCCGGTGGGCTACCCGCAATGGCGGGCGCTCGCGCCAGGGGCGGGCCTCGGAAAAGATGGCGATCGACTACGGTACCACCGTTTAGACAGACACGATGATCTGCTCGGTCGTTGCGATCATCATCATCGTTCAGTTAATTCAAATGATTGGCGATATGTTCAGCCGGCTGGTGGATCACCGCTGAGCATCCACCAGCCGGGTCGCGAACTCTGCTTGGTAATTAGGTAATAATTTGCGGGATTATCCCGGGTCAGCAAGGCCCCCGCTTTGTAGGAAATAGACAATCTAAGGAATTACTCATGCGTCACTCTCGTTCTCTTTCGTACCTTGCCGGTCTTGGCGTTGCAGCAGCACTGGTCCTCCCGCCCGTTCCAGCGGTTCCAGCGGACTCTTCTGTCCTCCTCGAACGGTGCAACCACCATCACCGTTGCAGCCAGCCCTTCACCACGCGAAGATCCTCAAGCACATCCAGGACAACCTGGCAAAGCGATGCGGGAATCAACATCAATATCGCGAGTTCACCGACTACGATCTGCCCAACCGTGCGCTGTGATCAGGGTGAAGTTGATGCCACCCACCACCAGACTGTTCCTCATTGGAGAAGGCTAAGCAGCAGTTCAACTACGACTTCACCCCGGTAAGGGCATCCACCCGAGCCCTGGCTATCTACTCTCCAAGCACAAGTCTCTGGATGAGCTCCTGAGAAAGGGCGAATCATTGCGGATTCCGACGTCACCAACCAGGAGCGCGCACTTCGCCTTCTTGCTGCAAAACGGTTTTGTCGAGATCCCCGCAAGTGGTGACGTTAATGTTTACACCGTTAAGAAGCTGAAGAACTTTGACTTCAAGGAAATTGACGGACCCGTTCTGGTCTCTAACCCGTGAGACTGACTACCGGTGATCAACGGTAGCTCTCGCACAGAAGGCGGCCTTGCGCCTTCTCGTGATGGTTCACGTCGAATCCCCGAGAACAACCCTCGGTGAACGTCCCGTGTGGAAGACCAGTGTTCAGGTGATATACGCCGAGGCCGTGAAGAAGCTCGACGAGCTTCCTGCACTCCGGACCAGGTGAAGAAGTACATCGAAGACACTCTGAAGGATGGCTCGGTGATTCCGGCCTTCTGATCACGAACCGCGATTAACTGATCGTTACTTTTCGATGTGTGGGGGCGCGGCTTGGCCGCACCCCCACAACACATGTCTCACACTCATAAGCGTGGCCATGTCCAAAGGACAGGCCACCTTGAGCGTTTAAGACCAGTCGTTAGACTCAGTCGACAATGCCGCAGAGGCGGTCGCCGGCGTCGCCCAGACCGGGGACGAGGTGGACTTTTCGTTGAGGCGCCCGTCAACCAGCCACAACGACGGTCACATCTCGCACGATCACCCACGAAGTCTTCCAGAACCTTCAGGTCTTCGGGAGCAGCCAGCAGACAGACGCAGGTAACGTCCTGGCTCCACGATCGAAGAGGCACTTTGGTTGTGCGGACCATCGTGTGGGCCGGTAGCCAGCATCGGGTCAAGAACGAAGACTGGCGACCCGAGAGATCCTCGGAAGACGGTTCGCGCAGGTCTCGACCTCGAGAGTCTTTTCATCACGCTTCATTCCCGAAGCCAACCCTCGGCGGTGGAAGAAGACGAGCTACGCTTCGAGCATTCCCAGTCCGAAAGCGAAGAACGGGGACAACGATGGGGCGGGTTCGCTGATGCGCTTGCACAACGGTCGGCGCAACGGGGGTATTGATTGCGATCTCAGTGGTTGAGACGTGACGCGGCCTGTCAGGGCAAGAAGCGTAACCACCTGTCGACCAACTGGCGAAAGTCGCCGAGCGGGTGTCGCGGTCACGCAGGACGGTGAGCTCAGGGCAATGAGCGGGTGATCTGCACATGAAGGCGCATAGTTCAAGAGTAACCCGCGAATGGCCCTTTACGCGATAGGTCTGAGGGTGACAACAATGGATCAGTACAAAGAAGCGATGGCCCGCGCGCTCTTCTTGGCGAATAAAGCCCGAGAAATGGGGATGTCCCCTGGGCAGTCGTTAATGACCTCTGGGACGCATTATCGGTCGGGGTTGGAATTGCCGAAGCCCTGCATGATCCCTGTGGCCACGTTGAAATAATGGCCTCCGCGAGGCCGGAGAGCGCTTGAATCGTTGGAACTCATTGCGCACCCTGGTCGTCACCCTTTGAGCCGTGCACGATGTGTGCAGGAGCCGCCGTCTCTTCACGAGTCGATCGTGTTGTTTTCGGCGCATGGACCCGAAAGAGAGCCGCAGGCTCGCTGCGCGAGCGTTTTGCGCGACTCGCCTCAACCATCAGGTCGAAGTGGTTCCCGGCGTTCGCAGCGAAGCGACTGTTCAGCTGCGGGCCTCTTCGAAACCCGTCGCGACCGTCCCGATAACCCTTCGTCGGAGTTCCGTCGCGCGCTCACCGCGTCGAGGAAATCGAAACCTGAGCGGCTGGGTCCCGGCAACGGCGGCCCCGACAGTCACAGTGTCTGCAGAAGAACCCGCCGCCGCGCTGGAGTCCGCCCCGCGCGCCCCGCAAGCCCTCGTAGTCGCCTCGCAAACCCTCTGAATCGCACTGCAGTGAGCTGCTCGCTGCTGATTCTCCTGCCGAGGCGATCGCCGCCCTCCAGGTACGCCTGACGAGGCCGAGCGCAGGAAGCTCCCGCACCCGCCCCCGTTCTTCCCCGCAAACCCGCCGCTTTCGTTCCGGGAACCGCTGTAGGTGCGTACTGCGCATCGAGGCACGGAAAGCTGGCTCAGGAATAATCAAGCTCGCGAGAGAAACATCCGAGAAACGATTTCGATCAACAACGATAGCAGGTGGCCCGCGCGTGAAACGCGGCCACACCCTTCGTCATAAACGAGCGCAAACCGGGCTTATGAGCGAGACGTTCCCTCGATCCCATTGCCTTCCACAGGCCGCCAACAACGGTTGCTCCAGCGGCGGCCTTGATGATCCCGCCGATGATGAAAGGTGTAAATCCTGCGTTCAGAGCTTCAGTGATAGACATATCACTCCGCCGATTCGCAGAACCGCCCACATGTAGGGATTCCAACAATGAAGGAATCAGGGCTGTTCGCCGAAGGCAGCAAGAGAGAGCCAGAAGTGGCGATCCCACGCTCGCTCAGAGAGCTTTCCGATCAGCCATGCTGCGGAATGAAGCCCAAAATGTAGCCAAAGAAGGCTTTAGCAAGGGCAGCAGAGACCGCTGCTCGCAGCGGAAAACCAGGGCATTCCTGCCGCCAAGAAGCATGTAGGACAGCAGGGACAAAGCACCCCTGCGCGCACCCAAAATTGCTCCGACAATAAGGACCCCAGGGTCTGGCCAGATCGAACTGGCCACATCGGAATCGAAACCTGCGCGAGCACGCCCACGAGGGAGGTCTCGCAAGAACCATCAGTGCATCTTTTCACAAAAGAATCGGCACCGGGAGGTGATCGGCCAAACGGAGGAACGTCCCACGATGCGGACGAAGCTCAGCTGTAGAAGTCATGAGAATCTTTGCTTCGCGCAGATCAGTCTGGTTCACGCTGACCCACGCAATCGCGTAAAGTTACCGTCGAGTGAGAGAGCAGCCGGGAGCGATGCTTGAGTTCTTCTTGCGTCTTATCTAGTTCGGAGGCGACGGCCGTGGAAACGGAATGCGGGGCGTCCCAGCGGTCGCATAACCACCCTCGATTTGAGCCCAATCAATGTCGGCGGATCTCAGTGGGTCCTCTGCCGTAGTAGAGCGAGGACCATGCCTCGATGAAGGCTTCTTTGCCGCCCAACGCGGCAAGGAGTGCAGGGCGCGTGGGCAGCTCAGGCACGGAAGGCCCTGACGGATGCGGCACAGCAGACCCTGAAACTGCCCTGAAGGAGAGCGCCTGGCAGGCGAGGTCTCCTCGCTCGGGAGCAAAACGCAGTGCCGCGTTCCACTCCCGAGCAGTGAACACCGATGAAAAACACCGAGCCTTCCTGGCAAAGCTGCTCCCCGAAGGATGCAACATCAACCAGGTCAACCCGATTGCCGTGGTTACGTCATGGGCTCAGTCTCGCCCCCGCGAGGTGCCATCTGCACCCAAGCGAGCGGAAGGATCCAGGAGCAGCGCAACCTCGGCCTCGTGCGTGCGATCGGCGGGCAGGCGACGTCCTCGATGGGAACGAAGAGCTGCGCGCGCCAATCATGGCCTCGTCCAGGTGACGACGTCCCTCTTCGAGGCGTGCCTGGGCGCGCTCGCGCCACTGGGCCAGCGCAGCCTCGCCGCGTTCGGCCAGCAGAGCGGCCTCGAAGGCACCCGGGTGCGCCAAGACAACCATTGCCGCGATGTGACTCGAATCCCAGGGAGGTCAGCACGCCCGCGCGAACCGGGGACGCAGAGATGTCCAGGGCTTGCGCAGCCACAGGAGCGGCATCCACTGCGCCATGTCGGGATCCAAGCAACCAGAGAGCGGTTTGCCGGACTTCCTGGCGGCGGAAGATGTCGATGAGACCCGCTGCCTGAAGAGCGCAGCACCACCCTTCGCGTGACCGGTCAGGGTCTTCTGAGAGACAACGTAGAGCGGGTTGCCCTCGCTTCGTCCCAGAGCCGCCGACAGGCGCGAGTGGAGCTCGGCCTCGTTCGGGTCATTCGCGCGAGTCGAGGTGTCGCTTGGACACAACCGCGATATCGTCCGCGCTCAATCCCAGATCGGCAAGCGCGTGAGCGAGCGCGGAATCGCGTCCACCGCGAGCAGCAGCCAGAGCGCCGAGGCCGGGGGCGGGGATCGAGGTGTGCGCGCCGTCCGCGAAGGAACGCGCGTAGGCGACAACCGCCTGGACCGGCAGTCCCAGATCCGCGGCGATATCACCGCGGGTCACCAGGAGGGTGCCGCCACCAGCGGCCTCGAGGAAGCCTGCACGACGACGGTCTCCAGCGCGAGAGAAGTGACGCGGGGTAATTCCGCGTGCCTCTCGCGCGGCGGACTCGGCGGTCGCGTTCATGTTGCCGAAACCGGTCAGCGACTCGACAGAAATATCGTCGATACCGCCGGCAACAACGAAGTCGGACTTGCCCAGGCGAATCTTGTCGACGGCTTCCTCGATGGAAACCGCTGCGGTCGCGCAAGCGCCCACCGAGTGGATCATCTGGCCGTAGCCGCCAATGAAGGACTGCATGGTGTGTGCGGCACAACATTGGGCAGGGCCTCCTGAAGGATGTCCTGCGGGCGATCCTCACCCAGGAAGCGCGAGAGGAAGACGTGACGCAGGGACTCCATGCCGCCAATACCCGTGCCCTGTGTCGAGGACACATCCGCGGGGTGGACGGCCTGCAGGAGCTCAGCGGGGGAGAAGCCCGAGGAAATGAAGGCGTCCACTGCGGTGACGAGGTTCCATACGGCGATGCGGTCCAGGGCCTCGACCATGGAAGCGGGAATACCCCACTGCGCCGGATCGAAGCCTTCGGGGATCTGGCCACCGACCGTGCTGTCAGGTTGCCTCGCGCGGGAATCCTGGACGGGGAACCAGCGGACTGGTGACGTGCCAGGTGCCGTTTTCTTCCCAGATCGTCGTGGCGAAGGATCTGCCAAGACGTAGTCTTCGGCCTCAGCCTTGGTGTCCACGGTGAAGGTCTGCTCGGAGGTCAAGAAGACCGTGCGAACGTCATTCGAACCGCAATCGATCATGTTTGAATCGTCGTTGAAGCGACGGATACCCGATCGGGCCACGACCTCATCGCGGAAACGATCGCAGATCTCGGCCTCGTCAACCTGCGTACCCGAGGCGTCGTACCAGCCGGGCTGCGGGGCTTTCGACCAGGTGATGAGCTTCATCATCCAGGCCATTTTCCAGCACGCCGGCTGCGGGCTCAGGTCGAAGTCCTCACCGAACTCAGCTCTTGGCGGGTACGACCCGAACCCACGTACCGATCTCGCCGGTGCCGACGATGACAATCTGATCGCGCAAGCTTGCTCGCGGAGTATCCCACGCGAGAGGAGCAGCCAGAGCCGGAGCATGCGGGTTGGGCAGTGCACGCAACGCTTGCCGGGGCCTCGTTCCAGGCTCGTGCGCCGAGGCCGCAGCCTGCTCGCGAGCTTGGCGTGCCAGTGCCGGAAGGTCGAGTCCAGCATCGGCGAGGCCGCCCGTGAGATCGGCGTGAACAGGAGCCTGAGCAGCCTGGGCGCGGACCTCGCGGGTCAGGAGCTCAGCGAGCCTCCGGCGATTTCTTCGGTCGTGTAGACGTGAACACCGGCTGCCTGAGCGGCGGGAACGAGGACATCGTCGCCACCCATGAGCGAGGTGCCCTGACCCAACCGATGAGCGGATGAGCGATGGCTGCGCGTCGGCCAACCGGACCCACGTTCCCACTTGGTCGCGATTGCATCGAAAGCGGCCTTTGCCTCGCCGTAGGCGCCGTCGCCGCCGAAGATTCCGCGGTCTCAGGAACCCGGGAGCAGGACGTGCGTGCGGTGATCGGGAGCGGTGTCCGCGCCGAGGCCGGCGAGGAGGTGGATTGCGCGCTCGACGCTCCACAGCAGGCGTTCCTGAGCGAGCGCACCCTGAGGATCCGGAACCAACGGTTCCAGAGACACGAGGCGCTGCGAAGGGAACGAAAAGATCAGGCAGAAGCGCGGGCTTGACGACCCGGTCGTTGCACCATGCGTTTCGGTCTGTTCGCTTCCCACCCACGAGATCAGTGCGTCGACATCACGGAAGGACGCCATGTTCGCGGGAACAACCCACAGGGGCTGCATCCATGTTGGCGTGGGTGCGGTACAGCTCCTTGGCGAAGGCCAGGCGAGCATCGTTGACCCGAGAAGAGGTCATGATGACGGTCGCGCCCCCAGCGAGCAGCTCGCCCACAACCGCGGCAGCGATCGAGTGGGGAGCCGCGCCGGTGACAACGGCGACATCTCCAGCGAAACGGCCTCGATCTGCCTCAAGGGCGGCCTCGGAAACCTTCGTGAAGTAGGCCTTCAAGTCCGCATCCGCCGTGTGAGCGGCATACCAGGACGCTAATGCGCTCAAGGACTTGCCGCCTCCACGCAAGCGTTCTGCGGGAACATCGGCGGAGTCAAGAGAACCGGCGAAGATGCGTGCAAGATCTTCACGCGCGGTTGCCCAGCGGTCATCCAAGAGAACTGCGCGGCGCTCGTCGAAAGCGGGGCGAACGGAGGCTTCCCAATTTGCTCCCAGCTCGGCCTCGACAGCGGCAATCAAGGAGGAAGAATCCTCGATCTCGGTGGCGAGGGGAGATCGGCTGAGGCCAAGGGCCTTGAGAATATCGCGCGCCTGCGTTGCCAAGATTCCCTGGTCGCCGAGGATTCGCGATTCCAGATCGCGCAGCGCGGCCGAATCAACGACCTCGCCACCGGCCGAGCCACCCGCATTCGGGCGGCTGAGGGTCAGTCCCTCGCGGGCCGCACTCAGTGCCAGAGCCTGATCAATGAGTGCCGAGGCGTCCTTTGCGGAGGAAACCGACCCCGGCAGAGTCGACAGGCTTCCACCGCGCACGGAATCACCATCGCGTGTACCAAGCAGGATTTCGGCGTTCACGCGTGCAGCCCACTGCTCGGATAGGCCCCAGTTGTCCTGGACGTAACCGGTGGTGAAGGATGCGGGCAGGCCTGCGGATCCGAAGATCTTCCTCAGCTTGGAGTTGATTGCTTCGGAAAGGACCGGTCCGAAGGCTGCATAGGAGGGCACCAGCGAATCGATCGTCGCGAAGAGATCGCCCATGGATGCCTCGGCGGCACCGTCGATCGTGGACACAGAGAGCTCGGCTGCCATGTCCATGAGGAGCTGGTTACGCTTCGAGGAAACGCCATTGGTTAGGGTCTCGACCGTGTCCGTGGACTCGATCTGCTCGGGTAGGAGCTTGTTCGAGAAGGCCAAGAGGATACGGATCGCGTCCGAGGCGGAAAGGGGCAGCTCCGGCATGGTTCCGCTTGCTGCGGCAGCCGGTGCGGGCGCTGCAGGGGCTTGGGTCTCCACCTCGACGGCGGGCGCCTCCACTGCCGAGGCCGGGGCTGCACTTTCGCGGGTGCGGCCTCGTCGGCGGAAGCGGGAGTCTCGCCTGCGCGCGCTCGGGGCGGCAACCGCATCCTCGTTACGAGCGCGGGCGCTATCGCGTTCAACGTTCAAGACATCGACTTGAACCTCGTGCGAAAGCGGGCAGGGACAAAGTCTTCGATGCCATATTCGCCAGGGTCGGCGAGGAAGCCGAACCGATTTCAACGAGGGCGTCTCGACTCCCAACCCTGGGAGGAGCACTGAAGAGCAGGTCCCGAGTTTCGATCCAGCGAACCGGGGAAGCGAATTGCCAGGAGAGAAGCTCGATGAGCAGGGTGCGCGCGGTCGACTGAGGATTGGCCGCGGCCTCGTCCCAATTGTCGACAAGCGTCTGCGCCCTCGAAGGAACAACCTCGAGGATCGACTGTGCGAAGTCCCGACTCAACCTCGAAGGGACGCAACCAAGTTCGGAATGTAGCGACCCTGGAGGACATCATGTTGATGCTCCTCGGGAAGCAAGGAATCGAGCTTGTCGCGGAAGGCCGGAACGCCGCGCGCAATCGCGAGGAGTGGAAGGAACATCAATTCCAGGAATCATGATGAGGGCGCGGCGGCCGCCGTGCGCGTGCGCGCTCGAGCGGTATCGGCTTCCAGAGCCTTCTTAATCCAGCAATGCTTCCGGCAACGGAGTACTGGGAGCCAGCCAGGTTGTAGTTGACGATCTCCAAAGAACTCGCCGGATTTTTCGGCGATCGAGGCGACGTAATCGCGGACCTCGGCGTCACCCATTCCGAACTGGTTCGGACGCAGCGCTCCCATTGCGTAGTTCGAGCGTCCCTGCGCATCACGTTCGACCAGGTGGTGCATGGCCGATCCGCGCTGGAAGACGATCTCCAGGACTTGCTCGAGGGGAAGATCTGCGCGTAGGCCGACAGTGCGGTGTATTCACCCAGCGAGTGGCCGGCGTAGAAGGCATGCTCTTCAAAGGCCCCATCGGCGCGCAGTTCTTCGGTTTGCGCGTAGGCAAGAGTTGCCAGAGCGACCTGAGTGAATTGCGTGAGGTTGAGGACGCCCTTGGGGTGACGGAAGATCTCGGAACCAACGCGAAGTTCGGTCGGGTTCGTGCGGACAATCGATTCAATCGAAAAAGCCCAGGGCCTTGCGAGAGTAGTGCATCCGCTTGTAGCCCAGACGCTGCGGGCAGTCGCAGACATGTGCTCCAAGCCCATCATCTGGCGCTGAATACCCGACCGGGGTAGACATAGGCGGTGCGCGGTGCGCGAGTGCGTGCACGGGCAATCGAGACAACCTCATCGCCAATACGGCAGGTTGCTTCAAGGACGAGCTCGCCGCCGATACGGCCCACGCGCTCAATCGTGATATCCACGATGTCGTTGAGCTGGACCATGCCGAACATGTGGTACGACCACGCCGAGATCTCAGCCTCGGGCATTTCAACCGAACGAATGACACCCAGAGTGTCGGGGCTATCGACCGGCTGAGTGGAGTGTGCGCACAATGCATGTTGGACGGTTGCCGAGAGCCACATTCCGTGGACCAGCGGTGCACTCAGACCAGACAGGCGTGCGGCCGCATAGGAGGTGTGAATCGCTGAAATCGCCGGAAACAATGGCGAAAGCCGTCATATTCTCCGGTGCTGGACGCGTACGTGACGCAGGAAAGAACGCGGAGTATCAACGAAGGAATCGGCGACCTCGGGAGCGGGGGCCGGCGGCTGGGTCGAGCAATGCGGCCTCGGATCGCGAAGCGCTCAACCATGCGTGCAAAGACTTCGCCTTCAACGGAAAGCTCCAGTTCGACGCACGACTCGACCCGCGGAAGACTCAGCGAGCTCGGCGCAGCGTCCTCGACCCTCAACGCGAGAACCGAAGGAGGGCAGCCTCGCGGTCCAGAAGATCGAGTGGTCCGCGCACGGCGCGTTGACCAGGCCCTCGATGACGGGAACGCCTCTGCACATTGCCGAACCCAGCGCTGCGTAAATTGCGGTAGGCCAGCAGGGGCCAACAAGCGCATCGGGAACTCCCGAGGCCAGCTGGGTCGACAGCGCGCCACCGGTCACCGCACCGTGAGCAAAGCCCAGGTTTTCGGTGAAGGTGAAGTAATCGCGAACCGTACCAAATCCCTCGCCCGGGATAACCGCGGGCATCTTCTCGATGGTCGCCATTCACAGTCGTCGTTCCAACGCCCGCAGCACCCGCAAGCAGGTCATAAGCGGTCACGGACAGGCGCGACATGTCAACAACCGGGTAGGCACCAGTCATGCACGCGCTGGACAGAAGAACCGGGATATCGATGTATTCCACCGAATGGTGCGAGCTGTTCGGGGTCTGGTCCCACATCGAATCGCAGTGAATGCGGATCGAGTAGCCGGCCTCGTCGTGGAGAATTTCAGTCGCGTCCACCGAGGTGTATGCGGGATTGTCGACCAGGTTGCCCGCCCACTGAATGTGGGAGATTTCCCGCAGGAACGAGGCCGCGTCCTCCAAGTCGTGGAAACGTGACCACACGTGGGGGACCTGAGCGGAGGAGGGAGCAAGAGCATCGACAACTGCCTGCTCGAAACGTGCAAACATCTCACCGATGGGCTCGTTCACGCGATCAATACCAGCGACCGAACGCGGGCCGGGAATGATGCGGACAGCATCGGCATCGAAACGGGCATCTTGAGACTGCCAGAGGGTATCCGTTCCCCACCAGCGAGCCAGATCGCCGTCAAGAACCGGAACGAAAGGCATCGGCTTGTGGTGCTTGCGGCACAAGGCCGAGAACCATGCGACATCGGCGGGGACAACGCGAGTCGTCTCTGCCTGGGGGTAGGACTCAAGAAGGCGAGACAGTGCTGCCTGTCCGTCCTCAAGATCCTCGCGGCTCTCAAAGAGAGTCGGAATATCGCCGTGGTCGGCGGCTGAGACGAGACTCAATGCGGTGGAAGAGATCCAAAGCGCGATCCGTCCACGTCCAATCCGCCCAGGGTAGGACAGCTCGATGACGCGGCGCGCCCACTCGGCGTAGGTCGTTTCGGACACTCGCCGAAGTAGGGCTTTGACCGTCTTGTTCATGGCCTCAATGAGCTCATCGCGGCGTGCATTGATCGCCTCAAGATCGGAGCCGACCTCGTGAATGAGGCGCGATGCGCGTGCGGAGGAGTTCTCGATCTCGTGCATGTCGGCGCCCAGGTGCGACAGGCCCGAGGTCATTCCACCGCGAACCTTCCCGCTACCGACCCAACCATCTTCGCCGACGCCGGGAGTGTCCTTGAGGAGCTGCTTGACCTGCGGGGAAGTTTCCGCTTCCAAAGTAGCCATCGAGGCCGTGCCCACGAGCACAGCATCAACGGGCATCGCCGGGGATCCAAGGTCCACGGACCACTGGCCGGTGATGTAACGAGCCGCATCGGCAGCCGAGCCGATACCGCCGCCGACAGCGAGGACGACGTTGGGAGTGCGACGAATATGTCCGTAGGTCGCCAAGAGCAGATCATCCAGGTTTTTCCCCACGAGTGGTGGCCACCAGAGTGCCGTCTTCGACCTGAATAATCAGCGTGTGCTCGGATTCGCGCGAGCAATGCGCAGGACCTGCTCGATTTGCTCAACGGTTCCGGGCTTCAAGCAGAGGTACTCGAAACCATCGGCGTGCAGCTGTGCGATCAACTCGCGGGCCTCGTCCAATTCGGGAATACCCGCGGCGATGGTCACCGCATCGATGGGGGCACCCGCACGGCGAGCCTTTGGGGACAATCCGGTTGACGCCGAATTGCAGGTTCCACATGAAGCGGTCAAAGAACATCGTGTTGAAACCGGCGCTGCGACCGGGCTCGAGAAGCTTCTGAAGCTCCAAGCGGTGCTCGGTGAAGACCTCTTCGGAGTACTGTCCACCGCCAGCCATTTCCGCCCAGTGCCCAGCGTTTGCTGCCGCTGCGACGATCCGAGGACCAACGGTCGTCGGGGTCATACCGGGAAGAACGATGGGGAACGGCCCGTCAGGCGCGTGAAGGCGGTCGAGACGACGTGGCGGGCCATCGGGAAGAGCAACAACCTTGGGAGCAAACTGCGACCAATCGGCTTCCGGCTCGATAGTGTGATCCGGTCTCATCGAGTTCGGTGCGACGGGCATTCGTTGATGCGTCCACAATCTGAGCGCCAGTTCCATCCAGGAGATCCTGGCTCAGGCGCGTGAGCATATTCGAGGGGCCAAGATCGATGAAGACCTTGACGCCTTCGGCGACGGCAGAGGCAACAGCTGCCAGACCAGTCGTCGCGCTCAACAAGGATTGCGCGAGCAACGCGCTCGGCCTCGGCGTCGTCAATGCTGTGGCCAGCCTCGGCCAGGGTCCGTGTCCACGCAGCGACTTGTGCGACGGCCTCTTCAAGCATGTCAGAGTGGAAGGGAGCGGCAACGGGGAGAATTCGAAAATAGCCTCGAGGGAGTTCCACCCTTGAGGTGCTCTTCCAAAGCGCGGTTTTCGGCGGCAACGCGTGACTCAAGCGTGTGGCGGAAAGCCTGAAGGTCATCGGGGCGACCCGAAAGAACGACGGAGCGCGGGCCGTTGACGACCGCAAGAGAAACCGCTTGGGTATCCACGGCCTCGGAAATCATCGAGCAGGGGAGCCCGCGCACAGACAGCATCGGGTGGCATCCCCAGCTTCGTGGCGCCGAGGCGAACGCTCAGCGACTGCGCAGCGGTGCCGATGAGGACGGCGAGGGCAAGAACGTGGGTGACGCGCTGGTTATCGCGGGCAATCCACGCGCGTGCAACTTCGGCGCCCAAGATGCCCTGGGAGTGGCCCAAGAGCACGGGAGAGCCCGTGTGAATGTCGAGCTGGGTTGCGTCAAGGTCAGCAAGAGAACCGAGCTGCGCGAAGGTAATCCCGGGAACTGACACCGAAGGAGAGGTATCAGAGGGAAGATCGGAGGTATCGCCGTTCATCAAGCCATTGAGACGCTCCAAAGAACCCGGTGCGCTGGTGAGCAGATCTGCAGGGCGATAGGGCGAAGCTCACGCACCTGCGCGTAGTAGCTGCGCAGCATCTGCGCGTGAGGCGGGAAGGACAAAGAAGAGGTCAGAGCAGGGCGCCGAGGGACCCCCTGTCCCGCAAAAGTCAATGGCATAGGGATGGGAGTTTCGGTAAAATGCAGTCATGATTGATCTACTTTCCTCATCACATAGGGGCGTTGTCGTGGACACGAGGGTGGTGACCGTACGGTCTTTCAAGTGGAGAACCGCCAGCGAGCGGCAGATATATTCGCGGGTCATGGAGGGCTCGATGAGGGCATCGAGTTCGCCATTTTTCAGTGAGAGATTCGGGTTCATCGATTGGCGTTCGTACATTTCCTGGTAGTGCGCGCGCTGCTCAGCAACGTTGCGTCCTTCCTTGCCTGCGGCAGCCAGCTGGCGGCGGAAGACAATGTCCACCGCGCCTTCAGAACCCATCACGGCAATTTGGGAGGCTGGCCACGAGAAGTTCATATCTGCGCCCAGCGACTTCGATCCCATGACGATGTAGGCGCCGCCAAAAGCCTTTCGGATGATGACGGTGATCATGGGAACCGTGGCCGTTGCGTAGGCGGTAATGAGCTTGGCGCCACGGCGGATGATTCCCGCGCGTTCCTGTTCGGAACCGGGGCGATATCCGGGAACATCGACCAAGGTGATGATCGGAATCCCGAAAGCATCAAGGAATTGGACGAAACGCGCCGCTTTCTCCGAGGCGTTCACGTCTAGGGTTCCCGCGTCCACGCTGGGCTGATTCGCGACGATTCCCACGGGGCGGCCCTCGAAGCAGGCAAAACCGACGACGATCGACGGAGAGAAGAGCGGCTGGACCTCAAGGAATTCGCCGTGGTCCACAAGGGCCTCGATGACTTCGACCATGTCGTAGTCCTGCTTGGGGATTCAGGAACCAAAGAGGCGACCTCGCGGGCGCGAGTCTCGGTCCCATCGTCTTCGAAGAGATAGCGCGGAGGCTTCTTATCGCAGTTTTGGGGAAGGTAAGACAGAAGAGTGCGCGCGTATTCGAGGGCTTCTTCCTCGTCCTCAGCCAGGAAGTGGGCAACACCCGAAACTGAATTGTGCAGGTCGCCGCCGCCCAGGTCACTCCGAGGAAATCCTCGCCGGTCGCCGCCTTCACAACAGAGGGCCCGGTAACGAACTATGTACGAGGAGTTCTTCGTCATGATGATGAAGTCAGTCAGTGCGGGCCCGTAGACCGCGCCTCCCGCACAGGGACCGAGGATCACCGAAATCTGCGGGACGACTCCCGAGGCCTCGGTGGTCTTGCGGAAGATTCGACCGTATTGCGCAAGTGCGGTCACGCCTTCTTGAATGCGCGCACCACCCGAGTCCAGCAGGGCAATGATCGGAATGCGCATCGAAATTGCGCGGTCCATCAGGAGAAGGATCTTATCTCCCTCAACCTTGCCCAGCGTTCCACCGCGGATTGAAAAATCCTGAGCGTAAACGGCAACCGGACGCCCATCGAGAGTGCCGATACCGGTGATCACCGCCGAACCAAGCTCTCCGGCCTCGATATCCCCGCCTGCGTAGCGGTTGAGTTCATTGAAAGAACCTCATCGAGGAGGAAACTGCAGGCGCTCGCGGGCGGTCTTGCGGCCCTCGCGCGTGCTGTGATTCGCGTGCTCGTTCTTCGGCTGCCTCCAGGATGGAGTGCGTACGATCGTAGAAATTACGCCGACCGATCGACTCATGTTCCTCGGTTTCCTTGAGGCGCTGAGTGCTTGACGGAGTCATGCTTCCTCCTTAATGCTCACCAGGACGTCTCCGGCTTTGACGGTGTCGCCGGCAGCCACGTGAATCTTCGCGATTGTTCCGCTGCATCCTGCGGTGAGGGTCTTTTCCATCTTCATGGACTCGATGACGGCGACGAGTTCGCCTTCTTCGACCTCTTGGCCTTCTTCAACGGCAACGCGAATGACGGTTGCCTGGATGGGCGAGGTGACATTGGGTCCTTCCTCGGCCGCGTTTGCGCGCTGGCGCAGTGCGCGTCGCAGTGGCTGACGAGGCCGTGGACGCCCTGCGCCCTCTGCACCTGTTGCACTGAGGAGATCGCTGGGGAGCTTGAGGGCGACGCGCTTACCGTCAACTTCGATGACGAAGGAGCGCATAACTGCGCATTCCTCGCGTCCTTCTTCCGAGGCCTCGGCGGGGCTTGTCCCCTGTGCGCGCACATTCTCGGCGACCTCGGTGAGGATTCCCTCGCGCTCGAGCCACTGAGTGTAGACACCCAGGGCATCTCCTTCTTCGCTTCTAAACTGCGGGGTTGCGAGGATATACGAGAGCAGGGGAGCGGAGGTGGGAAGTCCTTCAACGCTGAGTTCATCAAGCGCCCGCTGGAGACGGATGATCGCCTGGATGCGGGTCGGTGCATGGACAGTGATCTTGGCACTGAGGGAGTCAAAATCGGTACCGATTTCTTCACCCGGACGGATGAAAGAGTCGATGCGCACCCCCGGGCCTCCAGGCCACTGGATTGCGCCGAGACGTCCGGTTGCCGGCATAAGTTCATTAGCGGGGTCTTCGCTGGTGACTCGCACTTCGATAGCGTGGCCTCGCACAGGGGGAATGATGTTGAGGGGAAGACCGTGGGCGATGCGAAGCTGTTCGGCGACAAGGTCTAATCCGGTGACTTCTTCAGAGACGGTGTGCTCGACTTGAAGACGGGGATTAACTTCCAGGAAGTAGGCATGACCGTCTTCGACGAGGAACTCGCAGGTTCCGACCCCCACGTAGTTCACGGCGTCAAAGAGCGCATGTGAGAAGCGTTCGGAGGCGGGAGTGGAGTGCCTCTGAAATGAAGCGAGCCGGTGCTTCCTCGACGACCTTCTGTTGCAGGCGCTGGACCGAGCAATCGCGGGTCGAGACGACGGCGAAAGTACCGATGAATCGCGCGCGCACTGTGTTTCTCGACGTGGCGACCGCGTGCGATGAACTTCTCCATGAAGCACAGGGACAGCGTCTGGGGATCTGCGTAGATCGTGTAGAACTCACGCAGTTCCGAGTCGGAATTAAAACGCGGACCTCCGTCCGCCGCCGCCATCGGCGCGCTTGATGAGGACCGGTAGCCACTTTCGCTGGCCAGCGCAATGGCGTCCTCGGCCTCCGTTCCTCAAGAGACTTCCGGCGATGAGTTGCGATACTGCAAGAATCCGCAAGAGCTCGCGCAGCGGATCTCCTCTCCCCAAGGCATCGATGGCCCTGGGAGAAGGACCAACCCAGATCAGTCCCGCTTCTTGCACGCGGGCAGCGAAGTCTGCATTCTCAGAAAGGAATCTATCCTGGGTGAATGGCGCGGGCACCGGACTTCTTTTGCGACCTCGAGGATTGCTTCGCTGAGATAGGTTTTCTGCAGCGCTGCGTCCGCCGAGGGAATACGCGGATGTTGCGAGTTCGCAGGCGAGGGTGTCGCGGTCTGCTTCCGCGTAAACGGCAATCGATTCAAGACCGAGTTCGCGCAGCGTGCGGATGACGCGAACAGCAATTTCGCCTCGGTCTGCAACGAGAACGTGAGAAAGGGCATCCGTCATGACAGGTGTCCTTCCACGAGTGGGGTGAAAGTTCCCCGGTCGTGACAGTGAAAAATCTCGCCTTCGTGATTGACATACGAGGGCATGATCATCGATGCTGAGGGGGATCGCTGGAAAACGACTGCTTTGCCGGGGCAGATGCATAGGACACTCGCGGCCAAACACCGCGACGAGGGAGGAATAGGACTCACGCCAAGCGGCAAGGTCACCAGACGAGATGCAATCCGCAAGATTGCCTCGGAAAGCATCGATGAAAGCTTCGCGAGAGGAAGAATCAAGAGAGCATTCAATAGCTGCGGCAAAGTCCTGACCGCCTCTGGGAGGGCGCCGATATTCGAGACCGACGCCCACAATGACGAGGTGGCCAGATGCAGTCAGATCGACGTGCTCGCACAAGATACCGGCGAGTTTGCGGCCACCGAGAAGAAGATCGTTGGGCCACTTCAATGAAAGTTCAGAATCGAGGCGGACGGCGGGGGTGGCCTTGATCGTGCGCAGGAGTGCTACCCCGGCAAGAGCTGTGAGCCATCTCCATCTCAGCTTCTGCTGACCTCGATGAGAAGAGAAAAAGTCAGCTGCCTCGGAGGAAAGCCACACCCGGCCGTCACGTCCGCGCCCGTGAATTTGTCGCTCAGCCCAAAGCGCGCATCCCGAGGCCGCCGCGCGACCCGAAAGGGGTGCGAATGCCTCGTCAGTGGGTAGCTCGCCGCGTGCAGCACGGGCGAGAAGAGTGTTCGTTGAGTCAACCTCATCGCAGTGAAGGATGGGCGCAGTGGTGTCGATATGCACTCACGTCCCAGTTCGTCTGCCACATAGCTGAACAACACAGGTGCATCTCGTCCGGTCGCACAACAGTGCGCGCGGAAGAGGCGTGAGTCAGTGGCGGAATATCGCCACCTGTAGAGTTTCTATAAAAAGCCCGTAGTAGGTGATACCGATGTATCGCCGCGTGTCCTGCACATAAGAGCTGGGCTACCCAGCTTCCGCGCGAGCAGGCACAGAGGAGCACCAAACAACCTCAAGAATCGATCGCGTTGCGGGGCTGGCTTGGGAAGCGGTGTGTGCCGCGGGCACCGGTGGATGATTTTCCCGAGGCGTAGGCGCCGGATATCCCGAATCGGTAGGCGTGCTGTGCTCGCTGCGGTAGGCGCGGATTGCCTCACGCCATCCCGCAAGACCGCGGCACGCATAACGACGCCGATCACGCTTTTGGGGTGAGAGCGCCGATCAGACGGTGAGTTCTCGACCTGCGGCGGTGAGAATCGTGTGGAGGATCGAGCCAAGTTGATCGGCGAACTGCGGTTGAGGTCGAGGAGGCGCATTCCCCATTCTGCGTCTTGATGGAGCGTATGAGCATTTCGGAGTGGAGGATGTAGAGGCCCTGATCGATGTGACATGCGTCCAGTGCTTCTGAAAAGAAGATCTCTCCATGAGGAGTGGCGGTCTCCATCGCATTTGAGATGCTGCGTTTTGAGCATTTTCCCACGAGTACGCGTTCGCGTAGGCTCGATACAATCGGAATATTCGAGTTTTGCCAGGATTCCCAGCAGTGAATCCTTTTGAAAGAGAAATTCGAGTAGAATGCCCTGCGGGTAAAACCGGCACACCGAGCAGATGTTCAAGAGAGTTGTTTAATGCCTCGTTGATGATGATCTGACGGGTCAAAGCGCCAAGAGGCGGTCCTGGGTTTCGACTTATTCTATAAAATATCGACCTCTTTTATGCCCTGAAACCGGTGCGCAACTTAGTGTTCAGCGGCGCAGGCGGCCTGCGTCTTTGTCGTTGGCGGAGCTGAGGCCTCTATTGTCTCACGCGCAACAGGGCGTGTGTGTAGGGGTGAAGTAATGGATGGCACATCATCTACCGCCTTGTACCCCATTATCTTCGCCCGTCGTTGCCATCTTTGGTGACTGTCGGCGTTTTTCTTCTTCGCCGGGCGCTCACCCGTGGAGGCGGCAGCGGGAAGTAGACGCGCAGGATATAGCGCCTCGCCCCGGGGTGCGTGTCGTCGATAGCACGGTCGTTGACGAGGCCGGAGCGCGCGCCGGAGCTTCCTCAACCTGCGCGCGCCGCGGATATTCCTGATTCTGGCGAGTTCAGATCGAAGTGACAACCATGAAGACTGATTTTCGTCCTTTCGCGCTGGTAGATGCAGTCAGCGCGTAGAAGAAGACAGCCCACGATCTCGCGTGAGGCCCCACCCATCATTGTGGAGTTAAGCGCCTATCTTTCAGGCTTTCTCTGCGACGCTTGACGGGCAACTAGAACACCGCCAGCTGTGGCTGCACCCAGCTGCGCCGAGGATAATCTGCGTCGTTGCCCCGTGAGGCGCGGGACGGTTCGGTTCTTTGCCGAGGGCTTCGCCAAGGGGATGCTCTCAGAGGAGCCGGCGGAAGCGGAGGAGTTGTGCTCGGGTGCTGCTGAGGCGTCGTGCTGGTCGTCGAGGTCGACGTCAGGCGCAGGCGTGAGGCAGTGAGCGATGGGTAGGTGTGGCTGCTCACGGCCGAGGGGCGCACGGCTGCGTGGTGACGTGAGGGAGTTGGTGGCTGGGACGACGGTCGGTCGGTCACCACGGGGTAGGCGTGGCGGTTGTGACCGTCGGGGCCGGAGTCGTCGTTACCGCCGGGGTAGGCGTGGTGGCTGCCGTGGTGACGGGGGTGAGGGAGCTGTGCTGTGACGACGGGGGTCGGGGGTGTCGGTCACCACGGGGGTAGGTGGTGGTTGGGACCGTCGGGGTCGGAGTCGCTACGCACAGCCGGGGTAGGAGTCGTGGTCGTTGCTCGCAGGAGCCGCCACCGTCGCAGTGATCGTCGCGCCTTTACCGTTAAGGACAACCCGTTCACCGAGGCGCGTTGTTCTTGAAGGTTGCGGACCTCCGACCATAGCCGGGTTCTCTAACTTGCGTGTGTAGGAGATCGAGCACACCGCATTTTCCGGTGCCCTTGGGCCACGTGGCGTGAAGCGTGCCATCCGCCTCTTCGTCACGCCGGTGAAGACACTCGCTGCTGATGGCGTCGCCATTGACACAGAGGTTGACCTGCCCAGCTGGAACATCACCGCTCGCCCAAACGGACACATGAAAGGCTCGTTAGCTAGCATGTAGCCGCCGTTGTCATCTTGGAAGATGTCCTCGACGGTAATGGTGCTCACGAGATTCCTGATTCGATGACGTTGATCGACCAGTTGATCAGCGAGGCGTCGTCACTGCCGACGGTGCCACCCTTGTTGTGCTTGTGGTCTTTCCGAGATTGGTATCACCGACGCCAGTGCCATCGCCGAGGGAACTGAGACCGTTCGCCGTCAATGGTGAAGTGACCGCAGCTGCATTGGTCTTGACGCAGCGCTCATCTTCGCCCAGCCGGATCCGGTGGTGATCGGTGAGTATTCGCGTAATCGGTGAAAGCACAGGATGATCAGCCCGTTGAGGTGCGGGGAGCCGAACACTCTGACCGCAACTGCAACCGTCGGTGAGTCTGCGTCGAACTCCAAGCTTCGTGCCGGTTGCTGCGAAGGTATTGAGTTCTGCGGGAGCTTGGATAGTAAAGCGCGTGCCTTCGCGATGTTCTGCCAGTTCCGTCGATGGCGAAATCGACCTGCATCATGGTGCACAATGCCGAGCTGGTAGAAACCGCTGACGCCAGAAAGGTGGACATCTTTAACGATGTCGTTGGATGGTTGCCGCCTGAGTAGCGCCTGCCTGAGAAACAACGATGTAGGCCAATGCGAGGAAGCAAGAGAGGAGCACGCGAGCCCCGAAACTGCTGGATCCCGCAGCCTTTTTACGCGTGTGAACACCCTGAAAATCTCCTGAAATATCTGTGTGGACATCTGAAATATTAGTGAGTTTTGGTGGGATCGCGCGTATCGCTTTTTGGTAGTAGCCCTCCTCGCGTTTTTGGGAAGGTGAGGGTGGCTGAGTCGCGTATGCTGCCGCGCTTGTAAGGGTGTGTCGCTGTTAAAGAAGAAACGTTACGTAGTCGACATTGTTGACAGAGATGGCAACGAGGAGTTAAAAGAGCGCTTGAGTGAATCGGGCAAAACCCCGTTGCGGGTTTTATCTGCGTGCCCGACCGGCGTCGATCCGTGACCTTTCGATTTGTCAGTCGAACGCCCACCAACTGAGCTACAGAGCCAGGACCGAAACCTACTGGCCTGGTCTCCCGCGACCCCTGACGGGACTTGAACCCGCGACCTCCGCCGTGACAGGGCGGCGCGCTAACCAACTGCGCTACGGGGCCTCGCTAGCAGTAGGTGAAGCCTATTGAATTTTTCTTCACCGTCGACACGAACGACTTCGAAGAAGTACCAACGATTCGAACCTCGTGTCGCCGCCGTGAAAGGGCGGTGTCCGCCCCAGGACGATGGGGGCCATTGTTCGGCCACTGGTCTGGCACGTCCGAGGACGAAGAGAATATTAGGTGAAGCGTGCCGTTAAAGCAAAAAGAATGACAGGATGACCGTCACACGCGACTTTTCCTTGAAATGCATGTTTTTGTCTATTGTCCCTCACGCAAGCATCAGGCGCTTTTCATTGATCGCGCATAGGCTTGATTGAGAAGATGATGAGCGACACAAGGATGGTTTGATGATTTTTCCTCTAGACGATTCCTCCTCTCGCCTTCCTCGGGGGATTACCCAGGCAGCAGTCGACAATGCACTCAATGTCGCATCGCTTGTTTTTGCCACTTTGTTGGTGCAGGTAATCGGCTTTTTCTTATTGTCTCGCAATTGCCATCATTGTGCGACCGATCGCCCGCCGCTCACGCCCTACTTTGCCGCCATCGTTAAACGAGTTCGCACCTCCTTCTATCTGACAGCTCTGTGCCAGGGCGCATGGACCGGCCTTCGCAGGTGATGCTTGTCAATACGACTTTCCGATTGGTCGAACGGCGATGAGTCTGGGCCTCCCTCGCATGTCCTTCCTCTATCGTTTCCATTCTCACGACGACCTGGATGATCTATAACCGCGCCTGATCTTCGAAGATGCGCGCAAATCCGCAGGGCACGTGACGGCGGCGTCTCCTGCAAATTCGAAACCCAGCGCAAATCATTCCGCCGTTTACCCAAGTCCTCATCATCATCGTCGAATCTGCTTCTGCCTTCTTCACTTTTGATGCCGCCCGCCAAGCGATGACGACTGTTCTGGCCTCGGCCGGTCTTCTCTCCGTCATCGCCGGTCTTGCCGCGCAACAAACCCTGGGCAAATGTCTTAGTGGAACTAGCTTTGCATTCACGGACGCGATCCGTGTGGGTGATGTCGGTCGCTGGGATGAATGCTCCTCCGGAAAAGTCGAAGAAATTACCCTCCGTACATCGTTGTTCGCCTCTGATGAACGTCGACTGATTGTCCCCCGCCTATTTCACCTCAAACACTTTGAAAATTGACGCGTCGAGCCGCCAAACAGCTCTGGCTCAGTCGAGCTCAAACTGATTTCGCCGCTCCCCTACGACCCTGATCCGAAAACCAGGTGCGCAAAAACTTCTTGCAACGGACTCGGACGGCGCCGTGGGCCGTCCAGTCGCTGACTCGGATGCAAACGACCGTCACGGTTCGCATCGTCGTTTCCGCAAAGGATTCTGGGACACTGGGACCTGCGTGCTACCTGTGCGGAAAAACATGATTCGCTGGATTGTTGAGCAAGAACCTGCTGTTCGTCCATTGACCCGCATTCAGCCCTCGATATTCAAAAGCATCCAGCACGATATTTCGCGCGAGGCCATCGCTCGCCCCTCGCAAAGGAACTGTCGTGGTATCGCGGTTGATACGACCAGCCCTGATGCACACACCGCACACTCACCCTGATTCTCCAGTTTCGGCTCGCCTGCGGCCGATAGGGAGGGGAAGATGCTCGCACGAGGTACGCTTGCTGGCCGCACGGCAAAAGCTGCCGAGCGCGCAGGCGCGCATGCGCAACGTCAACGCGAATTGGCGGACACGGGAAGTATCCGAAAGCGTTTCCAGCCCTGCTGAAGAACAAACGCAGGTCTTCGCACGCGACCATGCCACCTCCCGTTGCTGAGCAACCGGCACAGAAGGTCGCATCAAGCCAACGCGCGCCTCGGCACCTCACCCGCGCCGCAGGAAACTGCGTGAGGCTCCCGCCGCCTCGCACCTCTACATGCTTCCAGGAACGGTGCCCACCCCGGGAGGAAAGACAGTGATCCGCGGGAACGCCCTTTTCGATCCTCGAGGCCGACGAGCGCAACGAAATCTACGCTGGACCGGGTGAAGACGTCCTTGCTGAACGTGAGCGCAGCAAAGCGCCACTAAGAAGAAGGGCGCGCAAAGACGCCGGTCCGCGATTCCCTGAGCGCGACCCGCCCTTCCGGAGCCTCGAAGCGAGAGGAATTGATCAGTGAAAATTATTCTGCACCCGCGATCGTGCCACGAAGCTCGAACACCCGCCCACAGTGAGCAAAGTGCCCCACGTGCACTTAAGCGAAGAGGAATGGCGTGAGCGTTTGAGTCCCCAGCAGTCTTTGTCTTGCGTCAGGCTGGAACCGAAGCGCCTCACCGGTGAGCTACTGGAGGAGCGCGCTGGAAGGAACGCGGTACGTGCTGCATGCGGGGCGTAGCTCTTCCCTCGACTGACCAAGTCTCGATTCGCACTGCGGAGGCTGCAAGTTTCTATGAATCTTGCCCGAGCCGTCAACTACCGAGGACATTTCCATGGCGGAAATGAGGCGCACGCAGCTGCAAAGCAGTCAAACTCATGATTCGCATCTTGGCCACATTTTTGACGACGCCCCAGATCAGCCCACTGAAATCGCTTTTTGTAAGGAACTCGTTGAGTCTCTCATTTTGTACCCGTTGCCATGGCATAGTGGGTAGGTGCTCTCCCATCTTCGTGCACCTCACACATGTTTCTGCGCCCGTTCTGATCGTCGGTGCAGCGCCCATGCGCGACAGTGGTGCCGCGTTTGCAGTCACGATTTTTCCGCGCTTGAGCCGGGTGTTATCGCGTGTGCTGCGCGTCTCATTGCCGGCATATTTCTATGCGCGCTGAGGCGTCCGTGAGGGCAGCTGACCTGGAGATCTTCCCTGAATCGGCACTCTTTTGGCTTGTCCCCGCTGGGCACGGAATGTCGTCATTCTATGAGCCAATTGATTACCGGCCGATGCAGCAGTGCCACGGAGCTCATTCCCGTTGTTGTTGCCGTTGTCCGAGGCCGAGGACGGCCCAAGAATTGCGGGCAGTTCTCGGCGATGGCTGGGTTGTTGCCATTGGCTGGTTTGGGCCTGATCTTTCTGACCTGCGCGTCTTCATCGGAATGAAGTGGGCTTTCACCGCATCTGGCTTTGCGCCGTACATTCTTCTGCCAGCGCGTTGCTTCGCAGCGATCGGGAGTCACGAACCTGTTGTGGCTGTGCGCTCAGTGGACTGACTCGTTGCGCCTTTTGTTCTCCACCAGGCCTTTCTCGCGATCACTCAAACCTCGCATCCTGGGAATCGTCATTGTTGTGGCAGTCTTGTCAACGGTCGTCCCCTGTTCCTTCGAGGCCATTGCGATGCATCGTGTTTCTGGCGGCTGATTTTCACTCTTCACCGCGCTTTCTCCCGCTCGCTTCTTCGTCATCATTCTTCGCCAGATCCGAATCTCATGCGCAGATGATTGGTCTTCTTAATCTCCTCATGCGTTGCACGCATCCTGCCATGGCACCAAGGACCACGCTGTTCTCGCTGGAGGGAAGTGCACGAAATGGTTGAATTGGCTCCGTGACGAATCGAACTCCCGTATCCTGATCAACCGTGTTCCTGCCCAAGTCCTCACGTCGCCTCGGCGCTTATTCATACAGCGCGCCGCAGTTGCAGTCTTTGCTTTCGGTCGTTGAGCCGGCCGGTTGCCGCTGTGGAGGGATTTGTTGGCGGTTTGGTCCTGTGTGCGTGGGTGCGCGTGAGGAGGCTCTTGATCGCGCGACCCCTGAAGGGCGCTCTTCTTCAGCATTGCCTCGGTCTGCATGAACGCCTGCTTTACGAGGTAATTTCGCATTCCTCTGGGGCTGCGGTTTCGCTTGAGTTCCTGGGTCCTGTAACGGTTGCTGTTGTACGAGGCCGTGGCTGCCAGAACCGCTGCCTCTTCGCACTAGCGGGTGTGCGATCGGCGGACTTGGAGTGATTGAGTGCCTGAGAACCTTTAGTCAGTTGTGTGGATTCCGCGGTCGGCGCATCGTGGGCAACTTACATCGTGTGGGGCAGAAAGCAGCCTCGGTCGAGCTCTTGCGATGGTCAACTTGTCGCTGGGGTGTGCCAGTGTACATCTCGCACCGATCCTGGGCCTGGTGCGATGGCTGCTTTCAGCGATCGCAGGGTTCTGATTGCGTGGGTGGCTGTTTGGCCTTCTTGTCGACAGTCTTTCCCTATACGCTCGAGGCGATGGCGATGAAGCGGGTCTCCGCTGCGACTTTTTGCTTTGTTTACACGCGCTCCCGCAAACTCTGCGCTGATCGGTGCCCGCTTATGAGTCAGATTCCCAGCATCTGGCAGCTGGTGGACTGGTGTGCACTTTCGATTGCCGTGGGAATAGCGTCCTGGCGGGACGCGCTCGCCCGGAGGTTAACGTCGAGCGTCTTTCTGGTGCTGAGCAGGCCCAGGGGGACCCCGAACCCCAACCCACGGATTAAAAGTCCGCCGCTCTACCATTGAGCTTACAGGCCCGCGGAATTCCTGCCATGTGGCTCGGAAACGAACCAACCCCACCATCTTAATGGCAGGAGAGCAATGGGCGAAACGCAACGCATCCCCAGGCGTCCCGCGATCTTGACTATGCAGACTGAAGCAATTGCTGGCGCTCAGGATGTGCGGATTCCTCGGTTCTGCGCACTCGACAGCCTGGCGTTGCTTGGGGTCGGTGATGAAGACTTCGATGCCTCGCGTGCCATGCGCGTTTGAAGGAGCTTTGTCTCACGGTGGATCCTCTGGTTGCTGGAGTCATGGGCCCCGAGTCCGGATTTCACTCTTCCCGGTGCATTGTGGCGGGTTTATTATTCCGCGAGTGGTACCACACGACTGACCCTTTGATCGTGGCAGAGCTGCATCTTCTGGGACTTGGCGCCGAACGCGTTCCAGGGCTTGAGCGTCCCTTGAATGATGCGCCGCTTGATGAGCGTGATTACATTAGCCGATGCGCCGCTGCGAGGAGAGCGCACAGATGATGACCTTGCGGAGATCTTTCACCGCTATCGCACGTGCGATGCGGATTATTGCTGCTGAGATCCTCGCTGGTCAGCAGTGGATTGATGATCCGCACGATGCCTTGGCTCTACGGGTCACTATCGGCGTGCCTGCGCGCTGGTGATGACGGCGCAGGAATTGAGCGCGCCTCTTCCCGTGCTCGCGTCGGTGATTTGGACTGAGATCTCTGTTCAATTCGGTGAGGAATAAAAGCTCCTGCAGGTGCTGAAAGAAACGATTGCCTCGTGGACCGACAACTGAGGAGTTCTCATGACAACCATTGCAAAATCTTGGTGGAACAGGCTACGCGGGTTCACATATTGCAGCTGAGGCGCTTCTGTGGCTTCCACGTCGTTTCCTGTCGCGTTCGCGTCCCTCAGAGCCAATCGAAGGCGTGACCTACAACCACGGTGACCTACTTGATGAGGACGTCCTCCGCAGTGTTGTCGATGGTGCGGATGTCGCTCGCTGCACTTTCGCCCTCGGAGGTGCCTTTGGACGCTCTTCGTTTCCTCTACTCGCAACTCGCGGACCTCGCTCAGGGCTGGAGTTCGCTTGCGTCGCCGGTGGCGCCGGATCGTTGCGTGCTTGAAGAGGGGACGCACCCTTGTTTCGCCCCGGACTTCCTGAGGAAATTCTGGTTCCGAGGCCGGGCCAACTGCCGCAGTCCTCGAAGATTTGCGCTCGCGCAGTGATGATCTTCAGTGGTTCTTTGTTTCTCCTGCGGGTAATTTTCGGGTCATACAACCCCGAAACCCATACCGGGCATTTCCGCCTTGGTGGTGATGTCCTGCTCACTGACGAGAATGGGCTTCGATATTTCTGGAGCAGACTTTGCTCAGGCTTTTTGTCGATCGAGATTGAAACGCCCGCCCACACGGGACGGCAGTTTCAGCGTCGCATACCGAGTAATACCCAGTGAAGTGTGCGTGCGGCGTATCGATCCACACCCACGCTCACTCTAGGTTAGGTTAATAACGTGACAACGCAGCCCTCAGCCCATGCCCCCGATGCGCCTTATTCAGCAGGCGGCGCCCCGTGTGGCGATTTCGCGACTTCGCACGACCGATTATTCCCCAAGTGCTGCGATGAACGACATCGAAGTCCTGCTGGTTCACTGTCCTCAGTACCACGATTGGTCGTGGCCGAAAGGCAAGATTGAGGGACGAGAGACCATTCCCGTTGCAGCTGTGCGTGAGGTCGAGGAAGAAACCGGTCACGTCATCAGCCTCGGCGCCCCTCTAACGACTCAGCGCTACCGCCTTGGCTCAGGGCAGACCAAGGAGGTCCGCTACTGGGTGGGAACCCTCATGGGAGAAGATCCCCATTCTGATCATGGCCTCGTCCATCTACGCAAGCCGGTCCACCGCGCTCCTACGCGAGAAATTGACCAGGCACGGTGGATGTCCTCTGCGTGCTCACGATCTTCTGACGCGCCGCGGGGACCGTCGTCTCCTCAACGAACTTCTCATGCGAGGCCGAAGTGGCGAGCTTGTGACGACTCCTTTGGCTATGTTGCCCCATGCGCGTGCACTTCCAGCCCAGCATTGGGAGGGCCATGACGACGCGCGTCCTCTGTCGCGTACCGGGGTCCGCGAGGCACTTGAACTGGAGACCCAAGGTCTGCATACGGGGTTCGGTCGAGCGATGGCGACTTCTTCCCGCGCGGACTCGGCAGACGCTGGGGTTCTCGCTGCGCTCGAGTATCAATCGATACTTTCCCTCACGCGATGGTCGCGGATTCTTCCGCTGACGAGGCCTTTGTGCGTGCACTTTTGGCAGATGGTGAACCGCGAGTTCCTGCACGCCACGTACGATGCTTCCGGGGCTTTTTGGATGTCTTCCGTCAATCGCCCCTCTGGCGTGCGGATGAATTTCCCGCTTGATGCCAGGAGCTATCGGCATCTGAGATGGTTATTTTGGACATCATTGTACGTGGTGGCGGGTTTCGTGTCTTGATGCTGAAAGGCACCCCGCGGGCCGGAGTAGGCGCCTCAATACGCTGAATCGTGGATTGAACCGCCCAGGGTTTGCTGGCCGTTTTGCTGCCGCTATGCAGACGATCTGTCGGTCTCCGCGCTCCCACGATTCGTGCGGCCCGCTAGCCAGAGCAGGTCAAGAGCAGAACTCAGCGGGGATCTCAACGAGATCGAAAAGCTAGTCTGCACTGCGCGAGCGTCCGCTTCTGCCGCCTGAAGTTCGCGCCTGCAATCGTCGGTAGCGCGATCACTCAGCTTGGTGAGGGCGAGAGCAAGAAACGGTTTCCGCGAATAGGCGCTTTGTCGTTGAGGAACCGAACGCAGGCGCCGACCGAAAGGCGCATCACTGACGAAAAACTGCGCACCTGCTCAGCGTGCCCTGCCCCGTATAGAGGCAAGCACACCGAGACAGATGCTGGGTTAAAAAGGACTTCACCAATCGAGGGTACTACGACGCCAACGATGAGTGCGCAGATCCAGCAGACGATTCCCAGACACGAACAGCAGCCGCCGCAAAAGTCAGGAACCATGCCGTCACGATCGAACCAGCAACACCCCAGCGCACGGCGGAGAACTGTTTTCGTAGACCCCACGCCCATAATCGATGTCGATATGACCGGCAGTTGTCGAAATTGGAGCGTGGACAAACTGTAGAGCACAGTAGAGGATCGGTGAGGAGACCGCTTCGAGAAAAGCCTCGCGGTCAAGATCGATGATCTTTCGGGCACGATGGTACGCATAATGCGTCCGCCGCCAGCCATTGTTCCCAAAGAAATTGCCATGCTCCGGATATCTTGACCCACAGACCGTCATATCTCCGGTGACCGGATCATAGATCTGGTGTGTTTCATCAGCGTACGGAGAAGAGCCGTCGACGATAATGCCCATGGTCTTCTGTGCGTCTTTGGATATCTGTGACCCAGCGCCATAGCCGCAGAGGAAATACGCTGAGCAGCGGGAAAGCGGCGTAGCGGTGGTATTGAGCATTGCGCAAAAGGAAGAACAGAGCGCATGACGAAGTAACTGATAACGAAACCGATGATTATGAAGCAAACATCGGAATGATGACGGACTCAACGATTCCCCCACCAATAAATCGACAGCTGCTCATCAAACCTGCACCAACCATGCCAACCGATAAGCGGCCGAGAGGATGAGGAGGCAGACCAAACCACCACGTAATGAGGTTCCAAATACACGCGCCTAGGAGGCTGCAAGGATGATGACCAGGCCTTTTGCTGCATTTCCATCTGATGGATTCAGCGTATGGGCTCATGGAGATGATTCCCTCGCCAATTGTCTTCGCGACTGCGGTCCCATCATCGCGCCGAGAATGTTCGACTGACTGCCATAAGCAAGGCGCGTCGAGGCGTCCAGGCTGTGGAAAACCGGAAGTGGCGATCGCGTTCGCTGCGCAGTCGGAAGCCGTTGGTGTAGCTGAAAAACAGAGCAACGGCATGACGACGCAAACCAGGATCAGGTTAAGATCCACGACTATGGATCTCTGCGCGAGGGGATCTCGATGATATCTGCCAGGTGCCCGAAAGCATCGGCGCAGGGCTTCCAAGCCTCGACAACATCCTTGAGCTTACGATCGTGATGCTCGAGACCGAGCCGCAAGAGTCGTCAGGCACGGCGGTAGGTGAAAGGTCGCCCGTTTTCGAGGCGGTTGATCCTCGATCCAGTAAATCAGCGCATGTCGACAGGGATTGTCAGCGGCCGTTTTGCGCGGTCAGCTCCGCGCAGTGGGTAAGAACTGCGATCTGCGACTTGAGGAGGGTCAGGATCTCCTCGGGAATGTCTGGTACGCCGTACAGGACCAAGAGGTCACTGGCCCCGTCGATGAAGTCCATGCAATCATCGAGGTGAGCAGCCAGGGACCGAAGATCCACGGTAGCAAGGGGTAATAGCGACGAATTAATGCGCTGGAAGATCTCTCGATTGAGTTCCATCGCATTGGTGCTCAACGCCGTGAAGTTGATCGCAAGTGCGATCTGTTCTTTGGGAAGCAGCAGCGTAGATTTGAGCAAGAATTTCAACGCCCTCAACGAGCTTGGTCTGCTTGCTGGGCTGAAGAATTCAAAGAAATTTGGGTCTCTGCGTTCTGTTGGTGATCCCCATACTGTTCCTCCGATTGTGCTGAGACTGCCTCAAGGCACCGTCATCCATGACACACTGCATATTCAAGTTCACTGAGGTGGAACCTCCCGCTGAGTAGTGTGTCTATTGCCACATTAGGCCCGAAAGCCTCGATCCCGGGAAAAGCGGGCATTCTGTCGCCGGTTGACGCATTTGTCGAATTTTCAGCCCAAAAGGACCTATCGCCCGCGCAAATACTGCGTGGTGAGAGATGATTAGTGTAGATCGGGGCGTGACCGCGCCCCAGAATCACCGAGTGCCCTCAGGAGGCAAATCGTCCGTGACCGAACAGGATGTGCGTGAGCCGCCCGGCAAAACGCCCTGAAGATGTCATCGCGGGCTGCTGAAATTGCAGCGCTGACCACCCCTGATCGTGTGGAGTTCGCCGATGCCCCGGTGAGGTGGGATCGCCTCACTCAGATGGTTGAGACGGCATGTTCACCAAGCTCGAACGAAGAGAAGCGCTCAACTGCTCTCGCTCCGTTCCAAGCCCTCTGACGTTGCGCTAGGTGTTGAGTCCTCGCACTCGACTCTGCTGTGAGAAGGAAGAAGACGCAGGCCCGACCAACCACTGCAGCAGACCCTAGCAGCGAAGGCAACCCCTGCACGAAGTTCACGGTGCGAAGGGCCGCACCATGTGCGTGGTTCCTTTCTCATGGGTCCCTGGTGGCCCCATCTCCCAGCTCAGCGTTGAGATCACCGACCTACGTTGCTGTCAGCACGCGCATCTGCGACCCGTGCGGGTGCGGTGCCGTGGACCTCATCACCGAGTGGTCGCGTGGGTTCCCGCCGCACCACTCTGCCGGCGCTCCGCTGAGCCCGGTCAGGAAGATCCAGCGCCCCGCAACGACGAGAAGTACATCACCACTTCTGAAACCAACGAAATTTGGTCCTTCGCCTGGTTACGGCGGCAACGCGCTGTTGGGCAAGCAGCGCTTTCGCACCGCGTATCGCCGGACCTCATGGCACGCCGCGATTTGCTGGATGGCAGGTTACTATGCCCGTCCTGCGCCTGACCTCGCGAGTCCACCGCCAGCAGTTCCGATGTCACCGCTGCATTCCCCAGCGTAGTGGTAAGACCAACTCGCCATGCTCCAGCCCACCATCCCCGGCTACAAGGTCGAGACCGTGCGTGACGACATCACGCTTGATGCGTCCGGGCACCGATGGTCGTCTGCGCGCCATCAACCCTCGAGGCAGGCTTCTTCTGGTGTTGCACCGAAACCCCTACGAGACCAACCTACGGCAATGGAGATCTCAGCGCTAACCCATCTTCACCACGTGCTGCACTTGACCGACGATGGCGATGTGTGGTGGAAGGCATCGACGGCGACGTGCTCGGCACACCTGGATCGATCACCGGCAACGATCGATCCCGAGTCCGGGCGAAAAAGGCTGCTCAACCCGATTCAGCCGTTCTCGCCCGCTCAGTGCCCCATCATCCGCCCCTGACTGGAAGTTCCCGAGGGGTGTCGCCATCGACGCGATCCCTCGGTAGGCCGCGCGCAACCAACGTTCCGCTGGTTGCCGAGCAGTGCCGAGCCCGCACACGGCGGGCAGCCGGCGCTTCTGTTGCATCCGAGGTCACCGCTGCTGCAACCGACGTCAAGGCCGGTTCGCTGTGTCACGACCCTTCGCCATGCTGCCCTTCTGTGGCTACAACATGGCCGACTACTCAAAGTGCCATGGCTCGAGATGCAGGACAAGCTGGGCGAGAACTTCCCCAAGGTCTACCAGGGTCAACTGGTTCTGGAAGGACGAAGACGACAACTTTGCTGTGGCCCGGATACGGCGATAACTCCCGTGTTCTGACTGATCGTCCGCCGTGCAGCTGGCGAGGTTGAGGCAATCGACGGCGTCACCGCCGCTACCCGCACTTCGAGGACTTCAACCTCGATGGTCTGGACATCGACCAGGCCAAGTGGGACAAGCCTTTCGAGATTTGGCCCTGACGCATGGGCAGCTGAAATGGACGACACCGAGGAATACTCCGCAGTTTGCGGACAAGCTCCCCGCAGCTATCACCGAGCAGCTCGCAGTAGTTCCGCGCATCGTATCGCTGCTGCAAAGCAGGCCTGATGAAGCGTTTATGAAGTAAGCGAGGCAGGTGGTTCTCAGAGGGGAGTCCACCCGCCTGTGTGTGTGAATCGCGTACCCATGTCTTAGAGCAGAAAAGCGCTTCATAGAAAGGATGGGTGGATCGCCAAACAGTGGAAGTTCAACAACGGCTTCGAATGGGCTGTAATGGACCCGGTTGTTGGAAAAAGCCGGAGAACTGTGGATGTGCCTCGACCCTCGCCTCATGGACCTTTTGACGTGAAGCCTGAGGAAATGGCGCCTTCACGTCCTCATGGAGTCCATTCGAACCGAACTTCACCGCCCCGTCGAATACGCACCCGGAAAAATCTGACGTTGCTCGCTGAGTGCTCGACCTACTTTTTCAGAGATCGATATCCGCGTCCACGGGCCGCGTGAGATCGTCCGTCAGGCATGGCTGCGTCTTCCCGCAGCTTTGACCATCCAGAGCTTTTGCCCCGTTTCAGGATCGCAGCATCCGCCACGCTCGATGTGGGACAGCCGACGTGGCGAACAGAACGGGGATCACGGTTTTGTTTCCGTTTTCCGCAGCGATACCGCCACTTTCGAGGCCGATCGCTACTTTGCATCAGCATGCGATCCGCGGAGAATCTCCTCTCGAGGGGCGTTATCCCCGTGCTCGTCACGACAACCTGACTTTCCTTGGTCTCGGCTTGACCATGAACCCGATTCCTTGATCTTGACGATCTCCGTCGCTGTACGATAGGGACTCCACGAGACCAACACATCCGCGGCAGTCAATGGCAAGTGGGTTGAATTATTTCTTCCTTTGCGGTTCCTCACGCGTGCGGGTCTTGTCGCCCGCTGGGCAATCGTAATGGATGCAACGAATATCTTGCGCTCACTGATCCCAAACACTCGGATTTCAAGGTGACGACGGATGCCTCACTCGATCGCCCCTGGATCTCACTTGCGATGATCCGTTTCGACGACTTGGATTCTTTCGAGGACGCGCGCGTTTCTCGATGTCTACTTCGGACCCGGATCGTGACTTCACCGTCAACCTTCAACAGGTCATTAATCGTCATAAAGACGATGAAAACCTGGAGGTTTCCCAGCACCTGCACCGCATTAACGACGATAGTATTCCAACGCGTGACGAGGTCCTCGCACTTATCAACAGTAGCGGCACGCCCACATCGCGGCAGATGTCGCCTCGCCTCGAACTACTTGAACGCTTCCCGCTACTGACCGCACCGAAGAGCACCTACGATTGCTTCGCAACCACTCATTGCGTGCCTGAGCCGGTGGAAGCGCTTCCTTCCCTCCACCGAGGGCACGGATCTCCTCTCGTTGTCCCCGCGAGCCCTCAGCGGCTATGCTCTAGCTCTTCCACATCACCTCGATGGTCTCTCCTGAGCGTGTGGTTGCCCAGTGGCATGACGCCCTCCCAAGAACTGCACCACCTCCTCCAGTCGCGGCGAATTGAGATCAGGGTTTCAGACGTTACGTGTCTGCTTTGCCCAGAAAGGCCACGGTCCTCATCGATAGTGATGGCTTCCTCCTGATCTCATCCCGAGGCCTACATTTCCCGAACTGTGGTGCCTTGGAGTCTCTCATTCGAGACCTGTCGTCCAGGGTCCCCGCCGTCACGATCGAGGCACTCTTTTGATGAGGAAATCGCTCTGGTCGATCGCTTCACCGCGAGGGTCCCAGCGCCCTTCAAGAGGGAACAATCAGCCCCTTCCCAACTATCTTCTCATCTCGACCTCCCGCGCCCAGCGCCAGCCCGAGAAACAGTCAACGAGGCCGCGGAACTGCCTGCCGAGGCTCACCCAAGCGGGATCGGCCTCGGCAGGAATCAGCGCAGCGCAGTGGAAAACGGCGACGACGCATCGCGCCTGACGAACAATGATGTGATCTTCTCGCCCCACGTGTCTCCACTGTGCGGAACGCAAAAAGCAAGAGGGTGGGTTGTCTGGCCTCATCATTGCGCTGATATTCGTATTTGGCGCTCTTATATCCATTCGAGTCCAAAACAAACGAATATCCCACATGTCACGCCGTTTCCAACGATCTCGGTAACGTGTCCGACCTTCAATTTCGCCGTTCACGCTTCCAACGCCCACTCAGACCGGGCAGTGAAGTCGCGAGTCGAAACGAGCCGTTGAAAACCAGTAAGATATTGGTACTATTCAATCACCCGAGTTTCCTGAATGTCTACATACCTCACCGATGATGAGCTCAAACGCAGCAAAGAGCTCCCTGACCGCATCCAGAAGATCTTCGCGCAGCGCGTGGTTGGCCAAGAACAGCTCAGGGAAACCCTGATCGTCGGCCTCCTTGCACAGGGGCCACATCCTCATGGAATCGGTGCCCGGTCTGCAAAGACTCACTGCGGCTCAGGACCATCGCAATGGCAATCTCAGGAAGCTTCCATCGCATCCAGTGACGCCAGACCTCATGCCTAACGACATCGTCGGCACGCGTATCTGGAACCAGGCACAACGAAATGACAGACCGAATTGGGACCGGTCCACGCCAATATCGTGCCCTGGATGAAATTAACCGTCCTCGGCAAAGACCCAGTCCGCGATGCTTGAAGCCATGCAGGAAGGGCCAGACCACCATCGGTGGAAACCGTCTACCCGCTGCCCAAGCCCTTCATGGTCATGGCAACCCAGAACCCCATCGAAGAAGAAGGGCCTACGATGCTCCCCGAAGCACAGATGGACCGCTTGATGAAAGAAATCATCACCTACCCCTCAGCCTCTGAAGAGCCTCGAAGTCCTCAACAGGATCGACTCGAAGCATGGATAAGTCCATCGATGCTGAACCCAATACCTTGGAAGAACTGACCTTCCTCCAGCAGAGATGACCCGTCGCATCTTCCTGCATCGACACCTGAAGGCCTCAGCATCGTCGACCTGATTAATCACCACTGCGGCAGTGGGGCCGGAACCGCTTCCCGGTCTCTTCAGCACGTGCGCGTGGGCGCTTCGCCCGTGGTGGCATCGCCTCGCGCGCGTGCGTCAGGCGGTTGCCTCATGCAGGGGCGTAACTAGCCGCTCATGCCTGAGGATATTAAGAAACTTCGCCACCTGATTTTTGCGTCACCGTATCATTCGTACTTCGACTGCAATGGCGGATGATATTTCCGTCGACGGCCCTGACTGATGCTGTCTTCTTCTGCGGCAGCGGTGCCGTGAGTCCAATCATTAAGAGGATCGTCGAGGAAGGCTCTGCAGACTCCCTAGGCATGTCGACCAGCACCAGAAGGCTCGGACGAATAGTTCTCAGCTGCGCGCTTTTGGCTGGTCGAACCCACGCCGTCTTACGCAAACTCTGTCTCCTCGATGGAGGGCCAGCACTATTCTTGCGCGCGCCGGACAGGGCTGAATCGTGGATATGGCCGAATACAAGCCCGGCGATGACGTTAAAGACATCGATCAGCGACCGCTCGAACCGGAACTGATCGCCAAAAGCGATCACGAGGCCAGCGCGAATGTTCAGGCTGTCCTAGTCGTTGATACCGGTCGTTCCACGAGCGCTGTTCCTTCCGGAGAGTAAGGAAGCATTGCGCTGACGATCCGCCAGCAATCGCGTGGCTTGCGTCGAGCCGCGGTGATCCAGGTTGGTCGCTTCCGGACGTCAGGGGCGGATGCGCTCATGCCCGCACGCTCGGGTAACGCCTCATATTGAGCTGATTTTTGCGGCGCCTGGAAGAGGATATCGACTTGCGCTCGCCTTTCGGATTTGAGACCTTTGCTTGCTCGCGTACAAGCGCAACGCATCGGCGCTCCCTCATCGTCTTGGTCACGGATGAAAGTGCAACTCCCAGCCCACGCCTCGTGCGCTGGAAGCGCCTGCTGCGTCTGAGCGTCCACCATCGCATGATCGTCGCAGGCTGCTGACGCCGATCCCACGAAGCTTCCTAGTGACGCGTATCGTTGACGTTGATGCTGGCCTCGCCCGGATTCCCGAAGATTCGCTGATTGCTTCCGAGGCCGCCGTGCGCGCCGATCAAAGTCGCTGTTGTGCGCAGTCCCGACATCCCAGGAATTACGCGGTGAGCGTGCCGAGGCCGAAGTGGTGCGAACCCTTTTGTCCGCACTGAAAGGGAAAATCGTGTCCGGTGAACCGCGCGAAGTCGCAATTACCCGCACTGGATGTGGATCGCCGGTGTCTTAGTTCTGTCTGCGACCTTGTGGATCGCGTGCGGTGATCCGCTGTCGCGCTCGAGTCGGGCTTGAGGAAGACCAGGTCACCTTTGATCCCTCTGGATGAGAAGCGTCGTCAGCGCTATTTGGGCTTCATTGACGAGGTTGAGGGGCGTCTGCAGTCCACGATCTCAACGAGCGCGAGGTTCACCTGGCGATCGCCGGTATTTTGAGGGCGCTTTGGAACTGACGCAGTGGACGTGATCTTGAACCGCAACAGTCGATGAGATCGTCGATTGTGCCCACGTGGCCGGAACTTGCCAACGCTCTTGAAGTCTGCGAGCACGGTTTCAAAGCTGAGTCCGAGGCCGACGGAAGTGAAACCTATTTCGATGCGAGGCCATTGCCGGCTAAGCAGGGAAGTGGGTGGAAGGCGCAGGTACGGATACCTGATTCGCTGTTGTCCTTGCTCGTTATTCTTCTTGGCGCGGCCATCGGATGGCGTCATGTTGGCTAGTCTCACGCCAGTGAGAGGCGAGGGTGGGTTGCTAACACGGGCTGCGTTCGTAATCTCCCCGTTACCGCGCACGCCATGTGTAAAACTCGATACTGTCGCTGCGCTCTGGCTGTTTTTGTGTTGGCGCAGCATCCTTGGTCGTCGCGCGAACCGCCGATCGCCGGGTCGACGACCGGCGCTCCTTTGCCTCGCGCGATATTGTCCTCTGCCTTGACGCGTCCGGTTCTGACGCTGACTCGATAGTGAAATCGGCGAGCTCTCCAAGACTTGGTTGAGCACTTAAATGGGGGAGCGTCTCCCCATACCTGTGGAGGTCGTCCGTTCTGCAGTTCCTCTGACCGATGACTATCCGATGGTCACCGAGTACTTGGATGAACCCAGTTCGGTCCTGAGGAACGGTATTCTGCAGCCAACGCTACCGGATCTCGAGGAACTCGCGAAGTACTCAAGGGACCGACGATCCTGATGAGGAAGGTTTCAGATCGGCGACGGCTTGGCCTCGCGTCTTAGGGTTTTGACCACGACACAGATCAAGACTGTCTCGCGCACCGTCATTTTGGCCTCGGACAATGAGTATTAGGCCAGGGACTGCATTCCTGAGCGAGGCGACTGACTTTTGACGAAAGCGTCAAAAGCTGAGTGATTATTGGCCTCTTCGGTAATTACCTGGGCATGATGCGAGGATATGAAGAACCAGGTCAGAGTCGACTGGGCACCACCAGATGACAAAGTTCGTTGCACGTGGATCTCGATTGCCAGATATCGAGGCCAAGCAGGTGAACGAGATCGAAGGCGACGCCCTGCGTGACGGTCACGATCGCGCAACTCCTGCAGGCGCCTCTGCCGTCGCCATCCTTCCTTCCTCGGGCTTTTTGCGAGCGCAGGCTGTAGCCTCCCGATGTGAGCATCGTCGCGCCTGGGTGCGGCATGCTCGGGCCTGGGTAGTGATAGCAGCAGATTAGCGGCCCATTGGTTGCTGCGGCAGTCATCACGACGGATCATGCGCGACGACGCTGAGTGCCAGCAGCGCCCGCAAAGAGGCTCTGTTCCTGCCAGTCCCAGGAGCATGATCCGCGGCACCGGTGTTAGCCAGGGCTTCGGAGTTCTGAGGCTGCTCGTGTGTGTGGAAGCCATAAGCCGGAGCGGAAGGCTGGCGGGCCAAGCCGGGTGGTCGACGTCGTGAGACATCCGGACGGAGTCCAACCAAGGTGTGGAAGAAGACCATGGGCCTTCAGGTGCGGGTCTCAGTGTGCTCGCCGGTGAGCACAGCGTTGTTCACCTCAACGCTGAAGGAGGAGTTTCCGCATATGTGCAACGGTGAAGGTCATGTTCCTCATCGGCACTCATCGCATGGGGCGGGAGTTCCCGTCACCGACCGTGAGAAGCCGTTAGCAGCCGGCTGGCCAGCGCCAGTACATTGCAGTTCGCGACTAGCCTCGTCAGTGCACCAAAGTGCGCCTACGGTCATCGTTGCGTTGTTCAGTTCAACGCTGGTTGCGGCGTAGAAGCGCATGCGACGTTGCGCTAGCAGTGTCGGAGTACATTGGCGGAGGATCCAGCCGTCTGCTCCAGCTCGTTCCCCAGAGCCGGCCGGTTCCCTGCCAGCTGTCTCGCATACTTCACGCGCGATCACCATCTTGCGAGTAGGGGGAGAAGACGGCACGCCATCAACCCCGCTCGCAGTGACCCACGGTGAGCGAAGGTGATAGCCAGCATTGAAACTGTTTTCGCTGGTCGCGCGCAGGCCGCTCAGGTGAGACGTCGTATGTAGTGCGTGTGATCACCAAGCTACCAACAAATTCGATGACAGTAGCTGCGTCCCAGGGGCAGGCCCTGCTGAACTGGAGGGTCCAGATGTTCGCGTGCAGCGTCCGTCTCAAAGCTGCGGTCGGAAACGACGTCCAGTAGAAACCGATGCGAGCGCGCCGAAAGTTTGACCACGGCTAGTGAAGCGATCAACATCGCTCGTTGACGACTGCAGAGCTCTGGGATCTCCGAAGAACTGAATCGTCGCGTCATCGGGGAAGATCGGACCGTCAGCTCAGCGCCGGGGAGGATTTCAAAGATAGCGCCGACCGATGCGCCAGAAACTGGAAGCGTTCAAGCTTGCTAAACCAGTGGCGCTTTTCAAGCATCGGCTCGACAAGCCGGACAGAGGTGAACGCTTCCATGAAACCCGCGGCGTAGGGCCGGCAGCCGCAGTCCGAGGCGGTCTGCGTTCTCACCGAGCATTGCGCGCGCTGTTGTCCAGTCGACAACGCAGGCCGGAGCTACGGTCGCTGCCGATTTGTCCACTCAGCCGCCCGCCCCGACGGCGTTTGCGCCTTACGGCGTGAGGAAGAGAAGAGGAGCGCTAGTCCAAGCTGAACCAGCTGCAAATCTTTGAGAGCGCTTTCATTTTGGCCTCGGAATTTCTGGTGATCAGTATTTAGGACACTGTGCGCAGATCCAAAGTCTTCACAGACGTATCTCTGTCAGTCGTCAACAGATGTCTCTCATCTGCTGACCGTGGGTCTGCCACATACTTCGCCAGCAGCGTGTCGATCCGAAACCCAGGAGGAATACTGTCGCCTCCTTCGACCGCCCGCGCCGGCTACCCCGTCGTTGTGATAGCTGCGGCACGCCCGCTTTTCTCCCGTGGAGCGCCTCGTCGTCATCAGCCCTTCAGGACTTCTGATCTGGCCAGACCAGGTGGAATCTGCTCTTTTGCTCGACTGTGTGGGTCCTCAACCCCGGAGAAGCGCAAAGTCACAACCAAACGCTGAGGTGGTGGCTCGTGACTACCGCACGGGGTTCAATGGCGGCCGGAGGATCGGGACGCCAAAGCCCTCGCTCCAGACGGTGCGCACGATGTTGAGACCATTGTCACGCCGCTCCGGAAGCACACCGTATTGTGACCGGGATCTCCTGAGGCTGAGCACCGACTTCCACCGACCACTGACCTTGTGCGCTGCCTATTTCGCCATGAGCACTCTGACCCATGACGGGCGTCCACCTCGGCGGTTCTTCTCCGGACCGTCCGGCGGCCCACTGCCGAGGAAATGCAGCACGCAACACACACAGATATACCGTCCTTTCTCCTTTTACCGGATGGGGAGACCTCACGATAGCGATGCATGCGAGGCATGCGGGCGTTGGTGAGTCAGACGACTGGAAAGAAGACCGCCCGAGCTGGTCAGGCGCCCTCTCGCTGGCGGGCGATGGACCGAGGCAGGTTATCGAAGCGAAGCGATTTCGCAAAGAGAATTCGAAAGGAACTCATGAGTATCACGACTGCACCCAGGCTAACGCTCCGGACGCGATCTCAAAGATTGACGTTGCTGAAGCTCAACCAGATTGCGTCCCAGCCTCGGCGGTTCTGATATGGCGCGTCTCCGCGCCAGATCTCTAGCAATCCGAAATGCCGCAAATTCGTTCATTGTCTTCGAACGCCCGTAATGGCTGCGGTGATAGTCGCGAGTACGATCTCAAACCTCTCGCTACATTCTCTGGCCCTCGGCGCTGGTTCTCACCGTGCTCATGGCAGGCTGGAGCCGCCATATTTTGCCGGCTGCATGTTCACACGCCCTGAGGAGGACCCGCGTGCGATTTTAGACGGCGATCGACTGATGTCGTAGAACGTCCTCTGAGGGGCTCTACCGCCGCCTGCGGGTGCGCAGGTACGGACGGCGAGGCCTCGGCGGATGAGCATAGCGCAAGGCCAGCCCGGCAGACCGAGTTTCAACGCAACGCGCGCGTCGTCCGCGCAACGGAAACACCCTGCGCCCGCTGTGGTGGTCAATGCCCGTCGTTGTCCTCCAGCCCGCGTCGGTACCTATATGGTTTCGCCTCCCCAGGGCCCAGCGACGGGTAGCAAATCCGCGCGTGCGGGCAATCACGAGGCCGCGCTGACCTCCCATTTCTCGCCAGATCTCACTAAACCCGGCCGGCGAGCTGCGTTGCGCACTACAACGCGGGTACCGAAGACCTTCGACTCGACCACATCGACCGGGTGTGGAGCAACTGCGTACCGCTGGGACCGTGTCCCACAGGCGCGACAGGTTGAGGATGGGCACGCGAAACCTATTCCTACGAGTGCACCGCGAATGAACCTTTGCGCTCGGATTGGAAAACAGGGTGACGCCGCGATGGCGAGTGATCGCTGCTCAAGCGGCAGCGCCTATAAGGAGATGGGGAGGTCGTTTCCGCCAGTCGACGTCCTCGACGCAGAATCAGCAAAATCAGCAGGCCAGGTGGTGGAGCTGATGCTGACAGGCTCACGATCGTGCGAAGCGAAGCAAGAGCAGGCTGAAAAGTCCGATAAACAAAGATAATCAGACGACAAAGACAACAAAGACAACAAGGACGATAAGAGCAAAGACGATAAGCAGGACTCAGAACAAGACGAGGATGAATAAGGATCAGCAGATCGACGAGCAAGAAGGATCCTATGACGGCGAGACTGATGAGCAGTGCAAGAAGCGCGAGGAAATGCAGCGCCGCATAGAAAAGGGTGACCAAGATGGTCGTAAGGAACAAGATCGAAAGTGGCACCGGAGGAATGGTGCCTGCAGACTCAGTGACTTAGGTCCCAATGGGGAATAGCTGAAGTTCTGATCGGGCTGAGATCTGCAGTGCTGAAGACGCGGCTCAGTGATGAAAGGTCGTCCCATGACGCTACGTCGTATATTATTGGTTCTCTGTCCTCCACATCCATTAACCGCAAGCTTGTCGGTGCGATGATCGCCGATGTCTTAGTGATTTTGGAATTCGTCGAGGCAAACTTCTCCAGTTCCCCTGTACAGCCTGATCCGAGGCGGATTACCCGCAGTGGCTACCGACTTCAAGCAAGATCCTTGAAGAGGCTGACGCAAATCCCATTATGAGCCCCTGAATATGATCGCTCGATCCCCGGTGGTTTTGAAGAATGCCATTGACCGGATGGGACGCCCGTGGGGATCGAACCCGATTGGTGGTAAGCCCCGTATGTCGTTGGTGCTTCTGGAGCGGTTGAGCTGCTGTCGACAGGCGGCTGTGCGTCAGACCCTCTCTTCTCTCAATCCGCTGAACATGACCCAGCCCGAAATGTTCTTTCCGGCAAATGTGATCTTTGGCGAGGATGGTCGTTTTGTTGACGCCGGAACGCAGGTTTTCGTGAAGTCGGTTATCGAGGCCTTCGCGGAGTTTATCCGTCACGCCCTGAGATCATGCCCCCATCACCACGAAATGGGACCAAAGTCCCTGATGGTTTTGGGGGTCTTGCACCCAATTTTGAGGGTGGAGGCGGAAACCGGGAATGGTAGCGGCCGTGTTTAAGAGAGGTAGACACGGTTGTCGTTTCGCTGCCGAAAAGTGGCGGAAATCTGCGGGAAAATTACATCTGAATCAATGAGAAAACGTTCAGTCCGACTAGCTCGCGGTAACGTGAGTCCGGAGACTGAAACCCTGACATATGCGTTCCAGAGGGTGCCCTGTTGACTCACTTTCAGGCGCTTTCCTCAATCTTACGATCCATCTCAAGTTGACTGAAGGAATACTTTGCACTGAGGATGGGACATGAGCGAAAACACCGCCTGAGGCCCGAACAGCCGCTGGTACAGCGTATGTCCACGTCTGGAGCGTCCTGCCCACAGCATCGCCCGTCTACCAGCAGCCTCAGAAAAAGCTCGACTTTCCTTCAAGAACGAATCTGGGGCTTCGATGACGTCGCTGACGCGCCTTTCATCTTCCCGAATCGCAACCTGTGGCTCGCATACGCGCTTAGGGTTCTATCAGGCTTCAAGCCCACTGCAATCGTGCTGGTTCGTCATCTGCTGGGAGTGAATGCTCACCTCGCGCTTCCGCGACTTCACCAGCTTCTCACGCCTTGTCCCCGACTATTTCATTGACCAGAACCAGGACTGCTGATTGCTTGCTGGGTGACCCGGTGAATCTGGCACTACTGGGTCAGGAGGTCGATATTCACGGCAATGACTGCTGCAGGTTGGGCACGAGCCGACCTCCATCAGCCCCGTAGAAGTGTGCTCGTGGATCCGTTCATGGCTCACTGCCAGCACTATGATTCTGCGCGCATCAAACTTGGTGCTCTTTTGGGCGAAAGCAGCATTTTGCTTATCAAAAATCAGTTCCAGGAAGTCGTCGAGCGCCACCATGTGCGTTTTTGGCGCACTCCTCACGATGGGTCCTCCCTGGCAGGCGGGTCGAGGGCTGCCGCTGGTACCTTTGACCGGGCAATTGGTCTGACCCGTCTGCTCACCTTCCAAATCACTCACAAGATCGATGCGGATATCGACACGAGAGCGCAACCACATTGTCGATGATGTCCCTTCTATGCTCGGTGCGAGGATGCCTGCGTCGAAATCTTGCTCCGACTTCTTCAGTGCCTCATCACGATAAGAACGGTCGGTGGCGGTGACCGAGTCGTCACCGACGGCGACCTCTACTTGATCCTCGTCACCGGACGTTGAAGTTGATGACGAAGACACGGTCTCAAATCGCTGATGCCCACAAAGTCGTTGATACGCGGGCACATCGCCGGCGCTACCCAGTTGATCGTCGGAATGATGCTGGTTGCCTCGCATGGTTCTTGACCGAGGTCAGGGTCACTCCAGCTTATTTTAGCAAAACGGAAGCTATCGCCGCGATCAATGCTTGTCTCTGTGACCGAGCTCGCAGAATCGCAGACACCTGCGCCAGTGCTTTTCAACGGCTGGTCTTGCTTTCTGGCAGCTCCTGGCTGGCCTAGTGATCGTCACCGCCGCGTACTCGCTACGGCAGGGACACCGCGCGCGAATTATCTTTGACGACAGCTCCGAGCTTAAACATTCTCGTCGCCGCAGCCGATATCGCCCACTCTGGAACCAGCTTCATATGCCGATGACTCCATCGCCTCATCGCTCAACGTTCTGGCGCTTCTGCCTCGTCGGCGAGGGCATGCGACCAGTGGGTGCGCGAACGCAAACGGATCGAAATTGCAGCAGCTCTTGAGCTTAACGACCGAAAAGCACCTTAGCTTTGCTGGCGCTAAGGCAAACCAGGCTGCGCGCGAATCCGCTGCAATCTGTTATACGCCAAGCCCGCGTATGCAGCTGAGTCCTTGCCTGAAGGTGAGGAAAGTTGAAGGCGCGAAGGAATCCACAGCCTCGGCGTGAGGGAAGCCGCCGAAGGGAGCGGCACACTACCGTGGGAAACGCACGATCCCGACCGCTTATGGCGCGCTTTTCCGTGCCTGTGCGTTCCGAGGCTGCGGCAACTGCGCAGGCGAGCATCCCACACGAGGATCGGGCGCGCGGGAGCCTGTGCAGAGAGTCGGCCTCGGGAATGATTGGAGGCGCGGTCGGTGGGGATCGATGTCGCCCACCTGACCCAGCGCATCACCGGCCGAAGATGAGAAGCCTCCCGGATTCGCGCAGGTCGGCTGCCCAGTCCTCGAAGTTTGCGCTAAGAGCCTTTCAAGCGTAGGCCATGTGGCTGGCTTCCGATTGGCGAGTTCTCCGGCGGGAGTGTGCGGTGAGCGGTGCGCATGTTGAGGACGAGAGCTCCGCCAGAGAGTTCGGCAAGGCCTTTGCGGGTTTGCAGAAAACCATGAGCGATTCATGCGAGGCGCAAATCACGTGCCATGATTAGCGTGAAGTCGTCGCACTCCAGCGGCCGTGGCCGAATCAATGCCGAAGAAGAGGACATCGGCGTCAAGAGAGCTGAAAGCCAGACGGACGCCGGAATTGTCAATGGTGTAGCCGCTTGCAGCCTCCTAGAAAGCCGGAAACGCAGTCGGCGGGGAGCTGCCAGCCGATGCGTAAGCACGCGCAGGGGTTCCCTGCTTCCGCGCGGGATTCCTGGTCACCGCTTTGCCTTCGTGCAAGTCACACGCCGAGGCCGAGCCCGCCTGGCAGACGAGCTGAGTCTGTGCGTGAAAGCGACTCGTCCGTCCACTGGGCCCCTGAGGGATTGACGGGGAACAGGCGGCTCAGTGCGAGCGCGCAGAGAGCGGCACTATGAAGCGGCGAGCTTGGCGCTGAGAGGACTTGAGCAGGCGGTCGTGTCTTTCGCACTGCACAGCCTCCAAGCACAGTATGGAAGGTGAGATATCTTCGCGCGTCAATAGGGCAGCCGTTGGTATCGAGTGTTCGATGCGATCTGATGCAAGGAGTCAATCATGGGAAGCAGTCTCAGTCAGAAACCCACTACCGCAGGGCTGCTCCATGGCCGTCGGCTCGTGGCCGGGAAAGGTTGCGAGCTGGGCTGGAGCAGCGTGACCGGTCAGGCCGCACTCAGGACGATGACGGTACGTAGACATCCTTGGTTTCGGTGGTGACCATCGCGGCGGTTTCTCGCCGCTATTGCGGCGGTTGCTCAGCGCGGCGGTGAATAAGACGAATAAGCGGTTTGCGCCGGTTGAAGCAGCAGCTCACAGATCCCGTCGGATCTTGATCAGCCGCTATCGCACCATTTGAAAATAAAGCGGAAGATACGTGGAAAGATCGGTGCGCTGTCCCGAGGCCTGAAGGTCCCTCGTGGAGAGCGCGTCACTCCAATCCAGCATTCCGCATGCCAGTTTGAGCCAGCTTTCAAGCGATGCCTCGATCGCTGTCGGGGAGTCTCGGCGGTGCGTCGTACCCGGAGGATTTGAGTGGCGCCTGCCGGGGACGCGGAGTTCGACGGATCGACCGTAGAGGCCGCGATTTTCTTCGAGCGTGCATGCGCGGTACGGCGGCAGAAGAGAGAGTTGCGCGCGAGCGCTGGGCGGGCGACCACGTGAGGAGTGCGGTGGCCTTCTGCTGGATCGATACGCTGCCTTCTGCCATGTCGTCAGTCTAGGGTCGCTTCGTCTATGTTATGCGTGGAATTGCCCGATCCCGCCAGATCCGCCACAGTGGGTGCCGAGGTAGCGTGTCCGAGCGGCCGAAGGTGCAGCACTCGAAATGCTCGTGTGGTGCAACAGCCACCCAGGGTTCAAATCCCTGCGCTGTCATAAGTGTTAGTTTCGTAGGCAACCGATGTTGGGGCCACAGTTTTTATTGGGCAGAACGTCCGCAGTGTTTTGACTGCAGAGCCGCAGCTTTCCGGATAATCCCTCGTTACGGCTCGGTCTCACGCGTTAGTACCCTCCACCAGGCTTGAACACAGCCTGCAGACGCCGAAAGCCCGATATTTGTACAAGGCGAGGGAAGCCAGCCAGCCCATCATGTGTCGGCAGGCCTCGGGTCCTCGCCTTTGCATATGCCCGACAAAACCGGGAACCTGACCATCCACACCGCGCGCAAAACAGTAAAAGAACGCCGACAACCCGCCTAAATCCTCACTCAACAGCAGCGGCGTGACCTCCTTACACTCCTCGCCCAGTTTCATCAGCGCGGGATCGGAACATTCATCGTGCATGAGCAACCAGGCGCTCAGCATCCGCCGTACAGCACCACGGGTCGATCGTATTGAGGCAACCTCGTCCCACCCTCAAAACCGGCGATCGTGGAGATCCTCCACTTGATCAAGATCCCGCGCGCATGGGGATCGACGAACTCGGAGGCCGGTAGTACCACCCTCATTACACGGCACCTCCGCGCTCGTCGCCGCGCATCGCGTCACAAGGTCGCTGATGCCTCGTAATTGCTCAGGGAGTACCCCAAGGCTCAGCTGGCGCGTGAAGTGGCCAAATCGCCAAGGAGGGATAGCGATGCCCAAATTCCCAGCCATCGCCACAGCATGGTCGTTTTGCGCCAAAATCAGCCCACGCGTCGCGGCGGCGATCTCAAGAGCTTCGTCATAGATTCCCGGATAGGTCCGCACGCGCTCAATCTCGTCATGCGTCTGCGTCGAGAACTCATCAATCGCCAAGCTGCTTGTGCAGGGTGATCAAAAAGACGCGCCCGCGGGTTTAGGGCCAGTTCTGAAGGCCACCACGTACTTCACGGCCGGATCCAAGTCACACAGGTCTCGCATCGCCCGTACAGTCATCGACATGTACCGGAAGTGCTCCCTCGGGAGTCAGCGTCCCAGCCGAAGCCAATTGAGACGTGTCCTTCGCCCCATCGACGAAGTGGCGTCGCCCAACAATCAGATCGTGACCGCCAGAAAAGAAACCATTCGCCTGAGTGAGCTTTCCGAACGACAGATCCTCAAACCCTCGAGGCTTCCACCCGAGGCCAGAAACGCGGACAACATTCATCACGTGGTCGAAGCTCTGCGGGACGCTATATTCCGCCATCCGGCGCCGCTCGGCCTCGGAAGGAACATGGCCGTGGTTGAGGTGCCAATAGTTGTAAGAAACAATCTCGAAAAAGGTGAAATTCGCCGGAATTGGCAACGGTATCTCCAGTTCCTCAGCGCCGAGGCCGTAGAGTTTTATTCACCTGCGCGTGTGGACAATGCGCGCCTCTCGGGAGGTGTTTCAGCACTGACCCGAACAGAAGGCGCAGTGATGCCCGTCTAAATCATGATCGATGATAGGCGCAGGCGAACCTGGGCGAGTCAGAGGGCGGTGAGCCGACCCGGAAACCGTCCACACTTCCAGTTCCAGTTAAAAGGTTGCGCTGTTTGACCGTCCCGTCAGAAAGACGGAGGATCGCTCGCTCCCTCGTAGGTAGGCCAGCCACGCTTCTACTTTAGGCCGAAGACGCGTGCGCGTGTCCGAAAATGAATTTTCAGGCGGGCAGCCAGCGCTCTAGCGCGACGGCCAAGATCCTCGGGCAGCGCTGGCCTCTTGCGCGCGATCAGGCTGAACAAAGAGATGGTCGGGCGACGGCATGCAAATGAAATTGCGGTAATCGAACGCGCTGCGAGGATCTGTGCAATCGATGCGGTACGCCGATTGCGGCAAGCTCGGTGGAAGAACCCGTCGATTCGCGTGTACAGTTCATCGGCATTGATGCCTGCTTCACGGGCAATCTCTGCTCAACGACCACGGTGTAGCCATCCCCGTCGTGATCACGGCGAAGAAATCGACCCCTGAGGAATCTCGTCGACCAGAGAGAAGACATAGGTGTTGCTGGGCTGAGGATCGAGAAGCAAGAACTCGATCCAAGTCAGTCGTAGAAACATGAGTCACGTTCACGATAGCCCAGCGGCACACCTACACCAGCTCGTCTCATATCCAAAACGATATGAGTTGCGCCTGAAGCGAAAGCGCTCACATCTGGTCCATCCATCGACGAGGTCCCCGTCGTCCTTCCTCCCCGCGATCCAGTTCGTCAATCCTGCGCATCTGATCCGCGTCCAATTCAAAGCCTGTAATGGCGAAGCTCGCGCGCCTTTTCATGCGAGGACGCTGGAAAGCGACGTCGCTCGTTGAATTGCCCAGCGCAGAACAACCGCGATTTCTGCGCACCGACTGCGCGCGATATCGACAATCACGGATCGAGAGCGACAACCCGCGCGCCAGGGGAGCCCAGGCCTCGGTAATGATCCCGTGGCGAGCATTGAAACGGTGTAGCCTCACGGTTGGCGTAAGTACGGTGCGATCTGATCTGCTGATGGAGGGCGGAACCGCAGGCATCGAGGATCGGCTGGAGGTGGTGGGCCTTCGGAAATTAGAAACACCAATGGAACGAACCAACTTCGCGGACGAAAAGACTCCATCGCTCGCCACGTGTCATAATATCGCCGCCGCAGTACGTGGAAGAGGCTGTGGATCAAGAACAAGTCCAAGTAGTCCAGCTGCAGGTCTCCAAAGAACGCCTGAGGCTGCGCGCGCAACATCGGGCCTCATGGTTGGGATTGTTGAGCTTCGGAGGTCACGGAAATGTCCTCGCGCGCCACAGGCTGTCCGCGATGGCAGCGTCCAACCTCGGCCTCGTTTCCGCACATTTGCGCGGGTGTCGATGTGGCGGTAGCCAATCTCATGGCGCATCGAGCACCCCGCGATAAGCGTCTCGCCGACAAGCTTTGTATGTTCCAAAGCCGAATTGGGGAATGGTATGTCCAGAAATCAAGGGCAAGTGCCGAACGCTGGGGGCCATATGATAAATACTCCAGGGTGAATTCACACGTCACAAGTGCACAAATTTTTATGATCTTAAAGATACGATATGTTCTTTTCGACCGTTGAAATTACTTTTTCATTCCTTTACTAAATGCCGAAGAAAAACGTCTAAAAACCTGTGATTTTGACTGAGAAAATCAACGAAAATGACTATGCTGTGCCGAGTAATTTATACCGCGGAGGTGGCTGTGACTAAGAAACGCGCGGAGGGCGCGAAAGAGCCCGGGCGCTCACGCGCTCGCGCCTCGTTGACGCAGCAGTGGAAATTCTTAGGAACGCGGTTTCGCGGGAACAAAATTGATGAAGTTGTTGGTCGTGCGGTTACACTGCGGCGCATTCTATTCGAACCACTGAATATGAATGAGCTCCTTTGAGGATGCTTTCATCGCATATTCGACGCAACTCTCACCGAAATGACGCAGGCTTTTTGATTCAATCGAAGGCCCGCTGACCTCGACAGTATCGTTGGGACCCTGAGCCTGGCAACTCAAGGGCGCACCGCCTCACATCCTCCCTCATGGAATACCGTCTTTTCCAGATGCGTAAACCCCGAGGCAAGCGGTATTCCGGGAAGTCAGCGCAACCAGCTGGCTGATTTTGTTACCGGCATGCTGGAATCTGCCTCGAACGTACGGGACGCAAGCCACTTCTACCGACAAACATCATGGTGAGATCCTCTCGATCTTCTATCTCGAGGCTCTGGGCAGCGTCAATGACCCGCAGAGGCGAACCAAATCCCGATCCGCAAGGTCGTCGACGTCATTGTCTTCGGTTTCTCGATCCCTCAGGATCAGGATCCGCAGACAGCAGCCTCCTTTGAGGGTGCCGATCGCGAACAATTCCGCGCCGAGGCATTGATCCTCGCGCGCGAGGCACTGATTCCTTTGGGCGCGAGGCCATCGCGAGGAACCAGGAGAACGCGCTTAAACGTTTTTCTCTTTGAAACGAGTAGTTGGGGGTATGCGATCCGCATACCCCTCAACAGTATGGGCGGCACCGCGAAGATGCCGCCCAAAATGCGATGCTGTCCTTACTTCAAATCAGCGGGCCACCAGTGACACCGCGGATACTCGGCAGGTCAGAGCCTTCGCCGAAGATCAGCTTCGCCTTGAATTGCTTCGATTCACCACGGATTACCAATCTTTTGCTTGGTTTGCGCAGTATCAGTGGTTCCTTCTGCTGATGAAGTGATCGTGAGAGTGAGGTCTCGACTTCTTCATTGAGCTCGTTGCCTCCTTCGGCCCCTTGTACTTTAAGCTCACCCGAAATCCTCGTGGTTGCCGTCAGCTTCGCACTTGACGCTGATGTCCTCCTAAGGAGGCTTGTAGCTTGAGTAATCCTGATTAATAGTGAATGCCTTGACCTTGTTGGGCAGACTTGCTCTGCGTATTCCGCCTTCTTCGGATCAACGGTCTTCAACCGTTTGAGGAGGTCTGGATCTTGCCTGCACCGGCAGATGCTGGGGTGATCGAATCGCACCACGGCTGTACTGAGCCGTGGCTGCTTTTCGTTGCGTTTCAGTGAGTTGTTGCTCAATCGAGGCCGACTGCGATTGAAGATCACTGGTCTCTGAACTCAGGAGCCGACCTTCTGGTAAGCGAGCAGGGCTTGAACCAGTGTGACAACTACCCAAACTCGCTTGATAGCGCATAGTGCCGCGGTAATTCCACGACACGCTTCGGCATCTTCGAAGAGGGGAGCCTTCGTCTCGCGGCTTCGGATTCAGTGGATCCACCTGTTGCCTGGGATCCATGCTGCCCACTTCGCCCGACCCTTCCAGCTGCTTGTTCAATGCGTCGCTTTTCTTTGCTGTTCCGCGACACTTTGACGCAGCGGCTGAATTTGAGCGTCAAGGATTGAGGCGCGGTCCTGATTGTGCTGCGCAGAATTCATGAGTGCGAAGCCAGAAACAGTAAAAGCGACCGTCAAAAGCACGTACATGACGGTGAGAACCTTTTGCTACCCGTCCATGCGGAGGGTTTCTTCGGCTTTGCGGGCTTCGCAGGGCGAGCAGGCGCCATGGGGGCCGCGGGCGCGCCGGGGAAGCTAGATGTGCTGCTCGATCCGTACGCAGGCTGCGGCGCCGAGGCGTGCAGGAGGGCCGCGTTGGCGCCGCTGAGTAGCCCGCTTGGGGGACGCCAGGAACGCTCGCCTGGGGTGCGCCGCCGTTACGAGGCTGGGGCTGCGCGGAAGGCATGTGGGTAGCTGGCGCGGACGCAGGGCGAGCCTGAGCGGAGACGCCTGGGGCTGTGCGAGAGGTGCTTGGGCTGGCGCAGATGCATGGCGAGCCTGCGCGAAAGGTGCCTGGGGCTGGGCCAGGGGCGCCTGAGGCTGTGCGAGAGGTGCTTGGGCCGGCGCAGAAGAAGGACGCGTCTGCGCAAACGGTGCCTGAGGCTGAGCGCTCGAAGCCTGAGCAGATGGGTACAGCCTGTGCAGAGCCGGCTCGTTGAAGCTGATGGGTGAGCGGCACAGCGCTGCAGGCGGATGACGAGGTCGTTACTCTACCTGCAGGGTCGTGCCGTTTGTGGCACCGGTTGCTGCTCGTGTATAGCTGGTCCACTGCGATCCGTCCCACCATCTCAGCTGGGAGGAGTTCGAGGGATCGCGGTACCAACCCGGCTGCGGATTTGCCGCGGCGGGATCCTTCCCATACGTCGCCCTTTTACTGAACGGTAACATGCGTGCGAATACTGTGAACATTCTGGATGCGAGAGTGTCTTACGCCACTGTATCTACTCTTATCTCGCAATACTGGGTTTCTCTCCACTGAAGCTACCCTTAGTCCTTATGGCCCAATTCCCGCGCAGAACCATCTTCTGACCTCTATTCCTTGTTGTTGACCCGGAGCTATTTTAGGGCGATCGTGTCGGGCCCTTCCGTTTCGGTGCGGCTGGAGCCTCTTTTGTTGGTCTCTTGGTCTTCGCATATAGTCCCGAAGCAGGCATGGACCGCGATTATTCAACAAATTGATTGGCCTTCTTCGTCTACACAGTCGGCATTGCCGCAGTGATCGACATTTTTCGCCGATCTGCGGCGCCAGAGTTCTCTCCCGCCTCGCGACCATGGTATCTGTATCGTCGGAGCTGTCATTGCCCGGGTGGTGGCCATTTCGGGGACCGGGCAAAGGCCTCGTCACTGGTTTGCACACGGGCGCACTGACCGCGGCCCCTGCACTCGACGCGGCCACGCGCGTCAGCGGAAGCCCGATGCTGCAGGGGCTACGCTGGGCACATCGGTGATCGTCGGCATCATCGTCGTCACGATGACAGTGACGCGCAAGTGGCTCGGGCGAAAAAGACACCCCGTCACTGCGGGTGCGGGATTAGACGCGGTAACCGTCCGCGTCGAGCGGGCTGTGGCAACCCGAAAGATCCCCGCCTGATGAGAAGGACGCGTCGCCGCATGTCCTACCTGCAGCGCGAGGGGCGTACGCGAGTTTTGATTCCCGGCGAAGAACCGCGCAAGGGAGATCTAGTTGTTCTCGTTGGCGGCTCTTCGGCAATCGCAGAAGTTGTCGAACAGCCCGGTGTCCAGACCGAGGCGCACCTGGCCGATGATCGCTCAGACGCTGCTCGAGCGCATCGTCGTCTCCAGCCCAGATGTTGCCGGTCGATCAATTGCGTGAACTCAATATGGCGACCCGCTCAAGGCGCTGCTATTACGGCGAGGTCTCGACGCGGCGATCTGGACCCGCTCGCCAGCGATGACCTCAACTCAACCTTGGCGACCATGCCGCAGTTGTTGTCCTCAAGAAGAACTCGACAATGTCCAAAGCTTCCTCGGTGACCTCGAGCGTCGCGTGAGTGAAGTCGATGGAATGGCCTTTTGGAATCGGCATGGTTCTGGAATGGCGCTCGGGGCAATTCTTCCTATGTTTGGCGGAGCAACCTTCCAGCTGGGCCACTAGCGGGCCCGCTCATTGTCGGTATGCTCTTTGGCGCTTCGTCGCACAGGCCTGCTGGTATGGACCTCGCCGGCCTCGGCGAACATCACGATCCGGTTCCATTGGCCTTCATGCCTTCTTGGCGGCCCTGGGCCTCAACGCCGGCCCTGCTTTTCGAGCTATTGGCCAGTCCCCAGCGGTGGAAGGCAGCTCGCGCTGATCATCGTTGCGGTATGCTGCGTCGCGCAGGCGATCGCAGGCCGCTTCCTCGGGCTTGTCTGCGCTGTGCGCGCGCTGTCGCTGGCTTCGGCCAGCCGGCAGTCTTGCAGTGCTGCCGATGCGCGGTGGCCGATGAACGAATCGAGGCCGCCTACGCAACGATGTTTTAGCTCGCCATCATCGTCAAGACTCTTCTTGATCCCGTTTATTTGGACACCGTGAGTAGGGAGGATCAGTGGCTACACCGGACTTTATTCTTGAGCCCGTAAGCATGTGGCAATTCGCCCTGCGCTTTCGGGCTGCACCGCGGTCGTTCTTCGAGGCCACGATGAGGCGAGCGTCGATTGAGTGCCCCATCGACCCCGCTTCCGTCGAGATCTTGCTGTCCAACGCGCAGACAACCATCAGTGGACCCAGTGACCGGATTATCGATCCGGAGAGGAGCCTGCCTGCCGCAGCGCGAAATCTCGAAGAGACGGCCTGCAAGGCACGTGCACAGCGTCTGATCAGCGTCGAAGCCGTGGGTCCTGGGATCTATGAGAATGGGGACCAAACAACCTACCTGACTTGGCGTTTGCGTGCGAGTGGAGGACGGAGAACCCTTCCCGGCCGATGGGGGAAAATACTCAAGCTGCTTTTGTTCGAGGCGATGAGCTTCCGCCGATAAATGAACGCTTCAGGCGGACGATTGCGCGCGCGCTGAGCGGCGAGCTCGCCGCTGCGTTTAACTAAGAGGTGAGGTGGTGCCCGGGTAGAACTCACCCGGCACCACGGCATGTCAATCAATCAGGCGCCGCCAGTAGGCAGCCAACACTCTATGCGAAGATCAAGAAGATCTTGGACGTGGCTCATCTCGCGAGCCGAGTGCATAGAGAGTAACTCCAACACCCACGTCAACGGTCTCGATACCCAGACGCGTTGCGGGTGATTGGGCCGATCTCGTCCCACAGGGCGAGGTTATTCGACACGAAGTCCTCGTGAAGAGACTCCTGCACGTGTGCATGCACGCTTCCACAGGGCGATACCCACACCGTTTGTTGCGTAGCGCTGCTTCGCGTTGATCTTGATGACCGCCGCGGGACCCATGACCGGTGATGCGAAGGATCGTGCACTGCGGGTACCTGCTGCACCGAGTGCGGCATCGGCACTACGCAAGCAGACGAGCAACTCATGCGCGCGTAGCCGTGCCTCATCACGTCCAAGCGCCCAAGCAGTGCGACGCAAAACGTCTTCGAGGATCGGGCCGGCCGCGCCTCAGTGTGCAAGCGATTCGGAACCCACTCTTCATGGTCGAAGCACGACAAGACAATAATGTTCCGCCTTTCAGGAATGCCCATCCCTGCGATGTCTTCCAGTGCCGTCAACGGTGATGGACCGAAGAGATTGTCCTGGCGTCCAGCGGCACACAAATTGTGCCTCCGAACCAAAGGTAGCGGGACCTTGTGAGGGCGTAGCAGATCAGGGTCGAAGGAAACGACCTCGTCTGCGCGTTTTCCAGACCAGCAGCGCGGGCGATCGTGTCCACTCAGCGAGGCATCTGGGGTGTCGACCGTCCACACGTGCAGATGTTTCTGGGGTCGAGGCAAAAGAGTCGCTGACGCCTGGTTGAGGTGACTGCGAGTTGAGGAATGCGTGCCAATGGCTGTCGTGACCAGGATTTTCTCTCGAGGCCATGATCAGTCGACCCGCAACGCATAGTTCGCGATCGAGCCAGGAATTCTGCATCATCCCGCCGCAGACCTCGACTCGATCTGCCCCTCAGCCATCGCCTGTCTGGGTCTGAGGTGAGGGCTTAAGGTGAAAGCGGGGAGTCTGTGTGTGCTCCGACAATTCGAATCCTGTCGCATCGCTGACGTTCTGGGGAACCACCCATGAATGGCTCCGCCGCGAACCATAACATGTCCACCGGGGCTTGCGTCCCAGGGTTCTGTTTCGCTTTTGGCGGGTGAATCCCGCGTCTCGAGGCGCTGAGCGGCGAGGGAAGCTCGTGATAGGGCGTCGGAATCAAACGTAGAAATGGAGATAAACTCAAGAGTATCGAGTTCTGATTTTTAGACTCAAGTCGTGGTGTCATACCTGCATTTTACGCTGTACATTTTATTCAGGAACGGGTGAAATATATGTCAATGGTAAATATTGAGTCGCATATATTGGCTCCCGCTTGTTTCAGTAAAGGCAGATGACACTCAAAACAACTTTTGTTCAATTATTTAGATGCAATCGTTGTCGATCATATTAGTTTGTAATACTGATGAAAACTGTCCGTTATTTGCGCACGCGCAGGTCAGGTAGTTTTATTTATTGGGCTGATAAATTGGAAAGGTGCATTACTCAAAGCAATGAGACTCTCCTTGATGAGCGAAGTGAGCTTTGGCACGCTGGAGTTCTGTTACGCGTGCTGTTCAGAGCGCCTTGGGTTCCGAAATTAGCAAGAGCGCCCTTTGGCTTTTAATTGAGTTTGAAATGCCTGATGAGCTTGCTAATGGAGAACAGCGCCACGCGTTCTGGAGAGTAGCTCTTGTCTCGAAACGCGCTGGAACCAGGCCGCGCGATCTCCCAGCTCGTCGCAAAGGGCTTCACTGCAAAGAAGGATCGTCAACGGATCGACGTTCCGTTCTTGTGTGCCTCACCCCGAGGGGCGCAAGGCCTACGAGCGCCATAGTGTCTTCGCAAGCGCAACTGCAGCGGGCTTCTAGTGCAGTAGACGGCAGACCGCGATACCTTGTTGAGGATCCCGAACGTCATCTCCGACACGATTCTCTGAAGATGGGGGCAGCTGCCCACCCCACATTCTGGGTCTCACACGGTTATAACGACTTCTGTAGACGCTGGTTTCGCGCTGAAGGAAACCAACCTGACGGTAGAGGCGGTTCGCCGCCTCTCGCGTCGGCTGGCAATCAGATCGACTGTCCGAGCCCCCAACGCCTTGGCGTGGTCCACTGCGGCTTCGGCACAAGACTTTGACCAACGCCCCGTCTGCGCACGGCCTGATCTGTTACAACATCTTCAATCCACGCGCGCCTTCCCGTTGGGATATCAAAGACGACCAGGAGAGCATCCCACGATCTTCCCTCATCATCAACGGCGCACACAGTGGTGCAGCAGTATTCTTGGGCAAAAAGCTCTCTTTAATCTGTTCCATGATGACAAGGGCTGCAGAGGGATACGCTGCGAAAGGCAAACGTGAACCTGACCGTACGAGAAGAATCGCAGCGTATTCAGACTCGATACGCACAGTGCCCCTTAATTGGTGCGTGACATGAGCCAAAGTTATGCCATTGAGGATAGCGCGCGAGGGCTCTCAGGAGGCGCGGCCTGCTGAAATGTATCGTTATGGAACCCACCGCAGCACGTGCGCGTAATGAGTGCACAGCCGCCGACGTGGGGCGTTGTAGGGTCGAAGCGAGGCCCGGGCTTGAATCCTGCAGATCCACCGCCGCGGCTTGGACAGAGGCAGAGTGGCCACAAGTGTTTTCTTTGCCCGGAGGCCGCTCCTTCTCCGGAGCGAAGACTATAGCGGTTTGCGCGAGTAGGAGACCAGATACGATCGTCGTGCAGCGATGATCTTTGCCAGCCATAGCGGCACCCCTACGCTCGTCATCACGGAAAGCATGATGTGGGAGCCGGCGACGAACGCGGGCAAGGGAAGCGTAACGCGCAGTGCTGCGGCGCAGGGAGGTTCCTCTACCTCGAAAAACGTGGCGATTCATTATGAAGTTCACCGAAGCACTGACCAACGAGGCAGCAAATAATCGAAGAGCAAAGTCCCCGTACCATTCCAGCAGCGAAGAAGTAGCGAACTTCGTGAGCCAAATGCCCGATCTGCGCGGAATCGAGCGGTGAAGTCACGAGGTCCGGATGACGCTACCGCTAAGTTGCAAAAGGACGCGGAGTCTCGTACTCCAACGATCGCTCAATATCGATCAAGGTCGGCAAAAGATCAATCGGAAGGCACGAGTCCAGTCTGTGTCCTGAGTCAGCCGGCTGAGTCAAAGAGCCCGAAGTCGCGCTATTTTCAAATCCTCGAACGCGCCGAACATGAGCGACGAACTGTCGCATCAGGACACTTGATTGACGTCGCGCAGGCCTCACCCACATGGAAGATATCCACCAGGGTGTGTGGTATCGGCGTCTGCACACAACACAGTCATTGATCCCTGGGCGTTTTGGGCGCGGTCATAAATGTAGGTGAAAACCAGCCCGGCGCGTAGCCCTTACCGCGGTTACCTTCAGGAGATGACGGCGCCTGTGAGTACGCGAGGCATCGAAGATATCCCGGTATTCTTCGCCGAACCGTCATCGATGACAACAATGCGCATTGCGTGAATCAGCTCGGTGACATTCATGATGAGACGCGGCAACCGTGCATCCGGTTGGTGTTATGGAAATTAACACGTACATGGCTCAAGCTCCCTTCAGATGTAGATGATGTCGGAGGTAGCGCGTTCGCCACCGTAGAGGGGTTGCTGCTGACGATCGGCTGTTGAACCATCAGAAGAGCCGCCGCCGCCGAGGTTGTAAGCGGTCTTGCCCGCGTCTGCATGATTTCGCTAGTCACTCATCGTTACGCCGCTTGATGTACGAGAACGTCCATCCACACAAACGGGAAAACGAAGCGGTTGTCGTCGATGATCCTGATTGCGGTTCGCGGCTGATCGTCTCTGGATGGAGTAGCTACCGAAGTTGGTATCGATCCAGCTTGTCGATTCCGCTGATCACCACGTCCCAAAGAGCCGACCAGGAGAGTCTGCCACACGCCTCGTTGACCAAGTATGCGTTGAGCTCTGCGTTTCGTCGTAGACCTTCATCGTAGCCGTCCTTGTAGATGGCCAGGCCCTGACGAGCGCCACACTGTCGCGGTAGATTGCCTCGGATCACGATGCCCGCTCGAGCGGAAACCGTAGTAGTCGCCAAGAACAGCGTTGATCTCGCGCGATCAGGATACCATCCAGGTTCTCGTCCAGAACTGCTCGGTGCAGCGAAACGAGCAGCATCGGGAGAGCGACATCGGCGACGCGACAGGTGACGCCGTTGTTTTAACTCCGCTTTGACGGAGATCGCGGCTTCGTCGTGGTATCTGAGATCGTCGTGCTATCCGTGTCAGAGAAGTTGTCGTGCGTTCTGCGCGGCCTCGCACTGAAGAAGCCACCGCGACTTCAACGTGGTCGATCACGTAGCGGTTGAGGCCCGTCACGCGGTGGCACCACCCAGCCGCGGATCGCGCTGCACCCGCGATGATCCCGCTGCGCAGTCCTCAGGCGATGCTCGCGGCGTGGGTAGGACAGGCGCTCCCGAGGCCGAGCTTGCGGAGTGGGCTCATGCGTAGCGCCTGCGGGCAGCGAAAGAGCGGGCAAGGTCACGACGAAGGATGGCCGGAGTTGGGAAGTCATTCTTGTTCATGCCCCTAGAATCACGGCTGGTTTCTGTAGGATTATGGACAAGCTGTGCTCCACCTCGAACAAATACTCAAAACCTTTAGATTTGACGAATGCTGGAAGATAGATGAGTCACGTCCCAGGCAAAGGAGCTCGACACGATGATAGACAAACGCGTCTTTTGGCGACCCTTGGCCATCCTTGGGCACTTCGCCTTGTCCCTTCCGGGATCAGCGGTTGCACATGCTACCGAAGGTAACAGATACCCCGTTATTCTTAACGCGCCCACCACCGTAGCAGCGGGACAACTCTGCGCAACGGTCTCGCACGAATTCTCGCAGGTCACCGGATATACTTTCGGAAACCCGCTCGTTGGCGAAAGCTCATCAGAGTCGCCAGACCACGGAAACCAATACACCGTCGACACTGTTGAAGCGCAGCGTGTTTCCGACCAGAAAAGTCGCTTCACACGGTAACTTTCGTCGGTAGCGAGATCACGATGAAAGCCGAGATCGAGGCACGGAAATTACCTCCTGCCCCAAGGAACGGAGGGCGCAAAGCGACCGACTACTCTCCGCATCACTGAGATGAGCGGCGCGCACACGGTGAAACTCCCGCCACGGCCTCGTCTCAGCAATGCAGACCAAGGCAGCATACGCATGCGGCATCACGGAGTATCCTCGAGGCGCAGCCAATGGCGACCTAGTGAGTTACGATACTTTTGCCAGCATCACCGCCTCGACACCCATTGATTACTACGAACAACCCAGCGCCTACCTCATGGTCAACACCAATAAGGTCGCCGTCGGTATGGAAACCAACGCACCTACGACCAGCTTCACGGCTATGAAAACAACTGAATTCCAGGTGGAAGCGCCGTTATCGAACAAAAACGGCATCAAGACTCTGATCGCGCAAACGGTCAGTGCGGACCCACCGTTCCGAGTCATGACGGATGCTATTGGGGACGAACGCCCCTACACGACACTTGTTCTTCGCAGGAGACGCGAACTCTTCGCGGCGTTGATTGGCAAGACGCCGCAGCGTTTGGCGTGATATCACCCGAGATCACCGGCGCAGCGACAATCACAAGGTTGTCACCCACATTCCCTTCGATTTCGGTTCGGCCGCAACCCATCCCTTCCTCCAGATCGCCGATGACGTCAGCGCGTGAGTTTTACGACGACGGGCCCAGCAGCGCGTCACGGTCAAGGGCTATGCCTCCGAAGGCCACGATTCGGGCCACATGGACTACGGCGGTAACGTCAACACTCGCGCCGGTGGCGAGGCCGACTTCGGCACCTCTTCGCCAGCACGAAGGACAATGCGATCTACGGCGTTCACGCTGGATCACGACTGAGGCCTACCCTGAGCAAACCTTTTCCATTCTCTCCCCTTCACCGGTGGCTTGCTGGAAACTGGCTCAACCAGTCCTACTACGTCAATCAGCGTGACGATCTGGGCAATGGCGGTGCTGTTAATCGCTTCCAGGAATTGCGCAACAATTCTCTAAGCAAGTACCCGAATTTCCGCGGATCTACATCGACGTCTACTACGGTTCTGGCCGAGTTGACCGCCGGGCAAATGAACTCAACAAGATGTGGGACCTGAATGGGCAGATGCTCGAGAGCATGCTGTGGTCACACCGGTCACATGACGGTGGTCACACTGGCTTGAACTCCCAGATCATCCAGTTCGTCGATATGCGAATAGGACACCGAACCGAACGTTGTCTTGGCTACCCCAGATTGTCGAGTTCGAAATGCTGACTGGCCACCAGCATCAAGACGCGTCTATCGCAATATTTGGTCAAACAACCTGTCCGAACTCACGCATCATGCGCCACAACCGCGGATGGCGGGAGACGAGCACACCACATATGCTAATGGAACGGTGGTTTGATGCATGGAAGGTTTGTCAAACAGAGGCTAGGCTAAGTCGTTGGGGACGATTCGGAGACATGTCTCTCTCGCGTGAATTTGTCACGACGGGCAACAGTCCTTCGAGGATAGCTACCTCTGCCGGAAGGACAACGGAACTTCTGCCGGGGCAGATCGCCTGTACTACCACAAACGCTGGAACTGCGACGGATGGACGCTGACGAAGTCGTACCAAGGTGTTGGGTCTCGGGTTTTCACCGACTCACCGATCAAGGACGCGGAAGGTCACTGATCTGGCTATTTCCGGCGAAAGGCCACCATCCCACCCGGCCCATGACGGAGTGGCTGAAAGCGATCGCGACGGCCTCGTGCTGTTCCAGAAAACGCCCCGCAGCTGTCTCAACCCCCGCATGGGGTGCAGGAACCGCTCGCTGATCCCGATTTAACTCGGGAAGCTTTGAGGGCTACACAACGGCTGGTTCAGTGAGCGTCGTGAAGGATCCACGATCCGTCGCGCAACTGGGTGCAGGCAAGGCCTGCTGTCCCAAGAGATGACCCTGAACGCAGGAACCACCAGGGCAAAGCGTGGCTCCAAATCAACAATGGAAAGACCCGCAAGGTCACTGCTTCCGCCTCGCGAGATGGAGGACAAGCGCCGATCGCAGAGCGAAATGGGGACTTGGGGCTACTCGAGCATGCTCTGTGACGACAGTATTTGAGGACTTCGAGAATATTGTGGAAGGCTGGGGCCCCTTCGTCAAGGGCGACGCTGGCAATATCACGGACCCGCACAGTCCCTGGCCTCGCTGAACGCTCCCTACACTCAACGAGGCGGAGTCCTTCCTGATCGTTCACGAAAGGCGACGGATGATGCGATCGCGGACACTGGTCGCTGAAGAGCCGAAGAAACGGCGGTCTTGTTCATACCGGACTGTTCCCGCAGACCGTGAATCTGGCAGGCGGACACCGCCACCGTATTTCACGATTACGACAACGCGTGAGCGGTTCATATACTACTCAGCCGCATACGATCTGCGGGAGCTGACGAGTCAGTGCGAACCATCTCGATCGACGCCTTCCCCAAACGGAGAGGCCCTCGCACTTCGTTGAAGAACCTCAATGTTGGTGCCAGTGGTTCTACCGCTGGCCTCACAACGTCCAGGAGGAAAGTCAGAAACGATTGATCGATAACTTCCGGAGCCGAAGATCTTGAACAACTGCCGACGTCCCCGCCCAGGCTGCGAGCATCGCAAACCGGAAGCGCGATCGAAGGCAAGACCGTCCAAGCGACAACGACCTCGTGAATAATGAGTCCGCGGACGTCACCAATGTCCGCAGCGAATTGAGTCTGGCTGGGTGAGCGCATAGGCGACTTCGCCCACGACTGCCGAGACTCTCGCCAAGGGAGAAAACCTTTCACCACCACGTGGACAGTGAGCATTCCCTGAAGGGGCTGGCGGCAAGGTCACCTTTGACGCACCAGGCCCACTACCGGATCGCGATGAGGACTCGTACCGCCAGGGCACAACGAGGTGACAGCCTGGGATCCATCAGATCCAATGCCGTCAACTACCTATCTGACATCCCTTCATCGACGTGGAACCCAACGGCTGGGGACCCTGTCGAACGTGATAGCGAGGTCGGTGAAGATCAGCTATGAGACGGTGATCCGATCTCGATGAATGATCAGCCCTATGCCAAGGGTCTGGCGCACACGCCCCAGTGACCCCGGTTTCGAACTGAAGGAAAGTGCACAACCTTTCAAGGCAACGGTTGGCTGCAGGATGGACAGTGGAGGTCGCGACCTTCCACGTCATCGGTAGCGCTGACTGTTCCAACTGGGTCCGATGTCGTTCCAGAAACCCCGGTCATCAGGGGAGGAAGCAACCGGACATCTCGCAATGTTCGAGGATGAAGTACATCCGCTTGATCGTTGGAGATGGCGGCAATGGCAACGGTAACGACCACGCGAACTGGGGTAATGCCTGCGTCCTGTGGAAACGCTACCGAGGGTGGTGACACCCCGCCCCTGAGCCCACCTGACTCTGACGCTTAAGGACACCACGGAGCCCTCCAGCTGGTCAGCGCACCCGCTGCCTACGAAGGAACCCGGCCTCGAACATGTTCGACAAGGACCTGACGACCTTCTACGACGGGGATTGGGTTAACCTCACCGATCACCCCAGCACGATTGATCTCGCACTCGTAAGGAAACGATCCCACTGGCGCACAGCCGAGAGTATCGGCGGCCTGTCGATCGCAGGACGCGGGGCAAAGCAATGGCCGGCCCAAGGCCTCACGAGTCTATGTTGGCCAAGACGCAGCGAACATCAATCAGGCTGTCGCCGAAGGCACTTTTGAGAAACACGGCTCTTGCTCAGCGGCATTACCTTCGACGAGGCAGAACGCGGCATGTTCGCATCCGAGTCCTGAGCAACTATAGACCAAGGCCGATCAAACCTGATGGCCTACTTGCAATCGCCGAGCTGGGCGTTCTTGTTCCTGACGGAACGACGCGCAGCTGTTTCGCAGACAGACCGCAGTGCTGGTACGCGAAGTGCACGCCGCCTGCTCCTTGGATGATGAACAAGCGCTGACGGTGAATACAAATGCTGAAGGACTGGTCGGACAGAACTATCTGATGTCCAGACGGTGAACGATACCGATCCTGCTGTAAACCCGGAGACCGTCATTGACCGACTGGGCCGAAAACTGGATGGCTGCGATCAGAAGCACCGGACCAGATAGGATCCCAGTTCCTTCCAACGCGTTCCTGTGACTTTCACGGTCACGAAGGATGGAACGAAGGTGCGTTTCAACATCGCCGCCGATGAGAGGATGCCGGTCTTTATTCGACAATCGCATGGTGAAGATCGAGCGTCCCACGACCAACGATCTTCTGGCGTGGATTGCATGGCTGATCTGACTCGGAGGCATGCACAACAATGCGGGCGAACGCACGCATTGGCTTGAGCACTGCGCTCAGCGTCGCTGCCGGCACCGACTCCGGATCCAACGGCGGACCCAACCCGGGACCCAACGACGGATCCGGCACTCAGCCGACAACGGATCCCACCACCCAGCCAAGCGGGGGATCCAAGTACCCAGCCTAGCGGGGATCCAAGCATCCATGAGGGCGATCCTTCTCAAAAGCGGCGCACAGCAGGCTGGCTCCGCCTCTGCAGAGCAGCGGGCACGGCCTCGGGCAAAAGGATGGAAAGAAGAAGAGCACTGCGCGCGCAAGAAGTCATCTCTTGCTCGCACAGGTGGCGAAACAAGCACGATCTTGATCAGTGCCGCCCTTCTGGACAGCTGCAGGCTACGCACTGCGCAGACGGCGCATGAATTGAGGTGAGTATCCCTGGTGGGGAGCTGAGCCGAGGGGCAGCTCTCATCACGCTAAGGGCGGGGGTGCCGGTGAATCACCGGCACCCCGCCTCTATGACCATGAAAATGCGAACTACGAGCGCTTCTTCCGGCATTGTCGCGGCGCCACTAGCGCTTGTCCTGGCAGCGAGCAGCAGCACTCCACCGGTGATAGCACCGGTCTTAAGCGAGCTGCGTTGCAGGCGTGGGAGGAACCGAGGGCGTGACCGTCGTCGGTGTCGGCGTCGACCAGGCTTAAAGCGACAGGCGCGTCACGTAGGGATGCGACTCGCTGGTCGTGCACTTCGCTGCAGCTTCATGCGAGCGGAGCTCGTCCCATCCGGCAGAAGGGCCGGTCATGGGGAGCTCCATCCGGCGCCAAAAGGGATGTCCGAAGGAGGACAAGCAGGCGACGGGGATCGAATACTGTTCCAAGAACAGGGTGAGGCTCGGCTTTGTTCGACAGTTTCGTATTCGCCCACAGTCGGAGGGCATGCGGTGAAGGCTGCCGCGTGCGACGACGGCACCGAGTTGCTCTCGACATCAACCGGAGATAGTGCCTGCGTGAGGTGATCGATCTGTAATCCGGAATCGGCAGTTGCGGAATCAGTGAAGCGCAATCTTCTTAATGGTGATCACCGTTTCACCTGAAGCCCCGCCATCGCATCCTTGAGGGCTTCAATGGTGGTGATCTGATCGTGATCGAAGTCAACGGTGACCGCTGCGGTCTGTCCATTAACTGCCACTGTCCCGCTGAGAAGCCCTGAAGCCCGGTCACCGAGATGGCCGAGGGTCAGGAAAACTTTAGCTGTGCAGGAAGAGTGATCTGCTGTGAGCCCAGTGAGCATTCTTCAGCGCAATATCGTCGAAAGCGTTGAGTCTCGTCGTATTTCTGAGGAGATCCGCAATGCGTCCACCGCGAAGGTCATTCATGAACGACGTTCTCGATGGTCAGAAGCTAGTTCTTATTCTCGCGGATCCTTCCTTCTGAGTTAGTCTCCTCATCGGCGCGGATCTTAAAATCGGTGTCGATCGCCGGGTCATCACCGTTGACCGGAGAGAGCCGAGCTTTCTTGTACTTGTAAATGCCGGTCAAGGATCCTGGAAGAGAGCTCCCAGGTGGAGAATTCGTAGTCGGGAATTCCTGCGGCTTGGAAGAAATTCGGTCCGGTCTTCGGGGCTGCAAGTCGTGTTGTCTTCTTCGTCAACCCAGCGCGTTGTCCGGGTTGGCGCGATACGCGAAGGTGTCGGTAGATGCACTCCGCCAGGCCGTCGGTCTTCGCATCTGAAGTTAAAGTGACCCGAGCGGGGGTGGTCGAGGAAGCGAAAGAAATTGAACTACCTGTAACGGTAACCCGCTCGCTGGTCACGTCGAGCGTTGCCGCAGTGTCTGTTGTGCCAACGGCACAGGGACCCGGACCCTGATCGTGTGCTGGCTGGCTGGCTTTCTGCATCGTAGATATCGAGGGAGCCGCTGCCGTCCAGATCCTGAACTGGCTGCCCGCCAGCACCTGTGTGCGGTCAGGAGTTGCGGGAGAAACCAGGTGGTAGGCGAGCATTGACGAGGTAGAGATCTCGCGCGAGACGTCCCCAAATTGACTTTCCTCAGGACACCTGGCTGGTCAGTGTGATGTCGGAGCTGGAAGGAGCTGTCGGGAATCGTGGGGAGAGCCTCCTGCGCAGTCAGGCAGTGGATTTCGGCCTCGTGGCCCGCAAGAAGCGTGGTGATCGGGATTCATTACGGCGGTACAAACGTGATGGGTCGATCACAGCGTCGGTATTGGCACACAGTCGTCGCTGTAGAAGCAGGCGTACCGCGAGAGGGAAGGTCTGGCTTATCGGCTTGAGCGCCGCGAGGCGCAGACATTGCTACCGCAATCGCGCGCGCAGGAAAGCGCCAGCCCAGCGCCTGTAGCCAGTAACTCCGGCTTTTCCTCAATATGTCAGTTTTTGACGCGTGTTTAAACGTGTCGTGATTCAGGATCAGGTACATTGTCGATACAGCGCACATCAGTTCATTGAGAGCTTAGCTGGATTGAATAAAGTCCTGGCGCGCGGCGCGCATCGCGCACACGTGATCCGTGCATCTGCACCACATCGCAGACTCGACGCCCGCTGTCATGCTATGGCAATTTTTCCAGCACACCGCGCATCTCCCATGTGTTCGCGAACATATCGGAAGGAAAGCCGCGCCCTGCAGTGGGGCGTAATTTACATTCGATAAGTCGCTCGCAAGCGACTCGAGCGCACGAGTGTGAATAGATCACGGTAGCTCGCGCGTGACTCATTAATCCACTCTTCGAAAGCCTCCACCAATGCCGCGCCGCGGGGGATTGACGACGATAGCCTCGACAGGCGTCAACGCCCTGCTCAAAAGCCCACTGTACGGCGTCTGCGGCACGAACGTCACGCGATCAAGCTACCCCAGCGTACGGCAGTGGTAAAGGCCGAGGCGATGGCCCGGGAGAAATCTCAACGCCGCTTGCACGCTTAACCCCGCCAAGCGCCGCATGCAGGGGCAAAACCGGCTACCGCAGCACAGATCCCTATTAGCGAGGCGACGCCACTGTCGCGTGCCCACTGCGCGACTTCAGGACACAGTCTCCGGAGGCCACCCTGTGTTGGTTTACAGCAGACCTCGGCCCCAAAAGGGAAGTTCGGACATCGCCAACGATACGCGATGTCGTCTGCCCGGAGATCGCTAATTTCTTCATCGCCCCTCAACAAGGGCCGCACGAATGGGAAGGATGGATGACGGTGACGACGAGCGTGGGGATGAGGGAGCGTAGAAGAGGCAGGCGAGAACGCAGCTTTCGCCAGTTCACGCTTCGATCGCATCACGAAACGGATCACTCAAGCTCTCACTCGGAGCTGGGCCCGCTGCGAATCTGTTTGAGTTCGCCCAGCGGTTTCGCGATGCCATAGGGCTCAATGCCGGTGTTCCTGATGAATTTCCCTTTGAGGGCCCAATGCTCGAGCGATGGTATCGAAACGAGTGCGATGCAGTGAGGAAGCGCCGACGCCCGCGTATGTGGGCGCTGGGGCCGGGGATGCCCAGAGTCGGATGCTCGGTTGTGCCGCCGATCGCGAACTTTGCCTTCGTTCGACAGTGCGAGTAGAAGGCATCGACGCTGCGGAGGGAGCCACTGCATGGCGGATGCGTGTGTGAATATCGGCAAGGATTTTTCGACCACACTTCCGACGCCAGAGCGCCGAAGAGACGTAGGAGTGGGCATCAGCGGACGTGAGATGACACTGCCTGCATTGTTAAATGCCCGCACCCATCGTTTCCGCCTGGGCATCTTGCTCCCTTCTTTGCCAGCAAACGAGGCCGGCGGGCGTTGAGCGGTGGAGTGCCAGTTGCGCGGGCGGCGAGTAAGAAGGCTGCAAGCGTGTGCGACAGACGCTCCGTTGAGCGAAAGAGCCGGGCGTGAGCGCAGCTGACGAAACCGAGTGAGTTTCAGGGGGTTTTCGCGAGTGGCGCGAGACCATGCGCATGGACACTTGGCGCGGGCAACCCGCGCGAAGTCGCGTTCTCAGGCGACGGCGCAGCTCAGAGCCGGACACGCCAAGCTCAACGACTCGCAAAGCTGCGCAGAAAGTGCGGGTGGGGCGGCGAGGTCCGTCTGCGCGGAGGGTTTCGACCGTGTCCCCACACCAGATGAGATCCTGAGGCACCTGGACTGCTGATGATGAAGAACTCAACAGGACGCGCAGTAGGTATTGGACCTTTGGTACGAACCCGCTATCGCAGTGCTCGAAGGCGAGAACCCACAATCATTGCAAACGAAGGCACACGTACGACCCCTCAGTCGCTTTCCAAGACCGGCGAGGTCCCGTTGGCGAAATCGCCGCCGCCAGGCGGTCACCAACGTTGATCGCACCATCTCTTCGGTCAAGCGTCACATGGGCACCGACTGGACCGTGACAATCGACGACAAGAAGCACACCGCCCAGGAAATCTCCGCACGAATCCTCTCCAAGCTCAAGAGAGGACGCGAAGGATCACCTCGGTGAACTCCGTCACCGACGCGCGGTCATCACTGTCTCGACACTTCAACGATGCGGGAGCGTCAGGCAACCATGATGTGCTGACAGATCGCAGGCCTGAACGTCCCGCGTATCGTCAACGAACCCATCAGCGGTACCGAAGCCTACGGCCTCGAAAAAGGGTAAGGAAGACGAATCATCCTAGACACCCGGTGGTGGCACCCTTCTGACGTCTCCTCGCTGGAAATGCGCGACGACGACGGCTTCTCCACCATTCAGGTCCGCGCAACGCGGCGACAACCGCCTTTGGTGGTGATGACCGATCAGCGCATCGTTGACCGGGCTGATCGAGCAGCGTTCGCGATGCGCAGATCTCAGCGACCGGCTGCTCTTCAGCGTCTGCGGCAGCAGCTGAGCAGCCAAGAAGCGTCCAGCGTTAAGGAGCACGAACATCCGCTGCAGTACCTCCTTATCACCGCCGATGGCCCCATCTACTTGGACGAGACCCTCACCCGCGAAGTTCCGAAGAAACATCGAGGATCTGTCGCGCGCACCAAGACCCCTTCGAGAAGGTTATTATGACGCCGAATCTCCGTTAGCGAGATCGACCACGCCGTCCTGGTTTATGGCTCGACCTGCATGCCCGCCGTTGCCGAGAACTGGTCAAGAAGCCTACCGCCGGTGGCA
>BNJS01000753.1_pt1 | contig 148630 bp, 151 predicted proteins | sample 8540461 | NCBI WGS metagenome assembly BNJS01 (sample SAMD00202454, study PRJDB9452) | human saliva metagenome | isolation source: human saliva | place: Japan | reverse complement strand
ACGCTTGGCAAGCAACGCCGACATGATATTCGCTTCATCGTCACTTGAAAGGAAAGGAACACGTCAATGTTTTTCACTGTGTTCTTTCAAATAATAGGTTTTGATCGGAGGCATCTCCGTGAAACTACTAAGGTTTTTGATCAATTTTTCTGCCAGCGCAGTTGCCCGTTCGAGCATTTCGTTCAATAGAGTTTCACCGAACAATGGGCTTCCAGTTGTTTTGCCACGCCGAGCGCCGATATTCCTACCACTGACAATCATCACGCGCTTATAGGGTTTTTCAAGGCGTTGCAGTTCCTCATGACCGCTTTAATGTGTCGGTGGCACAAATAAAAGTCACTTCATCCTTCAGCTTCAATGATTGATTGAGCCCCTGTGGAGCAGAATGACTTTATCTTGGCGCAAAATCGATACGATACGGCAATCAATGCGGCAAATGTTCTTTAGCGTGAAATGGAATACCCCACCAACGGCCCACCGTAATGATAGGCTTTCACCACAACCAAAGCTGATCTTATCTTTTTGCAGAGATCGCCACCTGTAATGCACCGGATAGCTAATTAAACGGACAATATCCTGCTGACGACCAAATTTTCCGAGAAATAATGTCGATCAATCGGAAGGCATCGGTAGAAAATAATTTTCTTCTTTCTTTCAAGTACTCACTGTTACGAATACGGGCAATTTTCGGTGGGCGTATTAAATAAAGAGTATAGGCAATTTGGCGAGCAACCATGTTAATTTCGTCAGAACTGGTCACGGCAATTAATAAATCTGCGTCGGGCGACCGGCATCACCGCAAAATTTTTGAGGCGAAGAGGCGAGGCCCTTGCATGACGCGTAAATCATGTTTGTCCTGTAAATGTTCTAAAGTTCAACGACTCGTCGTCAACCAGCGTGATGTCATTATCTTCTCTCACCAAATTCGTTGCCAAGGTCGAACCACTTGTCCGGCGCCCTACATAATTATCTTCATTTGATTTCTCTCCATGGCTAACGTTAGCCCCTGACGCTTTTTACTCAATTTCGCGTAATAAAAAGCCATCGCCACCGTTGACTTGCGGAATAAACTGAAAACCGACCGCACTTTTCGATTGTGCGCCAGCATCAGGCGGCAGAATCTAGTGGCGCCAATTGTGCGTCCGGCGTCTTTGCACAAAAGCGCTCAATTTGCTGCATTTTTCTTCCGCAAAGCACAGAACACGTGGCATACAACAACTACCCGTTGGGTTTTAAATAATGCCATATGCATCAAAATCTGCCCTTGCAAAGCGACCAAACTGCTCGATATCTAGCCTCTTTACGCAAACCATTTAATATCCGGATGACGGCGAATTACCCCGGTGGCAGAACAAAGGTGCATCTAATAAAATGCGATCAAAAACGCACCGCACTTTTGCCCAATTTGTCTAGCCATGCTTTTGTGGATTCGCCGCATCGCCGCACACCACAGTCGCCTGCTGTTGCATCCGCGCTAAATTTTCTGTCACGCGTCTGAAAGCGATTTTTCTTCCCACATCCAACGCCATTACATCAGCCTGCGGCGCCAGTTCTAAAAATATGGGTGGTTTTGCCCGGTGCCACTGAGCATCTAAAATCACCTCATGATTTTGTGGCTGCTAATAATAACGCTGCCCATTGCGCATGAAGATCTTGGACTGTCACACCGCCTTCGGGCAAACAACGGTAAATGTTGCACGGCAGTTGGCGAGTTAACCCCAGCGCCTGCGGATGAGACGTCACCTGCGTTTCCATCTGCTTCGCCGCTAATAAAAGTGCAAGTTTCCTGTTGTTTTTGCGTATTCACCGCAACCACATGCGGTGGCTTTTGATTATTCGCGTCAATGATCTCACGCCAGTTCGGATAAAATCTCACCGGTTTATTCACAAACCAATCAGGATGCAGCGTTTGCCAATGTATCCACAATCGCAAGAATATCATCTTGTTCGCGCAAAAATCGACGCAGCACCCATTCACCAAACCACGAAAGCTGTCAGATTTTTAAAGGATTTTCGTTGCATTCACCACTTCATCTACCGCGCAGTGCGCCGGCATCGCATATAAAAGCAACTGATATAAACCGACCAACAGCAAACAATGCACAATGCGCGTTTTGCCTTTAAGTGGTTTATCCACAAGACGCTTAATAATTTTGTTCCAAACGAGGCAAGACGCGACATACGCCGAAAACAGATTTCTTGCAACAACGGTAAATCTTGCGCTTTCACCGAAGATTGCACTTCCGTATTAACGTGAGACAAGAGTTTCCTTCATCCAACACTGCAAAATCACTTTCGCCGCCATCGCTCGTGTCGAAAGTGCGGTTGTTTTTGGCGGTGTTTTTAGATGAGTATTGTTTTTCCATTAGGAAGCACCTTACCCACTTGGAACCAATCGGCCCGTCCGTTTAATAAAATCCTGCGCTGACATCGGTTTCTTGCCCGCCGGTTGTAATTGCAATAAATTCAGTACGCCATCCGCTGTTGCGATTTGGATACCCCTGTTTATCGGCGGCTAAAAATCGTCCCCGGTGTTTTATTCACATGGGGCAACACCGTTGCCCTGATACTACTTTCAGCGTTTGCGGATGATTCTGTCCATCCATTAACTCCAAATAAGCCATTGGCTGAGGATTAAATGCGCGAATGTTGCGTTCCAACTGCGCTGCCGATAACTGCCAATTTAACTCAGCTTCTTCTTTCGAGAAGTTTGTCAGCGTAATTGCTGCGTATCATCTTGTTTTTCTGCGGTGAATTTACCGGTTCCTAAATTATCCAATACCTCAATTAATGCCGCGTGCAAGTTCCGCCAGTTTGTTGATAAAGACTGGCGGAGGTTTCTCGATCGGCAAAATCTACTAACAGACTTTGTGCAGCATAGTCGCCTGCTGTCCAGCGGCATCCATTTGCATAATCGCGACGCCCGGTCTGTGCCTCGCCTGCCCAAATTGATCGTTGAATCGGTGCCGCACCACGCCAACGTGGCAACAAAGAACCATGTACGTTTAAAGCAACCATAAGTCAGCATATCCAAAACGGCTTGAGCAAAATCAAGCCATAAGCCACCACAACCATCACATCTGCATTTAATGCGCAATTCAGCTTGGGCTTCCGGCTTCCGCAGGATTTTCGGTTGATGACAGGAATCTGATGTTGCTCGGCTAACTGTTTCTGAGCTGGCTCGTAATTTTACCACGTCCGGCAGGTTTATCCGGCTGGGCGTAAACGCCAGCCAACGTTATGGGAAGAATTGGGCAAAGCGTGTAAATGCTGTGCAGCAAAGTCCGGCGTGCCGGCAAAGAGAATATTGGTGGTTTCATCATGTTCTACGTTATGGTCAGTGTGATTTTACGGTTTGCGGTACGAATGCTGTGGCGCAGATCTTCTCTCTGCAACACGGGGCATACGACAGAGCGTCTTTCTTGAATGTCAATTATTATGCAACAAGGGCGAGCGCAAAAGTGCGGTTAATTTTAACCGCACTTTGATGGGTTGCGTAAATAGCGGAACACGCTTCGCCTAATAATTTCAAGTCGCGATTTCTCCGTGTTTTTCAGAGTCTCTAAGAATTCTTCCACCGTGAGATGTGCCGGGATCTTGACCTTTACGGGTACGCACCGCCACTTTTGCCGGTTTCGATTTCCTTTATCACCACAAACCAGCATATAAGGCACGCGGCGCAAGGTGTGTTCGCGGATTTTTGAAACCGACTTTTTCGTTACGTAAATCGGTTTTCCGCGTAAACCTGCATCAGATAGCTTTTTCGCCACTTCTTGCACGTACTCGGATTGAGAATCAGTGATGTTCATCACGACCGCTTGCGTTGGCGCCAACCATGCCGGGAAGAAACCTGCATATTCTTCGGTGATGATACCGATGAAACGTTCGATAGAACCTAAAAATCGCACGGTGAATCATTACCGGCGTACGGCGATCATTATCTTCCGCCACACAAGACGCATTTTAAACGACCCGGTGGCGCAAAGTCTAATTGGATAGTCCCGCACTGCCATTCACGGTCTAAGCAGTCGCGTAAAGCAAACTCAATTTTTCGGACCGTAGAACGCGCCTTCGCCCTCTTGAATTTCATATTCAAGGCCATTGTGTTTAACTGCGTTGGCTAAACCTTGCTCTGCACGATCCCACATTTCATCCGCACCAATACGTTTTTCCGGACGGGTTGAAAGTTTAACGAAGATATTGGTAAAGCCAAGGTGCTGTAAATATCGTAAACCATGCGAATACAGCTGGTCACTTCGCTTTCAATTTGGTCTTCGGTACAGAAAATATAGGGCATCGTCTTGCGTGAAACCACGTACACGCATTAAACCGTGTAAAGAACCGGAAGGCTCATTACGGTGGCAAGAACCAAATTCCGCCATACGAATTGGTAAATCACGATAAGATTTTAACCCTTGGTTAAAAGATTTGAACGTGTCCCGGGCAGTTCATCGGTTTGATAGCGTATTCGCGGTTTTCCGATTAGTGTGGTAAAACATCAAATCGCCGTAGTTTTGCCAGTGACCGGTTTTTCCCACAACCGCGATCCATCATGAAACGGACCTTTCACTTCTTGATAATCGTATTGCTTTTTAATTTGGTGCGTACGAGGGTTTTCCAATTCGCGGAAAATGGTCCAACCATCGTTGTGCCAGAACACCATGCCCGGCGCTTCTTCTTGCATATGATATAAATCTAACGCTTTACCGATTTTTGCGGGTGGTCACGTTTTGCTGCTTCTTCCAAGCGTTGCAAATAGGCATCCAGTTGTTTTTTATCTGCCCAAGCCGTGCCGTAAATCCGTTGCAACATTTGATTTTTGCTGTCACCACGCCAGTAAGCACCGGCAATTTTTGTAATTTGAAATGATGGCGAAACGCATATTCGGCACATGCGGGCACGACACATATCAATATATTCTTGGTGGTGGTAAAGCGCAGGCGTTGCAGTACGTTCGATGTTTTCATCTAGAATCGCCATTTTGTACGGCTCGCCACGTTTTTCAAACGTATCTCTTGCTTCTTGCCAACTGACCGGCGTTTTAATCACATCGTAATCGGTTTTCGCCAATTCCAACATGCGTTTTTCAAGGGCATCAATATCTTCTTGGGTTAAAGAGCGGTCTAAATCCACGTCATAATAGAAACCGTTGTCGATCGTCGGGACCGATGGCCATTTTGACATCCGGGAATAATTGTTTAATCGCATGACCGAGTAAGTGCGCTGTGGAGTGACGAATAATTTCCAAACCGTCTTCGTCTTTGGCAGTAATAATTTCTAATGTGCTATCTTCGGTAATCAGATCGCAGAGCGTCTTTACGTTCGCCGTTGACACGACCGGCAATGGTCGCTTTGGCAAGACCTGCACCAATACTTTGTGCAACTTCTAATACGGTAACAGGTTTATCGAATTGACGTTGTGAACCGTCAGGTAAAGTAATAACTGGCATAATGCATCCTTATACAGTGGTCACCCATACGCAAGGTGGCTTGTTTCATTTAATTAAAAAACGTTTTAAAAAAGCACCGCACTTTTATCGTCCTTACCACGGACAAGCCAAGTGCGGTGCGAAATTCTAGCATATTTTAGAATGACAACCAAATGCTCAAATTTTGACTTATATCACAGTAATTTTTCCCTTAATCTTTTACCACTGTCCTTATGATTCACCAGCAAAAGGAACAGCGTATGTGGAAGTCGATTTCTCAAGTGTTAGCTGATCAATTCGGGGCGTATTATTCCATCAAAAATAAAACCAAAATTCATACCGGTGAAATGCATGAATCTTGGATCATTGATGACGGCATTCAGCCCTGTTTTTGTGAAAATGAATGAAAAAGTCCTACCGTTCCATGTTCCGTGCTGAAGCGGATCAGTTAATCATGTTGGCAAAAACCAATAGCCCGTTCGTGTGCCACAAGTCTATGAGCGTCGGTTGTTCGCAAAATCACAGTTTTCTGTTGTTGGAAGGATTAGCAATGCAGCCGAATACGCCACAAAATATGGCGGAATTTGGTGAACAACTGGCTCGTCTACACCAATATCAAGGTTCGGAAAAGTACGGCTTATCTTTTGATACCTGGCTCGAGGCCGCAATATCAACCGAATGAATGGGGTTCCCGTTGGGCAAAATTCTTCAGTGAACAACGCATTGGTTGGCAATTACAGCTCTGTGCGGAAAAAGAATCTGCATTTCGGTGACAGAAGAAATCATAAAAAGCCGTGGCAACCTTGTTAGCAAAACATCAGCCGAAACCCTCGCTTTTTACACGGCAACTGTGGATTGAAAACTGCGCGACATTGATGGACACACGGTGACTTATGATCCGGCTTGCTATTGGGGCGATCAGGAATGTGATTTGGCCTTTACCGAATTATTCGAGCCGTTTCCACATGAATTCTATGAAAATTACCACCGCACTTTCCCGTTAGAAGAAGGTTATCAAGCGCGGAAAATCATTTTATCAGCTTTATCATTTGCTTAACTTCAGTAGCCGTTTTCATTGGCAACTATGTGGACGCTTGCCAATATTGATGCGATGATGTGTTACAACGCTGTGAGGTGCTTGAAGAAAAATTTGAAGAATTAAGAGGAAGGTAGCATTAAGAAAAATGAAAAAGAAGCGCACGATAAAACGGCCCTTTCTATTTTTGTTATCTCGATATGAATATGACGACGTTGATTAGTACAACAATGCCGGACCTTTACGGTCGCTTTGAACACCTCTTAATGTTGGCATCGCACCCTGATGCTGTATAAAGAGGTAATTTCAACGCGACGGTTGGGGTGTAACAACGAATTAATTCTTGACCTTTTTCACTGTTACGCTTTCACTCGGTGCGCTTTACCGTAACCGATAGCCGTAATTGGAAGCGCAATACCACGTTCGATTAAACGTGATTTAACACGTTCTGCACGACGTTGGGAAAGATCCAAGTTATAAGATTCCAGAGCCTAAACGGTCAGTATAACCAGCGACTCTTACTTCTTTCGCCGGAGATGATCTTAATTGCATTGCCGTTATCTACTGCGGTTTGCCTTGTTCGGTTAAGGTATCTTTTAGTCGAAGTCAAACAAGAAATCAGCTGTTAAAGAAAATGTGGAGTTGCCATTACAGCCGTTTGGATACCAGAAGAAGCTTTGGGCATCCATGTTTTTGTCAAATAAGATCTTGTATTGGCAGATTTTATGCTCACCGTTTTCACGATAGTGAAATACATAATCCCATTCACGAACAGCAAATAAGCCTTCGCTAAAATGAGGTACGCCGATGAGGTTATAAATTTGGTCTTTGTTCATACCTCTTTCGATCATACGAACATTGTCCCAATTCTGGCCATGAACCGAGTTGTGTGCCATCGTGGTTAAACTTAGATTTTTCAATCTTCGGCACACTAACTCTGTTCCTCAACAGGTGTCCCTTCTTTGGATACTTTGCTGAGGGTTACCGCAACCAACCAACGTCGTGACTGCGATAGCTGAAAGTAAAAATGTGATAATTTCATTTAATTTTCACCTTATAGGTTAGTGAAATGATTTATGTGTAAGTTTTTGGTTAAAAGCGACTCATATTAGCAAACTTTTCCTTACCCATGTCAAAAACAAAAACGGAAAAATCACAGAGATTTACATAGTTGACACCCTAAAATATGACAAATATAACAAAAGTCAATAAGTTATTCTTGTTGTCAAGGGATCATGACAACGATCCTTATTTTACATAAGTGTACTTCATTCTTTTTAGTAAATTTAATAATAGGTTATGCACTTTCTTTCCGCTTGTTTGCCGATCCTTTGTAATAACAGCTTTTTCACTGTATAGCGAATGACCACAAACACGTTTTTTTCTTTTATTGCCTGTAATAACACATCATCGCTTGTCAGGAGATCTCATCCACCAAATTTTAACTGCAATGCCTGCTGCCCAAACCAATGTTCTCCGGTTTGCCACGATCCACGTCTAAGTGCGGTCGATGTTGCGCGACAAATTGTTTGAAACAGTTGATGGGTTTCGTCTAATTCTTGTTGGAATTTTTGTTTTCCCTTTTCCGTATTTTCTCCCAATATCGTCACCGTGCGTTTATATTCACCCGCAGTCGTGACATCTACATCCACATCATGTTTTTTCAGTAACCGATGAACAGTTTTGAGCACCTGTGCCACCACGCCGATTGAGCCGATAATCGCAAAGGGGCTGAAACAATTTTATCGGCAACACAGGCCATCGCTAGTAACCGCCACTCAGCGCTACTTTTATCCACGGCGACCGTGAGTTTAATCTCATGTTGTTTTTAAAGCGCGCTAACTGTGAGGCGGCTAAACCAGCCAGCAACCATGCCGCCTGGGCTTTCAAACATAACAAGACCTCATCGTCAGAGCTTCGCAGTTTGAATAATAGCGCTGATTTCCCTCTCTTAACGCCATGGTTTCGCTGGCGGCAATATCCCCTTTAAAATGCAACATAAAGCGTCGGCTTTGTTCTTCCTCTGTTGCTTCGCCTTTTTGCGCTGTGCTTTCAGGGCTTTTGCTTTCATTTTTCGCTTTTTCTCGGCTTTTTCCACCGCTTTTAATTCCTCTTCGAGAGATGAAATTCGCGCAATGCTTTACCGCTTTCTTTAAAGGTTTGGGATAAATCCAGTGATCACCAACTCCTTGTTGCGTGTGCTTTTTCTGTTTAATTGAGATAACCGTTGTCACCACGGCGGCAATGATCAAAAAGCAACGTAATCACTTCTAAAATAAATACGCCATAGCCAATAAAATCTCTGACCACATATTTTTCCTTATATTAACGAGATGAAATTCATATCAAATTATAACCGCGCTTTTTCGCCGCCGAAGTCGTGCAAGAGGTTTTCAGTGAGCTGACTTAGTAAACCGGTCATCAGCACGAAATCGGCATCGAAACGCTGCGCATAATCTTCTTTGATATCGTCATCCCGAACGGCATCGGCAAATTTGAGACGCTGCAGCTGAGTCCCTTCGTTTAACACGAAACTGAGGCGAGTCTTCCCATTCAACGCCAGTTTCGTGACATGATCGGAATGGACGAGACTGAGGATGTCTTCGCTATCCAGCGCGTGTTGTTTACAACGAATCACCCCATTGTTAACATCGCGCAACTCCGCTTCTTCCAACGGAACCAACCATTCCGGCACCTGCGTCTGCGCAATCCATTCTTGCATCACCAGCCCGGCTTCATTGGCAAAGGTTAACGGTACGACCGGCAGAGATCCCTAACGATTGCTGTAACAGCGCCAACCGTCTCTTCTGCACGTTTGGCGGAGGCTGCATCAACATAAATAAGCCGGTTTTTCCGCATCAATCCACAAGGCAGTTTGTTGATATTTACTAAAAGCGCGCGGCAGAGCGTGGCAATGCACGTCGTCTTTTTAAAGTTTGTTTTTCCACTTTTTTTTAACTTGCGGCTTTTCCGCCTGTTCAATTTTCTACGCGCGCATCAATTCGCTTAATGACGTGTCCGGCAACATTTTTCTTCTTTTTGGGCAAGCAATAAAATCTGTTTGCCCACGGCAAAATACTAGGGATTCGCTGCTTTTCAACGGCGTTGACCAACAAACTAGGATGTCCGATTGTGCGCAAGGCTGATAGCGGTGTTGTCTAAGCTGTGGCGCAAGGGTGTCGATCGACCAATCTAACGGCTTGGTGATACGATAAATCAGGGGCATTTTTAAACCGACAGTGAGATGTCCCTATAATCGATGACATCAGACAGGCGGGACATAGAAAAAAAGTGCGGTTAAAAATCACCGCACTTTGGGAACGTTACAATGCTTTTTGCTTTTGCTCGCGTTGTTTTCAATTTAACGAGCTTTTCTTTAATTCGTTGGCGTTTGAGCGGAGAAGATAATCCTACAAACAAAAATGCCGTTGAGATGATCGATTTCATGTTGAATACCAAATCGCCAATAAAGCCGTCTGCTTTCCAGCGTAAATTCGCGACCATTGCGATCGAGCGCTTTAACGGTGACTTTTTCCTTGCGAGAATTAACGACTGAGCCAGGAATCGACAAACACCCTTCTTCAATGCCGGTTTCCTTCGGACGCTAAAATTTCCGGATTGATGAATACCAACTGATTTTGTTTATCGCCCTCAATATCAATGGTGATAATGCGCTGCAAAATATCCACTTGCGGTGCGGCTGAAGCCAATGCCTTCTTCCTGATACATGGTGTCCGAACATATCATCAATAATTTTTGCGTGTTTCATCGTTCACGTTCACAACCGGATCATAAAACCACTTTCAGGTGATCTTCGGGGTAAATTAATACATTAAGTGCGAGTCCTCAACTTCTCTTGTTAAAATGAAATGAAACGCGTCATTGTAGCCTTTTTCTTGAAATGCCTACTGCAGCAAAAAGAGCCAAGCATTTACTTGGCTCATGCTAGATCACATGGCTGTCTTATTAATAAAGAATGCTCGCCACGTTGGTGTTCGGTAACGTCTTTTCGCACCTTTTAGCTCGTTCGGGAAAAGAGCTGATCAATTGTTTTTCCACGCCATCTTTCAACGTCACATCCACCATGGAACAACCGTTACAACCGCCACGAATTGTAGAATCACATAACCGTCATCGGTGATTTCTAATGAGTAATTTTGCCACCGTGGCTGGCTAATTGCGGATGATTTGAGTTTTGAACGACGTATTCTACGTTCGATTAACGGCGCGTCGTCTGCCACTTTTGCGCATTTTGGCATTTGGCGCTTTTAAGGTGAGTTGTGCGCCCTAATTCTTCCGTCACATAGTCAATTTCTGCGTCTTCTCAAAAATGGCAGACTGATGTCGTCCACAAAAGGCAGAAAAAGTGTCGTATTTAATTCGGTATCGCTTGCTCCACCTGATTGGTGGACAGTAAGACACACCGCATCTCCGCACTTAGTGTACCCGGATTGACAACGAAAATACGAATATTGGTGCCTTCTTCTTGTTGATCTAACAGACGACGGAGTGGGCAGTGCAGCCTCTGAAATGGCTAATTTTGTTGCATAACGTTCCCACAAAAACCTGATGAAATTTTGTCGGATAGGATACGCTTTACCGGTTTTTCCTACCTTTTTGCTGCAATAAAAATTCCGTTTTATCCGTTATGGCGTTTATGTTCGTCGCCAATCCCCACACTTTGAATATGCGCTACATTGGCTTGGCGTAATAACTTGGCAATTTCGTTTAGCGTCGAACCGGTGGTGATCACATCGTCTAATTAAGGCAACGTGACGATACGGAAAATGCCGGCGTTTGCGGAAAGTTGGAAAGGCATGTTTTCAGAGTCGTCGATCTTTGGGCATTTCAAGGCCCGTTGGGTCGGCGTGCGTTTGGTGCGGATGTAAGTCGTCATTGACGAAGAATCTGAGCCATTGACTCAGTTGACGCGCCAATAAATCGCGCGATTATACCCTCGTTGCCATTGCCGAAACATGGTGTGCAACGGCAGCAGGATCACCTCAGGAGGCATTAATCCATGCGTACGACGGGCATTGCGATAGCTGACATAATAAACGTGCCAGCGCGTAACATCCAGCCGAAAATTGCCGTTTGAAATTTAAAGCGATGAATCAGCGTGGAAAGCGGTTCGTTGTAACGCCCGATAATTACCAGCACGATCCCACGCCGGCTCCTGCTGCAAACAGTTGCCACAGTCGCAAGGCGTTTTCGCTAGTTCCGCACCGCAGCAACCGCAATAAGGAAAACGCCGAATGGTTCGATTACAACGGCTACATAAGCCATGTTTGGCAAGTTTAGTGGCGTATGGCAATGCACAGCAGGATTGAAAAACGTTCGATAAAGCGACCGCACTTGATGAGAGAAAACAGGTTCATCCTAAAGTGCGGTGCTGTTTTCTTTTCGGTATTTGGCGCAATTTTGAGATCTGCCTCGCAAAAATGCTAAAATCGACGACATTCTATAACGTTGACATTTAAAAGAAAGAAAGAAAAATGACGATTCCAAATTATCGCGACCAAATCAAAGCTGGTCTTTTTGATATCGACGACACGTTGTTTATGAAGCACGCGATTTTCCTGCCGGCAACGATTGCCTGCTGTTTATGCAGTAAGTGTGAAAGAAAATGGCATTATTCCAGCCATTGCCACAGGGCGTACCCGCTGTGCTTTTCCGCATAAATTGAATCAGGTGATTGAGCAGGAAGGCATTGATTTATTTGTGACCATGAACGGGCAGATGGCGAGTTATCGTGGGCAAGTCATTGCAGAAACATGTGATTCCAACGGAAAAATTCGCCGTTTGGTGCATTTTTGAGCAACATAATATGCCTTATGCGTTTGTCGTCGGATCATGCGGTGGCGGTTTCGGAGCGGAATTCAGTGGTACAGTTCGCGATGGATCCGATCTTGAAAAGATTACATTGTGGATAAAAGCTTTTTGAAGAAACGATGATGTTGGACAAGTGTTGCCGTTTTATCGCGCGGAACAGGATGAGTTGGTGCGGAATTCAGGCGTGATGATGAGCTTGCGCGTGGTGCGTTGGCATGAAGACTCTGTGGATTTATTTGATGCGGAAGGCTCAAAAGCCCGTGGTATTCAAGCCGTGGTCAACCATTTGGGATTGCAAATGGACAATGTGATGGCGTTCGGTGATCAATTAAATGACTTTGGAAATGCTAAGCACTGTGGGCGTAGGTCGCCATGGGCAACGGTCACGAAAAACTCAAAGCGATTGCCGATCATGTGGCGGAACCGCTTGATCAAGACGGCATTTATCGCTTTTTAATGAAGGCGGGTTTGATTGATTAATCACGCCTTTGGAGCAATACGCTTTTCGCCTTTTGCACGAATGAAAATATTAACTAAAAACAAACCGCACTTTTATCTCGTAAAAATAAAGTGCGGTGTTTTATTTTTCATGTTTTTACAACAACATTTCTGTCTCGTAGAGCTAACGCTTATTCTTTGAACAGAATCTTTCAAACGCTCATCGGCACGGCGCGCTTCGCTTTTTGTGTTGTAATTTGTTGAGTTGACGTTCCAGTTTTTTTCTTCAACGTCATTAATTGCTTTATACATATCCTCGGCTTCCGCGCTGGCTAATAAGTTACCGTTCGGCGTGCCGATGAGAAAGCTTCCACAGAAAAACCTTTCGGGGTTTTTATTCAAAATAAAATGAGGATTAATCAACTGAGTTTGCCATTTGTCCAACTTGGCAAGACGCTCTTCAACATGCGCACGGATTGCAGGGGTGATGTCCATTTGTTTGTGGTGATATTCACTGTCATAGCATTTTCACTCTTTGTGTAATGAGTCGAACGACCTCGGTTTGAATCCTTAGTTCTAACATAGTGACCCTTTGCCTGTGATTTTTCAAGCGGAAATATTTAAAAATATGATCTACGTCTACAAAAGTAAGACCCCCATTGTGGCGGTCTTGTTTTATTGATGACAGTCGTTTTTTGGAACGCGTTTTTAATCATGAAATTATTGAATTGGAATGGTTGTCCCAGTTCGGCGGTTTTGACGAGTTGAATCACGGCTTGTAAATCATCGTAGAGTTTACCGGTAACACGGACTTGCTCGCCTTGGATTTGGCTTTGGACTTTGATTTTGGAATCTTTGATCAGCTTAGTGATCTTTTTCGCCATGTCGGTTTTCAATGCCTTGTTTCAGCTTGAGTTTCTTTGCTGCAGGTTTTGCCGCTGTGTTCATAGTCAGCAGGGATATCTAACGAAGTAGATTCGATGTTACGTTTAATACAAGCGTTACGTAAGATGTCAGATGAGTTGCTCCACTTGGAAATCCGATTCGCTGCTGACTTTAATGGTTTCGTTTTTCGTTAAATTCTGATCATGGCTTGTACGTTGCGGAAATCCCAACGGTTAGTCAGTTCGCGGTTGGCGTTTTTCCACGGCGTTGCGAGTTTCGTGTCCGCTGATTTCGGAAACAATGTCGAATGATGGCATGGTTTTCTCCTTATTTCAATTTTGTCGTTTGCACTTTAAAATACATAAAGTGCGGTTAAATCGGTAGAAATTGACGATAACTTGCGCCAATTGTTGTACTTTTAGGTTTGGCGTGATAAGCCACGCCGACATCAGCAGCTTGCATCATGGCGGATCGTTGGCGCCGTCGCCGATGGCAACGGTGTTTTCAGTGGCGATATTAAATTGTTGTGCCAGCTGTTGTAAGGTTTTGCGCTTTATATTGCGCATCTACAATGGCGCCTTGTGCGTTGCCGGTGAGGTTTGCGTCACTAATCTCAAATTGATTGGCAGCAATAAAATCTAAACCGAGTTTTTGTTGTAATACTTCGGCAAAATAGGTAAATCCACCGGGACGCAATGGCGACTTTCCAGCCGTGATTTTGAGTTCTTTGACTGTTTCGACCAATCCCGGCATCAGCGGTAAATGTTGTTTGACCTCTTGCAAATGCTTTCCGGTGCGTCTTTTAAGGTCGCCACCCCGTTGGCGCAGGCTTTGACTAAAATCAAGCTCGCCACGCATAGCACGTTCCGTAATGGCGGAAACCATGTCCGGTGCCGGCAAGTTTGGCGATTTCGTCGATACATTCAATTTGAATGGCGGTGGAATCCATGTCCATCACCAATAATCCTGCTTGCTTCAAACTGGCGTGAAGTTGAGCGGTGCGATATCCAGTGCTAATTGCATGCAATGCCAATCCATTCCGCTTTCCACTCGCCTTTGAGCAACACCACGGTGTTATGCAACACAGTCCACGCGACAAAACACAAAAATTTTCACCGCACTTTTGTTGAAAAGCCTGTGCGTTGTGAAGTTTAACTTATCGGAATAAAAGCACAAATGCCTGTAGTGGCTTCCTAGGTTGATCAATTAATGGGAGGTGGGCAATGAGGAAAATGACGAAGAATATCGGTCCAGATTTTTGTGTTTGCATAAAAAATCCTGTAAATTGTAGCGATTCTCAAAAAGCGATTTATTCTAGCTTACTTATCCATCTTTGGAGAAAATAACTTGCATTTAGTAAAGATGATGAAATGGATGATGTTATTCGGCATTATGTTTGCTATGTGCCCGGCATCATGACGATCATTTATTTGGTATAAAAACAGTTCAAAATCGGCTCTACAGCTTTTCCAGTGTCAACCAAGTGGCGAACGTGTCCCATTTACTGACGCGCCAACAAGCCAGTTTGTTCTCAATGTTGTTAATTAATAATGCGCGTCTGAACAACTGGTGGAAAATTTAGATAACTTTGTCAAAGAGGAATTTGTGTTGGATGCCGCCGTTTATGCCCGTAATGGCGAATTATTGGCGCAAAGCACCAACTCACCGAATCTCCGCAGTTTATTGGGATTAGATAAACCGGAAGAAAAAGACACGGATTCACAACAAATTGTCGAGACCGATTTATTCTTCAAACAGCGTAGAAGGTTTTCTGCGTGTGACTTTGATATGATGCCAAATACGACAACGACAAAAATTAATCAGATGTTTCATCGGCATATGGCGAAATCATTATTGTGTTTTTAGTGGGCTCTTATTTGTACCGTAGCCTGCATTATTTCTTCAGCCAGTATCATCGTAGCCGTGTTCATGTTGCAGAAAAGCCCCAATGCCAAACAATAAAACTCACAGTCTGTGAGCAAGCTATTTCACCAGCGCAGAAGACGAGGTGCGGTGAAATTTACAACGTAGAAACTCACGGCAAATGTCGGCAGAAAATTTAAGCAGAAAGGAAGTAAAGAAGTAAAAAGGACGTAAGAAGAGTAAAAGTGCGGTAGAAAATCGGGAAATCTCTCAATTTTCTACCGCACTTTTATCGAGCTAAACGGCAGTTAATTCGGTCATTGCCCTAGCGTGGACGCACTTCGATGGCAAGATCTTGCTGTCCTTGTTTTAAACGCAGAAAACCGGCATAGAGCAATCATGGCGCCGTTATCGGTCAAATTGCGGTTATTGGGTAAAAACACTTCTAATTGTTGCATCAAGCTCCGCCAAGGTTTGGCGCAACTGTTTATTAGCACTCACGCCGCCGGCAATCACTAAACGCTTCAAGCCTGTTTGCTTTAACGCACGCTTGCATTTGATGGCGAGCGTGTCCACCACCTCTTGGAACGCATAGGCAATATCCGCTTTGCTTTGCCAGTTAACTCCCTTCTTCTTGCATCCTTGATGAAGCGAATTGGCAGCAAAAGTTTTTAAGCCGGAAAAAGCTGATCAAACCAGGACGATCGGTCATTGGGCGAGGAATGCCAAAACGGTTCGGCGTCCCCTTTAACGCTAAACGTGCCAGTGCCGCGCCACCAGGATAATCCAGCTGGAGGTAATTTTGCCGTTTTTGTCAAACGCTCTCCCTGCGGCATCATCAATAGATTCGCCTAATAATTCAGTAGCGTCCACACCATCCACGCACTAATTGAGTATGCCCGCCGGACACCAACAATGTCACGAAAAGGAAAGTGCGGTGGATTTTCTTTCAGCATCGAGCGCCAGTAAATGCCCTTCCATATGATGTACGCCAATGGCAGGGATGTTCCACGCATGCAGGCTGAAAGAACGCCACGGTAGAACCCACCAACAACGCACCGACTAAGCCGGGGCCACTGGTATAAGCGATGCCGTCAGATGTCTTTGGCGGTGAGATGAGCTTCTTGAAGTGCGGCTTGTCAATAAGGGGCAAGGTTTGCGGATATGATCGCGTGAAGCGAGTTCCGGCATCACGCCGCCGTAATCGGCGTGTGGCGCAATTTGCGTATGTAACTGATTGGCAATCAAACCTTTTTCTTCGTCATAAATGGCGAGCGCCTGTTTCATCACAGGACGTTTCTGATGCCTAAAATTCGCATTTGTATTCTCTGTTTTATCTTGGATGTAGCACAAATTTTGCCTTTTTACTCAGGTTTTAACCAGTTTTATCAACACGGATTTCAGGAAAAGGTAGAATCTTTCCTTTTACTTTTTCTGCTAAGTTAGATTAAAATTGCGACCTTTATTGAATCTGCCGCAACTTGCGGCAACAAATAAAATTTAAAATTGCGAATTAAATTAATTAAACTCATTGAGGTGATTGACTATGCCTGTAATTAAAGTTCGTGAAAATGAGATCGCTGACGTAGCATTACGTCGTTTCAAACGCTCTTGCGAAAAAGCTGGTATCTATAGCGAAGTTCGTGCTCGTGAATTCTACGAAAAACCAACAACGATTCGTAAACGTGAAAATGCCACCCGCGCAAAACGTCACGCTAAAACGCGTTGCTCGTGAAAACGCTTAGTAATACACGTTTATACTAATAACCGCATTTTAACTCGAGTTATTCAAACCGTGAGATCTTCAAGGCTCACGGTTTTTATTTTCTCTTAATCTCATCAGTTAGGCTCATATTTCATTCACAACAAGAGCCAGAATACTCGATGAAGGTTCCAAATTTCCCCTGCACATTTATAGACGATATTTTAGTAAAGATTAACATCGTCGATTTAATTAATTCTCGCGTAAAAACTGAGCCGGCCGTGATTATCGACCTGCTGCCCGTTTCACCACGAGCACCTCTTTACCGTCAGCGATAAAAAGCAGTTTTTATCATTGTTTCGGCTGTGAAAAGTGCGCATGGCAATGCCGTTTCGCAATGGAATATGACAAGCTGGAATTTGTGGAAGCGGGTGGAAGAACTGGCAGGTTTTCTCGGCGGAGAATTCCTACGAAAAACGACCGCACTTTAACGATAACGGCAAGCAGGTTAATTTCAGACCAAGCGAAATCTGTATGAGTTAATGCAGGAAATCGCCAAATTTTATCAGCAACATTGCCGTTAAATATTCCGGCACAAGAGTTATCTGCAACAACGCGGATTGTCAGCGGAAATCATTGACCGTTTTTCAAATCGGTTGTATGTGCCAGACGCCATGGATACCGTGTATCGTCAATTCGGCAAAACCCGTGAAGAGCAACAAAATCTGTTCGATTTAGGCATGCTGTCGCGCAATGATCGTGGCAACGTGTACGACAAATTCCGTAATCGGATTATGTTCCCATTCGTGATCGTCGTGGGCGTACTGGTCGCGTTTGGTGAGCGCGTGTTAACTGATGAAAAACCGAAATATTTAAAACTCACGGAAACCATTACCTACCACAAGGCAGTGAACTCTACGGTTTTATTTGAAGCCTTACAGGCGGAGGATTCACCCCAAAAACTGCTGGTGGTTGAAGGTTATATGGATGTGGTGGCATTAGCCCAATTCGGCGTCAATTATGCCGTAGCCTCTCTTGGCACATCAACAACCTCGGAACAAATTCAATTGCTTTTCGTTCCGCGAACAAGTGATTTGCTGTTATGACGGCGATCGCGCGGGACGTGATGCTGCATGGCGTCTTAGAAAATGCTTCCCTTATTTAGAAGAGCGAGGCGGCTAAAATTTATCTTTTTACCGGACGATGAAGAGACCCTGATAGCTTCATTCGTCAATACGGTAAACAAAGGTTTCGAGAATACATTGAGAACGCGCAATCCTTGAGTGAATTCTTGTTTGCGCACTTAACTCCGCAAGTGGATTTTTCTTCAAAAGAGGGCAAAGCGAAACTTGCCGCACTGGCGATTCCGTTAATTAAGCAAATTCCGGGTGATGTATTGCGGTTGGATTTGCGTAATACGCTTGCGACAAATTAGGCATTTTGGATCCGACACAGCTGGAAAGTCTGCTCCCCGAATCCCGCAAAACCACACAATGAAACCACCGTGCCGACCATGCAATTCAAGCGCACGCCAATGCGGATTCTCATTGCGTTATTGTTACAAAATCCGGAATTGGTGAAATTCATACCGGATTTGGAACCGCTCAAAAACTTAGACGAGCCGGGCTACGATTTACTCGCAGAACTGACCGCACTTTGTCGTGAAAAATTGGCATTAGTGCCGGTCAACTGCTGGAGCATTGGCGCGATACACCCAATAACAAGGACGCTTGAAAATTGCTGGCGTGGAACCATTTGATTGAGAGACGGTAAGATCGAAGACACGTTCCGCGAAACATTGCGTTATTTTTATCTGCAGTCTGGTGGATAAGCGCATCCAATGGCTCATTGCAAGATCGTGCGGAAGGCTTGGATCTTAACAGCGAAAAAGCAAGAGCTTTCACATTTTGTTAGTAAAAACAAGAAAAGAAATAGTTAAACCTAGGGTAAGATGCTAAAATCCTAGCATTTTATCTTCACTAAATAAGTCAGCAAGGCGGATATTAAATATGGATCAAATCCACAATCTCAATTGAAACTACTCATCGCTAGGAAAGAGCAAGGTTATTTAACTTATGCCGGGGTCAGCTGACAGCCCTGCCTGAAGATTAGTCGATGCGGATCAGATTGAAGATATTATTCAAATGATTAACGACATGGGCATTCAGGTGTTGGAAGCCGCACCGGATGCCGATGATCTGATGCTCAACGAAAATATCGCTGATGAAGATGTTGTCGAAGAAGCCACCCAAGTATTATCCAGCGTAGAAGCAGAGCTCGGCTCGCACCACCGATCCTGTGCGGATGTATATGCGCGAAATGGGAGCGATGGAATTGCTCACCCGCGAGGGCAGAAATCGACATCGCCAAACGCATCGAAGAAGGCATCAACGAAGTGCAAAGCGCCGTTGCCGCCTATCCTGAAGCCATTACCCATCTCATTGAACAATATGACGCAGTGGAAAGAGGGGAAGCCAGCTTAGCGGATTTGATTACCGGTTTTGTTGATCCGAACGTCATCACCGAAGCCGAGAATGCCGAATTAGAAGAAACCTCTGCGTCAGATGAAGCGAAAGTGTCGATGCGACAGAATGAATTAGAGGACGAGAGGCAACGAAGAAAATGGCGGCGATGAAAGTGATGGTAGTATAGCAGTGATCCTGAAGTTGCGCGACGAAAAATTCACCGCACTATAAGATCAACATCAAAACACTGACAAGCATTGCAAAAACACGGTCGCGCCTCAGCTCAAAACCGAGCGGAAATTCAAAGTATTATCCGAGATTTTCACACATTCCGCTTAGTGCCGAAACAGTTTGATGCCTTAGTGTTGCGTATGCGCATCATCGCCAGCAATTGCGCGACCAGAGACGCACGATTCAAAGAAATCGTGGTGGATAATGCTAAATGCCAAAGCGACTTTCCAGCTTTATCGGACGAAACCCAAGACGTTTGGCTGGTGAAAGCCTTTAGCGGCAGGAAAGTCTTGGTCGGAAAAATTAGTGCAATATGGAAAAGCGGGATTTACGTCAGGCGATTGCTCAACTTAGTTCAAATTAGACAAGACACCAACCTCACCATTCAGCAAATTCGAGACATTTGCGAACGCATTTCGCAAGGCGAACTCAAAAGCGCCGTGCCAAAAGAAATGGTGGGGAAGCGAACCTGCGTTTGGTGATTTCCATTGCCAAAAATACACCAACCGTGGCTTGCGGTTCCTTGATTTAATTCAGAAGGCAATATCAGGCTTAATGAAAGCCGTGGATAAATTTGAATACCGCCGTGGTTACAAATTCTCCACTTTATGCCACATGGTGGATTCGTCGAGCGATTACGCGTCTATCGCCGACCAAGCACGCACATTCGCATTCCGGTGCATATGATTGAAACCATCAACAAACTCAATCGTATTTCGCCAAATGTTGCAGGAAATGGGACGTGAAGCCACCGGAAGAACTGGCAGAGCGCATGGGAATGCCGGAAGACAAAATCCTGCAAAGTGCTGAAAATCGCCAAAGAAACCGATTTCCATGGAAACCCCAATCGGCGATGATGACGACTCCCATTTAGGCGATTTCATCGAAGATTCCACCTTGGAACTGCCGACTGGATTCCGCCACCGCACTAAGCCTAAAAGCCGCCACACACAGAAGTAGTGGAAGCAACGCCACGTGAAGCGAAAGTGCTTCGTATGCGTTCAGCATCGACATGCAGACACCGACCACATTAGAAGAAGTCGGCAAACAATTCGAGTGTAACCGTGAACGTATTCGTCAAATCGAAGCCAAAGCACTGCACAAATTGCGCCACCCAAGCCGCTCTGAGCTACGCAGCTTCTTGGATGAATAGCGAATACATCAGCACACAACACCAAACAAAGAGGAAAGGCAAACCTTCCTCTCTTTTATTTACCATGGCGTGCAGCAAAGCATTGTGCAAATTGAATCCCCGCAGCGTGCAACTTGTTGCACGAAAGTCATCAATACGCACCGAGGTGGAATCCCCTGTAGCGTGCAACTTGTTGCACGAATAAAAAGACTGCCTGCTACAAGAATCATTGCAGTGTCAAGATGCACGCTACAATATGAAAGTACCCTCTTTTGATGGCGCACGTTTCCTCAACGCGTACCTTTTTATAGTACATTGGTTATCGGCACACGCGTAGCGCGAAAGCGTGCTGCGTGACGCGTTGAATATACCGTTCACGCGTAAGATCTCAGTCGTGCATCAAGATGCACGCTACAATGTCGAAATAGCGCGTAGCGTGCAACATGCTGCACGGAAATCGCAAATCACGCACCGAGGTGGAATTTTCATGCAGCGTGCGCTCGCTGCACGAAATCGCGGAGAATACCGAAGAGGTTGAATACGTTCCTCGCGTAGCTTCGGTCGTGCATCAAGATGCAGCTACGCCAAATGAAACGGCAAACAACGTACCGAATTTTAAATGAAATATCTGAAATCGGCTTGAAACCAACACATGTTATTACAAAAGAAGGCGTATGCTGCCATGCCACATAATGAGGCGTAAGCTGCCATAAGTGCTACTGGTAATGAGGTGAGGACTGCACTCTAGTAGCGAGATGCCATCAGGCATCTATATATATGAACGTCATCTGGTCAGGTGACGAATGACAAGTTAAAGCGTATACCGTGTACCGCAAGCGAACATTATCTTGATTTCTTAAGAGAAGTTGAACACAAAATTCCACAGAACAAAGATAATGGAAAAGCAAGAGGACAACTTTGTCGGCATTGTACTTTCCAAGTAGCAGTGCGAAATACACGTGCCCATTGTCTTCACAAAAGGGCAGGTCGAAACGCAGTTTTAAGGTTAAAAATTGGCGGGAACAAAAAGCTCACTTATCCGATTTGCGTATAGATTTCACATCACCAGAGAGTGCCTTGATCGAAAATAGATTATACCCAGAGACAGATCGACTTACAATACACACCGCATTGCTTATCAACGAAGATTTATACATCAGTCAGCATCGCGCACGCATTTTGACATTGCCACAAAACCTACACCAACGTGATAACAAAGCGTTTTTGGATTTGGAGAAAATTTCTGGCTGTGATTTTTGCAAAATTAGAAGCAAGATACCGGCTTATATTTATCACCAATAATCCGTAGCGTGCAACTTTGTTGCACGAATAAAACAGCTCATAAGGGCAGTGATCTCGGTCGCATCAGATGCTGCTACTGTGTCTCAGAACAAGGCGATGGGTGGGATGGATAATGATCGATGCCACGAGGTAAAAAGACGGCAATCATACATGCCACAGACTCGACCACTAGAAAAATTTAACGGAATGCCCATTTTAGCGGAAAAATATGAAATCTCCCATCGGCGTACGCATCTGCAATAAAGCTGAGTTTTTCGTACAATGGCACAATCTCATCAAGAAATTTATCTGCAATCTCATCGCTATTGGCTTGTGCGCGAATATATTCCGCTTTTGTTCAACAGCTGAAAACGCGCCATTTCAGACCAACGAACGACATAATCCTGCTTCATCGATTTTAACGTCTCATGCAAGGTGTGACAACTTCTTCGTGTGAAAATGTTTGTATCTCACCGCTAAACATGCCTTGTAAAACGCTGTTCTTCGGTTAAGGATTGTTCAAATAGAGATGGATTTTCTCCTGAAAAAGGCGTCTGCAGGTTTTGGTTTCATTTAACATATCATCTCCTGTGGTGTTCAATTTGCCTTTAGCAGCTAAACGTCCTGACGCGAAAAATGCCAATAGTCGCCGCGTACAGAAATAATAAAGCGCATGGCGGTCTGTTGCAAATACGCAACTACGCTCGTGAGGGAATCATTCGTGCATCAAGCTGCACGCCATAGGTCTGAAAGCCGCATAACCAGCAAGCTCAATAATACATCAGGGTGGTGGGTGGCGATTTTTAATAATGTTGCTGCTGCACCTGTAGGTTTGCGTCTGCCTGCTCCCAGCCTTGTAACGTGCGGACGGAAATTCCACGCAAAGTTGCGCAAAGGCGGATTGCGACAAAACCGGTGTTTTGGTGCGGCAATCGCCTCATTGGTGATCTCGCGCTCACGGCACTGCCCGTCTTAATTTGGCGTACGGAACTTAACAACAGCTCGCCGGTTTCTTCGCCGGTGAATTCGTGTACCGCATATTGATTTTTCTAAATCTATCGTCATTTTCAATTCACTCCTTTAATTGTTTGCAAAGTGCGCCGGAATCGTCTCAGTTTTGCTTTTTGCATAAATTAACAACAGACATATTTTGCCGTCATTAAGTTGATTAAAATAAATCACCCGACTTCCACCGCGCCGCCCCACTACCCTTGCCGTTGCCAGCGTAATTTGCGACAACCGCCCGAATGCGGAATCACATCGCCCGATTCAGGTTGCATTGCGACAGCGCATAGCGCTAACTGCTCATCTTGCGTTAAAATCGCAGAAGCCATTTTGTGTAAATATGAGATCTCAACAATCGTGACATACCCTCACTGTACCTTGCGTCATTGGTGGCCAGGTTGTGTGCATGATGTAAACCCGTAGCGTGCTGACTTGTTGCACGAAATCGTCAATCACGCACCGAGGTGGAATCCCCGTAGCGTGCAACTTGTTGCACGAAATCGCGAATCACGCACCGAGGTGGAGCTCGCGTGGCTGCAAGCTGCGTTGCACGAGTACGCTCATAAGTGAAATCATTCGTGCATCAAGATGCACGCCACGTGATGACACGCACCAAAACCACTGCACCCTGATATTCCGCGTACCGAGAGTTTGAATCATTCGTGCATCAAGATGCGCGCGACAATATGGAATCACGCGGCACTAGTAATGCGTAACTCAAACTGTTTCGAGTGCGGTAATTGCTTTTGCGATGGTGTCAATTTTCGTGATATGCCCAAGGTTTGCCCAGGACGTCAGCACGCTGCCTGCGGTTTTGCATTGATACGGCGGGCTAATTCCGCGTTTGACAGCATGTTGTTCTGATCATCTCGGTGTAGCACAAAACCTTTGGCAAAACAACGCGCTGTTTACAATTCGATACACACCTCGCCCTCCTTCGGTGCGCTTGGCAACGGAACGTGGCGGTGGTCTTCAAAATAAAAATCCATAAGCAGGTAAGCAACGCGTCTTTTGCCATCTTCACGGCATCGTCAGCTAATCATCTCCACAAGTAATCGCTCGGAATATCACGAAAAGACACGGCATAAAGCCCGCTTTCTTCTTTTCAAATTTTGCTGGATATAACGATAGTCAACCTCTTTAAAAATGCCCCTTTCGGGGCATTCGTTTAATTAAGACCTAATTGCTAATGGCGAACTCCGTTCCTCTGGCGATTTCCTTCGTAGGATGTCGCGGCAGAACCGATTGTTTACCGTTTAGGTGATAGCTTTAAAGTGGTTGGTACCCTCTTTTGTTTCTACACTTGCGCTTTCAGCCACCTTAAAACTCTCGTTGTTTCACCGTTCCTCCGTGTAAGTGAAATAATTGATAAAACAAAAATGTATTTTTCAACCTCATCCGTGGCGTACAACGCATTGTGCAAATTGAATCCCCGTAGCGTGCAGCTTGTTGCGAATATGTCGTGAGGCAATCATTCGTGCATCAAGATGACGCTACGCATGAACAAAAACGTTCCGTGCGTGGTTCTTTCGTGCAACAAGTTTGCACGCTACGGACGATTACGCTCGGGATGTGTCGGTCGTGCATCAAGATGCACGCGACAATATGGAATCACGTTACGCGTGGAAAACACTCCGTTGCGCAAATGTAAAACAATGTAAACTCAAGGGTAGGGTGTTGCAGTGGTTGACCTGTGGTGCATATCATGCCAAGGTTAAGGTATAGGTTGAAATCATACCTTTTAAAATGCTGCAGGTGAATTAAAAGTGCGGTCGTTTTTCACGGTGTTTTTCAGCCGACACTTTCCAATACTTTTAAGGAGGATTGTGAGCAACAAAGCATTCACTTCAAAAGCAGAACGGTTAAAAAGCAAAGCAAAAAGTTTTTACGGCTGGCGACAGCCTTCGTTTTCTTCATAAAGGAAATCACTTATGAATCATATTTACAAAGCATTTTTAATAAGGCGCTTGGTGTGTTCACCGCAGTCCTGAATTTGCTTCTGCACATGGCAAGGGGTTCTCGAAAGAGCTGTTGTCGGTCGTGTTGCAAAGGCACGCCGGCTTTTGCTGCCAGTGCGCCTGCCATCCTGTTGGGTTGGCTAACCTCCTGGGGCAGTGCGGTGGCGGGACCGGGAATTTATATTAATGATGGAACAGATACGGGTTGCTTGGCAGTTCCTGATGCTCAAAGCCCTAATGTGGGTATTCACGGAATTTCTGGAGGCGCTCCAGTGCCTGGACTTTCTATTTTAGGTGCTTCTCAAGTTGTGCGGATAAAAGTTACTATGGTTTAGATGTTATGAAACCTTGCCTGTCTTCAACTAATGCGAATGCAACAGAAGAACGTAGCACTCAAACTAACCGTACTTTGTTTTACGGTGGTACCTCTTATACTAAGGGTTCTATCACTGACAACGGTGCGAAAAACCTCACCCTTGGCGGTCGTTTAGACGTGAACTCCGGTATCATCGGCGTGGGTGATCGTGGTGTGAATGGTGGCTCAGGCGCAACCAACAGCATCCGTATGGGTACGGGTACAACCTTAGCTGATGCCAATAAGGTAGTGAATGGCATTGCGATTGGTGTGAATACACAAGCTACTCAAAACTTAGCTACTGCTATTGGTGCCAATGCGGTATGCAAGTGGAAACAGTGCCTCTCAAGCGTTGGGTTGTGACGCGCCGTAGCTTCCGGTAAATCTGCGATTGCGCACGGTTTCCACTCTCATGCGGATGGACAATCCTCTATTGCGATTGGTGATGTACGCAAAAGCTTCTGGCATTGCGACAGTGTCTCTCAGTTTTTATGGCAAATGGTCATAGTGAAGATGGTGATAAAAGATAACGCCTTCTTCCACAAAAGCCACTGCAGCGCGCGGCAGTGGAGTCACTTTGCCGGCGCAGATTATGTCAGTACAGATAATGCAGAAAGTGCTGCATTAGAAGTAACCAAGCCGGTGCGTTATGGCGAAGGCGGCGCCAGTGTCATGCAGCTGTGGGTAACCAAGCAGGGTCAGTATGTAAAAAGGCTCACAAAACGTTGCAATGGGTCATTTGTTTAGCCGGTTCCGGTACTACTACGGATAAGCTTGGAAAGCCAATAACACGTGTCAGGTGGTTCGTTTTGCAGCTTCTGGCAATGATGCGATTGCAATGGGCAGAAACGCACTTGCCGGCAACCAAGCTTCTATGGCATTGGAGTATAACTCAAGTGCTAAAGGTTTTGGCACAAGTTTCCTATCGGCCAGGGTGCTGAGTACATTATACTACAGATTCTGGGGCTGCTGATGCAACCTTTATTGGCAACTACGCAGGTGCAGATGAGTGCTTCTCAATTGAGTAATTTGAGGAGGTGTTGCTGTGGGGACGAGATGCAGGGCGTAATTTGGTTTCAGGTGTTCATAATATTGCTGTGAGGTTTATGATGCTGGAAAATCAATTGAGGGTAGTAATAATAATGTTGCTATAGGGTATAACGCGGAAACAATGTTATTAGGAGCGAGACTTTGCGCGGTAGAGACATGCAGAGTGATTCTGTTAAAGGTGATAACAACATTGCGTTTGGTTACTGTCTCCGGACAAAATATTGATGGCAATGATAATACCACCACAGTTGGTTATTCCTCAGGAAATAATGTGACTGGTTGGGAGTAATTTTGCCGGTGGTTCTAACATGAGTCCAGTTTGTTGAGGAGTTTACAATAATGTTGCAATCGGATACCAGAGCCGGTATGGGGGCTGCCGATAATTTACTAAAACATCTGCGCATGTTTCTATAAGTACTAATTCTAAAAGCGAAAGACATGCATTCTCTATTGCGATTGGTGATAGTTCTTCTGCCGGGGATGACTCAACTGGCGCATATGGAGGTGGTCGGCTTGCGGTGCTATTGGTCAAAAATGCTAACGCAAATTTCTATCGTGCTATTGCTCTTGGTCATGGTTCTGGTGTGTCTCCTGCAACTGGTCAGGTGCGGGATGGGAGATCGCCATTGGTTCTGGAGCACTTGCGAGTAACTAGAAAGGTATCGCTGTTTGGGTTGCATATTCTCGAGCCAAAGGGCGGACAAAGTACCGTAATTGCTAACAGCATCAAAGATTCAAACTATTCCACCGCAAGTGGCGATCGTTCCAGAAGTTTACGGTGTGAAACGACCGTTTCCGGCAACAACTCCCGTGGCAGTGGTGATACAAACACCATCGCAAGCGCACGTACTTATGCACTGGTGACAGCAATATCAATGTATGCCGCAGGTGCAGATGACGCGTTGGCGTTTGGTGCGGGAAACATCTGTACATGGGTGGAGCTAGTTCTGTTGCTCTAGGTTCTAATACTAAAACCTGTGCGATGACTCATCTCTATTTCGGATCATTCTCTGAATCTGGTGGACCTGCCACGACGGCTAATCTTTAGGTACCAAAAGCAATTGCAATTGGTTGAAACAGCAAGCCTTAGCCACCTCTGACCGTTACATTGGGTTATGGTGCGACTGCTGTAGAAAAGTGGTCATGATTCCATCGCAATCGGTGTGAAGGCGAAAACCTCCACCCAAAATCTACTACTATTGGTTCTTATAGTGAAGCCAGCGGTGATCAAAGCACAGTAATTTGCAAAATAACTACGACTCTAAAGCTGGAAGCTGTTTCCTACTGCAAGCGGAAACTCGTTCACAAGTGTACGGTGCTGAAACTAACGTCTCCGGCAACAACTCCGTCGCTATCGGTGATACAGATACCGTTGCGCAGGCGCTCGCACTTATGCAGTGGTAACAATATCAATGTGGCAGCAGGTGTGCGGTGACGCGGTGGCAGTTTTGGTGCGAGGCAGCCGTTGGTGCAGAGAATACCGTAGCAATCGGTGCCAAATGTAATGCAGCACAAAGCTAACTCTAATGGCATTAGTGCAGGTTCTGCAACTTCCGATGTTCACACCGGTGATTACACTCTTAACACGTCCTACGCCGCAGGGCTTGCCTAATACAGACGAACGGCACTGTGTCTGCGCTGGGTTCCTGCAGGTAAAAGAGCGTCAAATCCAAAACGTGGCTGCAGGCGTGATTAGCGCAAACCAGCACCGATGCGATTAACGGTAAGCCAACTTTATGCAATGACAATAATTGCTAGCAGTCTCGCAGGCGGCGTGACAAAACGTCGCCGGTGATGCAGCGGTTGATTAATGACCGGCAACCTAACCATGAGTGATGTGGGTGGCACGAGGCAAAGGTAATGTGCATGGAAGCTATCGCTGCGGTGAAAGGCGTAGCTGACACTGCCGCCGTACAAAGTTGAGTCCGAAAAATCCGACCGCACTTTCTGTGAGACGGTACGAAAGTTACGTTAACGCAAACTTTATACACGGCGACTAGTGGAATGCTGACGGTACAGTCAATGCTCCTGCAACCGCAGACGAGGCAAATTGGTAGCGCGAAAACTGTTGCTGACGCATTAAAGCGAACCACTTTGTGGTAGATACCGAGGTAATACTGAAACGGGTTCTGAAGCAGATGCGAAAGTGGGTTCGAGCAATAAAGTGACCTTTGAGCAGGTAATAACTTAGTCGCTAAACAAGCTAACACCGCAAACGGTGGTGCGACGGTGAAAATTCTCACTTAAAAGATGATATTGGCTTGAACAGCGTGACTGCAGGCACTGGTGCAAACCAGTTGTGATAGGCAACGATGGCGTGAAAGTGAGTGGCAACACCCACATCAACAACGACGGCTTAAATGCAGAATAGCAAGTTATCAGCAATGTAGCAACGGCGTTGCGCCGACCGATACAGTGAACAAAAGGTCAGTTAGATGCTGCTGAAGAACGTGGCTGACAGCGCGCAGTGCAATCTGTAGATGTGGCCACTAACGAAAACAACAGTGGTGGATAACAATGATCCGAGTCCAAAATTACGCTTGGAAAAGCTGTGGATTTGGATAGCGTAAGATTAGAAAACAATGTTGGCGAAAAAGCTTCGCCTTAATAGCGCAGGTTTAACTATCGAAGGTGGTCCGGCGGTAACAAAAAGCAGCATCAATGCGAATAACACAAAAGTAACAAATGTTACTGATGGTGATGTGAATAGTGAGCAAAAGATGCGGTTAACGGTAGCCAGTTGTACAACGTGGCAAGTAACGTTGCTGACCTTGTAGGCCCGGATGCGAGATCGATCCTGCAACGGGTAATGTGACTGCTAGCTGATCCAACCAAAGGTATCGGTGAAACCGGTAAAGGGTACTATCGGTGATGCGATTAAAGCCGTGAACAAGGCAGCTACAGCAGCAAAAAGCTCCCACAGTGAAAAGAAGGTGACAATATTACTGTGACCCCCAACCACTAAGCACGGTAGCAGCGTACTACGCTGGCGACTAAAAGATCTTGATGTAACTTCTGCTGCCGGTAATACTACAGTGAACACTGGTTTAACATCGCAGGTGGCCCAAGCGTAACTCGTGGCGGTATTGATGCCGGTGATAGAGTTATCTCTGCTGGTGAAAGCCGGTGATGTCTCTGCAAACAGCAAAGAAGCCGTGACAGTTCACAACTTTATACAACCAACACGAAAATTGGATGGCGTGATAAGCGAAAAGCCGACACCGCAGTACAAGATGTGAAATCGGTGATGAAAATGCATTAACTGCAGTTAAGATCCGAACACCAACATCGTAACGTAACGCCTAAACTCAGCGGTGATTTAGTGGATGCTGATGGCAGCATCACACACCAACAACACCGGCAGATAAAAGGCAAGGTTAGTGACTGCAGGCACCGTTGCTGGCGCTTGCAAACACCCACTTCGTGGTGGATACCAAAAGCGACTGACGGTGAATTGGTTCCACTTCTCAAGCTGACCAAAAATTAAAAGCCGGCAACAAAGTCACTCTTAAACGGGTAAAAACTTGAAAGCGAAACAAACCAACGGCGCAGATGGTGCTCAAGTGGAATTCTCGCTTAAAGACAGCATCAGCTTGACACAAGTGACTGCAGGTGAGGTGATAAACCAAGTCGTCATTAGGCAACGACGGCGTGAAAGTGAGTGGCAACACTTACATCAACAAAAAGACGGCTTAAAGTCGAACAACCGAGTTATCAGCAATGTCGCTGACGGTGTTAATCCAAAATGATGCTGTGAGCACAAGGTCAGTTGGGATGCAGTGAAGGCGTGGCTGACAGCGCGAGTGAAATCTGTGGATGTTGCAAACGGTGAACAAAAACTTAGTGGTTGACAATACCGATCGAAGAATCCGAAATTAAGCGAGAAAAGACTTAACCGTGGATTCGAGTGAAAGCAGGTGACAGCACATTGAAGCACTGATGAGCAACCATCGCAGGCGGTCCTTCTGTGAAGAAAGACGGCATCAACGCAGGTAATAAGAAAATTACCGGTGTGGCTGGCGGCAACGTTGCCGCAGGCAGCACAGATGCTGTAGAACGGTGGTCGGTTGCTGCAACGTGGCAAATAACGTGAAGACTTAATCGGTCGGATGCAATATCGATCCTGCAACGGGTAAAGTCACTGTAGCTGATCCTGCACAGATATCGCGGGTACCGGTAAAGGGCACCAATTGGTGAAGCGATTAAATCTGTGAAAGATAAAGCGGAACACCGCAGTACAAGACATCAAGTCTGGCGATGAAAAAGCATTATCTGTAACAAAAAGCGGCAATACTTACCATTACACCTAACCTAAGCGGTGATTTAGTGGATGCTGATGGTAACATCACGCACCGGGCAATGATGCGACTAAAAGGCAAACTGTGACTGCAGCACTGTTGCTGGCAGCACCAAACACCCACTAAGTGGTGGATACCAAAGCGACTGACGGCGAATTGGATGCCGCTTCATCAAGCTGACCAAAAAGTGAAAGCCGGCAACAAAGTGACTCTTCAAAGTAATTAAAAACTTGAAAGCCAACAAACTAACGGCGCAAAAGTAGCTCAAGTGGAATTCTCCTTGAAGACAGCATCAGCGGACTGAAGTGACTGCAGGATGAAGGTGCTTAAGATCGTGATGAGCAGCGACAGCGCGAAAGTAGAGATGTGCACGCACATCAACAAAGACGGCTTAAATGCGAGGCAGCAAAGTGATTTCTAGCCGCCGCGACGGCGTTAATCACGTGATGCAGCGAACAAAAGTCAGTTAGACACTGCTGAGCGTTGCGACAGACGCAGTGAAAATCTGTAGATGTGGCCGCTAACGAAAATAGCGGTAGTGGTGGATAACAATGATCGATCCAAAAGTACGCTTAAGAAAGCTGTGGTTGGATGGCATTAAGTTAGACACGATGGCGAGAAAAGCGCTGTAATGGCGCAAGGTTTAACCATCGAAGGTGGTCCGGCGGTAACAAGAAGCGGCATCAATGCGAATAACACAAAAAGTAACAAATGTTTACTGATGATGTGAGATAGAACATTACGAGCAAAGATGCGGTTAACGGTAGCCAGTTGGCACAGCATAGCGTCCTAATGTGAGAAAGACTTAATCGGTCCGGATGGCGGCTATCGATCGCCGACAGGTAAAGTAGCACCGCTGATCAGCAAAGGTATCAGTGAGCGGTAAAGGCACAATGGTGGTGAAGCGATTCAGACTGCTGAAAGATGCCGCTGATAAAGCGGCTTGCAGGAACGCACCACTGTGAAAGCCGGTAACAACATTGTTGTGACTGGAAGGTACTAACGCGGCTGGCGGTGCGAATAGGCCTGGGTAAGACGGCGATAACCTCGATGTAACTTCAGTGAAAGCGGGTGATACCACCGTGAACAACGATGGTTTAACTGTCGCAGGCGGTCCTTCTGTGAAGAAAGACGGTGAGTAGCGCAGGTGATGAGAACATCACTAACGTTGCTGACGGTAACGTGGCAGCAGGCAACAAAGGAGTGCGGTTAACGGTGGCCAGTTGTGGCGGTGTGGCGAGCGTTGCGAGACGCTTACAGCAGCGTCCGGATGCGGCTTATCCGATCCTGCAACGGGTAAAGTGACGCGGCTGATCCAGCACGGTATCCGGTGAAACCGGTATTGAGGTACGATTGGTGATGCAATTAAAGCTGTGAACGATCTTGCGAAGAAAGCTGCAGCTGAGAAAACCAGCGTGAAAGCTAAGGACGGTCAATTCTAACTTGTAACTGTTGACTGAAGAAGCGCGAAACGCGCTGCAGGCGGTCATGAATATACACCGCGGATGTTGAACGTGTGGTGACTGAGCGAGGAAAGCGATCAAGTGACCGTAGCCAGCAAGCACGATGCGAGACAGCAATGCAGCCCGCTTATACCGTGGATGTGTCTGACAGACAGCAAAGTCTTACTTGCTAAAAGCTGACGGCGCTGACAGAAGGTTTAACCTCTAAAAGATGGTAACCTAAAGCTTCAGCAGGCCCTAACGGCTTGTGTAGAAGTGAGCTGGCTGATAATCTTAACGTGAAAAATATCGACGGATGGCGTGAAAGCGGGTGATACACTACGTCAATAGCGGCAGTGAGAATCGTGAACGGTCCAAGCATGACCGAAAGACGGCATCGGCAATGCTGCGGGTAAAGCCATCAGCAACGTTGCTAACGGCAATGTGGCTAAAAGCAGCAAAGACGCGGTGGCAGCGGTCAATTACATGAAACTGCGCAAAGCGTAGCGAGATGTGATTGGCGGCGGCGCGAGCCGCGAAGAAGACGGCAAAGTGGTTTGACGGGCCAAAACGGTATCGGTAACACCGGACCGACACCGTTCATGGCGCGGTGCGGCAGTAGCAAAATGCGCACAACCAGCAAAGTCCGTGGCGATCTGCGTAAAATGGATCGTGACTTACGCGGCGGTAACTCGCGGGCGCATTGGCAACAGCCGGTCTTCCGCAAAGCCTTCCGTCCGGGTAAGAGCATGGTTTGCAGCAGCATGCCAGTACCTATCGCGGTCCAAAGCGGCTTAGCGGTGGTGGTATCCACGTATTTCTGATAACGGTAAAGTTGTCACGAAAGTCACCGGTAGCCACCAACTCCCGCGGCGACTTCGGCGGTACCCGCAATCGGCGCCGGTTGCAATGGTAATCGCCGCAGCTCACCTAATCGGTGAACTCGCTTAACAAAGCAGCGACGTGAAAATGTCGTGCTATTCGTAACAATACAACTTATTTGACAACGCAGACGTTGTTTAACCCTTTCGGGCATTCACGATTTCGTGCGTAGCGTGCAACAAGTTGCACGAATGATTCAACCGGTACGCGTTACTGATTCTCTCGTAGCGTGCATCTTGATGCGAATGATTTCACCTCGGTTCCGGAATGAAGTGCGGTGTGATTTTTGCGTGTATTTTCAGACAACGTATTATCCACACCGTCAAGGCGCTGTTGCTACGTGCAACAAGTTGCACGCTGCGGTCTGGCGTGGATACTGAAGCAGAAAGACTTGCCTGACGTTGCAAGGACATTATGAGTTTAAAGTAGAATAAATACGGTGAGAAGATAAATCATACCTTACATTTGTAGCAATTTTATGGTTTATTTATTAGTTAATTTATAAGAGAGAGTGCAAGCAAAAGGAGGAGCTATGTTTAGGAGGTGACGTAGTACCTTTCTCCAAAATTTTTGCTGTATGATGGTGGGTGATGTGGTCTTGCATAGATTCATTTTGATAATGTACCACTTTTGATGTTCGTGTGGGGACTGCAAATTCTGAAATGATTGGTAGCATTACTGCAAGCTCGGATTCAGAGCTTAATGTTGCCTTAGAGGATTAGTCAATAGTATTAGAGGCAATGATTACTCGCGATTGGTTATACTTAGCAACAAAAGTATAAATAATAAAAAGTAGCTCAATACGCTATGCGGTTTTCTCTCACTTTTCACTTTCTCCGAAGATCGGGTGAATGACGCTCAATAATAATCCGCCAATTAATTTGCGCCAGCTAGAAAGATTTGTTTGATCGTTTGACTTTCACTTGCATATCATGGCTGTTGTTGCGTTAAATGATAAGGATAGCACGTTGTGCCTGTTCCCGAACCAATATTCACATTCCTTGTGCAGTGCACGACTATTCGTAAGGAATGGTGGTGCTTCGCATAAAATATTAACGATGTATGAGCAAAATCTAATTTTGGTGTGCAGAAACAAGAAGATATTATATTTAAAATCACTTGGAATTCCTTCCCTCATGCTTGATATCTCGATTGCATGGCCAATCAATCACGGTACGAAATAAAGTGCGGGTGAAACAACGTATTTTCACCGCACTGAATAGATGGTCAACGATAAGCTGAGCATGAGTAATCACGTCTAATTTATCATAAGCACGACGGGCTTTTCTGAGGCTTTCAACGCTGATGTCGCGTGCCAAAAATCACGCCTAAACGGCGATGGCCGTTCACTTCACCTTTACCAAAAATACGCAAGTTGGTTTTGCGGTTCGGCAAGTACTTGTTCTAAAATTGTAAGTGTACTTGGTTGGTTGCCTTCTACCACAATGGCTTTGGGAAGCGGACGGGCTGTAGAAATCGATACTTGGAATCGGCAAAGCCTAAAAATGGCACGAGCGTGCAAGGCGAACTGTGATAACTCTTGGCGGATCATGGTCACCATACCGGTATCGTGTGGACGCAGGAGACTTCGTTAAAAGATACGTCGTCGCCACGCACGAACATTTTCCACCGAAAATCCCGACCGCCTAATGCTCCGGTAATTTCTCTCGCAATCTCTTGTGCTTTTTCAATGCGGTTTCTGACGCATGGCTTGGGGTTTGCCAAGATTCACGGTAATCGCCATCGACTTGAATGTGTCCAATAGGGGCAGAATGAGGTGCCATTCACATCGGCGCACCGTAGGCTGGGTAATTTCGTAATCAAGTTGAATGAACCCTTCCACAATGACGCGCCCTGCGCCGGCAGTCCACCTTCTTGGGCGTAATCCCATACCGATTGGATTTGATCGAGGGTGCGAGCAGCGCTGACCATGGCCGGAAGGACATAATCGGTTTTGACCACGCACGGAACACCGATTTTCGACCCTTTGCTTGAAGTCATCAAAGTTATCCACCCAATTCATAAGGTGAGGTTGGCTAAAGCCCAATTCTTCGGAGGCTAAACACGATACCTTCACGGTTCATGGTTGCTTTTGTAGCTTTTGGCGGTCAGGATAACAGTGAACCCTTCTTGTTCCAGTTCAAAGTAAGTATCGGTGGCGATAGCTTCCACTTCCGGCTACGATAAATCAGGACGTTCCTTTTTCCACAACGGCGCGTAATGCCGCGCCATCAACATCAAATGGTGTGAGCGCGGTGTGCCCTTGCTGTGCAGGGGCGTTTTCATAGCGATCTACTGCAATCCCTCAACACCTAAACGTTGTAATTCAGCGGCAACTTCTTTTGCCCCAGATCCCCTGCACCAAACATCATACTTTCAGTGCTTTTTGGGGTTAATAGCGTGCCGATGGTGGTCATGAGGGGCTCCTTATTGTTTGAGTAGAGCTTTCGTCTAAGGTTAAATCTTCGTTTTATTCATAATACCGCGTGCTAATACGTTTTGCGCGATTTGATGGAAAGCTTCGATCCAAAGATGTTCGGTGTATGTACCACATTGGTATTCATTCAGTTCAGAAATTTCATGTTGATTTTCACATTGAGAATATCTTGCTGGAGGCTGCCCAAAGCTGTGCAACGGGACGTTCTGGCGTACCGATTAAGGACATATAAAAAGCGGTGCAGCAACTACATCGAGCGAAATATAATAATTTCGACCTCTTGACTATTGAGATGATCACGCATGAAACCGGCAAATAAATGTATACGGTGTATGAATACCCTGGGTTGGTAGATTTTCTTTATTAGAATGGTGAAAACGCAAGTCAAAAAGCCGTGATGGTATCGCCTTTTGGCGTTGCATTGTTTTGGCAATTCGCACTGGCGCATTCATTCGGGTATGATCACTTTGAAGCTATCAAGTAATGGCATAATCTCTCATGGTGGTGTCATTTGGGGCTAAAAAACAGCGTTTTATAAAAATTGATAAAATTTTAAATTTCTGCTGAACTTTTCCGTTATACTGCAGTCTTAGATAGCAGGCAACTTGCAGTTGTTTTTAATAAAAGTGGTTCCTTAGGTTATTCGCCTCTCCTTGTGAGAGCATTTTTCGCCATTCTACAGGAAAATCCTCGCGTTACAGAATAGCGAGTCCAGATAACAAAACATACCGCTGCTATTTTGAGTGTCATAAAATCAGACACGCTACCCAGTTTTAACCTCAACCAGCCTGCCACCGCGCAAAATACATCACCGACAATCGGTAACCAGCTAAAATAACATCACGCTGCCGTAACCTTGTGTTTTGCTAATACCCAGCGAGTTTGGCATTTTGTGGTGGAGGATTAAACGTCAGAGCCAACGCCCAAGTGAATGGGTAGTCAGGCTGCCAGCGTGTTTCCGGCGATTGCCGTCCACAATGAGGCTTTGAATATCCAAAGAAAAATAAGAGGAACCCGTCCATCAGCGCGGCGTGACGAGGGTGCGAAAAACAATTTCGGAATTGCCGGGAAGCACAGTCGCGCACTGAGGAAGGCGCTGGCGAACATAATCCACAATCGATGCTCGCCAAATAAGGCGAACCATCCATCCCAGCTAAAAAGATCGACATGATGTAATAGGTCAAAAATCAGAGCATCAGTCATTTTTAGAATTGATGCGGAACGCTTTCACATCACGCCGGGCTACGTAATAATTTATTCACTCGCACATCAAACACATCATGCCTGCATTTAATCCAGCCTGAATGCCGTCGCCATCTTCAAACACTAAACAGCGTTGCGGTTTCCACTTGAATCAATTCAGCTGCACGTAAAAACGTATCCGGTGCCGGTTTGTGATGTTGAATATCTTCGGCAGTAACAATCGCGGAAAAATATTTCTCAAAAATCAAACTTATCCAACAAAAATTTGGGCGATGGGGCGATAAGAGCCTGTGCCAAGGGCAAGCGGTTTTTATTATAAAAATGACGAACAACATCCGCTGCAGGAAGCAATGTGGCGTGTTTCACGATCAGCTGTTTGCCATATTCTCTTTTTAATTCGATCACATCATCTAATTTATCTAACGGCATGGCATGACGTTTCATCATTTCTAACGCAATGTCTTTCACCGGCGCGCCACCCATTTCATTCAATAAATTGCCATCAAATGGATAACCAAAATGTTGTCGACCATTTCCCACGCTTTCGCATGACTCGGCATCGTATCAATAACCGTGCCGTCCATATCCATCAAACCGTCATATTCATTAGTAAATTATTCTGTAACATCTCGCTTTTCGAATTATTTTAAATAAGAAGATGCGCTATTTTCCTACAAATTTGTGATCAATGCACCGTTTAATTCATACGAATTTCGTTATACTGAGATCATTTTATTGAGAGTGAACAAATGGACCTTCAACAGCGACTTGGGGCGTTTCAAGCCCGAGAATTAATTGACGAACATATTGCACAAACGGTATTGAACGTACGTTGCCACTTGCAACAAGATTGGTTGGCAGACGTGAGAAACCGAGCAGGTTAAAAATGATGTTAGTGCATCTCGCCAGTGCCTTGGGTCCAGTTCAACGTGGGCATTGTGTTTCACCGTTGTATACCGATTTTTGTAGAAATCCAAAGTGCGGTGGTTTTTCCGCGAAAGTTTTTAGAGATTCATCAAAAATCTGAGCATACCTTCCTTTACCATTCCGAAGAAGAACAAACCTATTTTCTCGCCAATGTGTATGCCTTAGTGCTGGATCAGCCACAGGTGCTGGCTTTTGTGGACAAAACTGCTTGAGAAAATGACCGCACTTTAGGCAATGTGGCTATCCGTTATGGCGTTATCATGTCCCTGTATTAATAGAACAGGCATAAAGCCTGTCCCAACAATCTTTTATTTTTAATAGAGCTTTTTATCGCACGGCGCCTTTATCCGCCGATGTCGCGAAATGCCCGAAGACTCAGCGCAAAGGATACTTCACGTTGGCGGTTTGCCGGTTGCCAACCTTTTTGATTTTGCTCGGCACGGCGTTGGGCTAATTCTTCATCGCTGATCTTGAGGTTAATCGCACGATTCGGAATGTCGATTTCGATAATGTCGTTATCCTGTACTAAACCGATTGCACCACCGGAAGCCGCTTCGGCGAGGCATGGCCGATAGATAAGCCCGGATGTGCCTCCGGAGAAACGACCATCTGTTAACAAGGCACATTTTGCCTAAGCCCATGGATTTTTAAAGATAGCTGGTCGGATACAGCATTTCTTGCATACCCGGGCCGCCTTTTGGACCTTCGTAACGGATAATCCTGGCGTGACCTTCTTTGACTTTACCACCTAAAAATACCGGCTACAGCGTACTTTGCGGCTTTCAAACACGATGGCACGACCGGTGAATTTCGAGATAGACTCATCCACGCCGCGGTTTTGACGATACAACCGTCTTCGGCAATGTTCCCGAACAAGACGGCTAAGCCCCCTTCTTGAGAAATCGCATTTTCTTTTGTTGCGGATACAGCCGCTTACACGGTCGTCGTCGCTGTCCCAACGGCAATCTTGTGAGAAGGCTTGGGTGGTGCAGATGCCTGCCAGCCGGCGCCGGAAGAATTTGTGTAATGCTTCGTCTTGGTTACGGATAATGTCGTATTGATTGAGCTGCTCGCTCATGGTTAAAGCCCAACACGGTGTGAGTGTTTTTGTGGATTAGCGCGCGATCAATTCGTCAATAAGCCCATAATGCACGCCTGCGCAGTGTACGTCTTCCATGTGGTATTTGTTGGTGTTCGGCGCAATTTTATAGCAAAGGCACGACGCGAGATGCGTCGATGTCTGCCATTTTGAAATCTACCCTGCTTCTATGCGCCGCTGCGAGCAAGTGTCAAAAACAGTGTTACTGGAACCGCCCATGGCGATGTCTAAGCTATTGTGGCATTTTCAAAGGCGTCAAAGGTGCCGATGGAACGAACAATACGCTCGTCGTCTTGCTCAGTAACGTTTGCACAGTTCCACAATTTGGCGACCGGCTTTTAAGAACAAGTCTTTACGGTCGGCGTGGGTGGCAACATGGAACCGTTGCCCAGTAGACTAAACCGAGCGCTTCCGTTAAACAGTTCATGGAGTTGGCAGTAAACATCCTGAGCGAGGAGCCACAAGTCGGGGCAGGCGCTACGTTCGGTAGCATCAGTACGCTCATCACTGACATCGGATCCGCCGCTTCCAATCATTGCGTCAACTAGGTCTAAACAGATCAGTTGATCAGATAACTTTGGTTTTACCGGCTTCCATCGGACCGCCTGATACGAATGGTTGGAATCTTTTCTAAACGCATTACCCGCCATTAACATTCCTGGGAGTGATTTTGTCCAGTTGGAAATACACCATGGCATCGGCGCAGTGGGCGTTTACCATATAGTCGCTGTCATTTGCAAATCACGGCTTGGTAAGGGTAAGCATTCCGTATGTCATTGCAATGCCGTCATCCACCCGCAATGGTGTTGAATTCTTTCGCCACGCCGCCGGCTTTCAATTTCCGCTGCGACCAGTTGTCCCTTCTTTAAATGCATGCCCGGGACGGGTGGGTGAAAGTTCCCACCCTGCAATAATGGGTTTGCAATCATTTTCTTTCATTCCTGTGGCACGCCATACCGTGCACCTGCCAATGACGACCTTGTGCTGGTCGCTGAGCGTAGTTTTGGCATAAATAAAGTTCTCGAGTAAGTTTTCGTTAAAGGTTTATGCGTTTCTTCGTTAATTGAGACTGCCACAAACGCTTGCGTTTTGAACGTTGCGTTAACTGCCGGCACGAAGTGCAAAACAAAGCAAGTAAATCTCACTACCTCTTTGCTAAAGAGAGTTTTCTGATGTTTTAATTTATCTGGCTCGTTTACGTCTCATTTTATTGATATTTTAATCTTAAATTCAGTGAGACGATATTCAAAATTTTACAAAATATTTCCCTCTTTAGTCAAAGCGAAGAATTTTCTTTAGCTGTTTAATTTATCCTGGCTCATTTGCGTCTCATTTATTGATGTTTTAATCTTACCAATTCGTGAGACGATATTTCCAAATCTCAGCTTATTCCCCTCTTTGCTAAAGAGAGAGTTTCTTCAGCTGTTTAATTTATCTGGCTCATTTATGTCTCATTTTATTGATATTTAAATATTAAATTCGCGAGACGATATTCAAATTTCTCAACTTATTCCCCTCTTTGTAGCAGAGAGGGGTTGAGAAGATTGACAGAAAGTAGTACTGGAGAATTATTCAATAAAATATTGTCTTATTTAATCTCAATCACATCCGGCAATTTTTCCAACTGACTGACCAACAAATCTAAAGTGCGGTCGGATTTTACAGTGAATTTTAACCGTACTTTGTCGTCAATCAGTTGCATATCCATTTGGGTCACGGTGAAAGCCACGGTGGCAGACAACGACGGAGAATGCGTTACAGTACTGCGGGGCGGTGTTGGGCGGTGAGGTCGATTTGGTGTTCCATGTGATTACTCCTTACTTTCCAACATATCTGCGTTGCACGCGCCTGGCGGCACTAGCGGCTACACGTTTTCATCGGAATGAATGCAAATATGCAATAAATAAGCCTCTTGGCTGTTGAATAAAGCGTTCTAGTGCGGCGATCCCAGCGGTGGGCGGAATCAATGCGTTCTCCTTTAGTGCCGAACGCTGAGGCGAGTACACGAAATCCGGGTTGTCGTCTAGAGATCGTGCTACTGTGACGGGCATTGAAGAGAGGTTGCCATTGGCGCACCATGCCGAGGCGTTGGTTATCCAATAACACAATTTAATTGGGGCTTTGCCGCGACCAGATGGGAGCCCAAGTTCTTGGATATTCATCATAATGGAGCCATCACCCGTGACTAAAATTACGTCATCTTCCGGGCGGGCTTTTTCTTTGCCCGATGGCGGCAGGCAAGCCGAAACGCCAGCTGGTGCCAGAGCAGCGCGAGGTAATGAAGTTTTCCGTGGTGCGTGATGTTGCGTGTAATACCGACCACTTTGATGTTGTCCCACATCGGTGACGACGATAGTTTCCGGTGTTTTTGGCGTGAAATGCTGTTGAGCAACCATAACGGATTGATGAGCTGTTCGACATTATGTTCGCCGCCCTGTTCACCGTAGCTGAACGCAAATTGTTGTTTATATTGTGCGACGGTTTGTTGCCAAGGGGCGATGTCAAGCGGCACACTGAGGCTTTCTAGCGTAGCGATAGAGATGACCGCGGTGCCACATCAGGGCAGCGTAATTTGCCTAATTCGGCACCGTCGATATCCCATGAATCACTTTGGCGTGTGGCGCGAAGGTGTCGAGTTTGCCGGTCACGCGGTCATCAAAACGTGCGCCGAACACGAGTAATAAATCGGCTTCTTGCGTGGCATAGTTGGCGGCTTTGGTGCCGTGCATTCCGATCATACCGAGATAATAAGGATCGTCGGGCGAGACTGCGCCAAAGCCCTTTTGAGTTTGACGACGCTTGGCATTTGGGTCGTGTGTAAAAATAACGTAATGCCGGCACGGCGCCAGCCATGCCCACACCGCCGCCGATATACGCCATCGGGCGTTTGGCGTGTTTTAATAACGCAAGGGCTTGCGCGAATTGTTTGTCGCAAAGTGCGGTCGATTTTTGGCGGCGGATTCACGATAGGTTTTGCCGTGGTTGGCTGCAACTGGACGTCTTTTCGTACATCGATCAATACCAGGCCCCAGTCTGCCACTGTTTAGCGATTTCAAAAGGCTTTGGCGATAATTTCCGGTAATTCGTCAATATTCTGTACGATAAAAGCTATGTTTGGTGCAGGCAAGAGAAGTCCTAATACATCCGCTTCTGAAAGGCGTCGGTGCCGATAAGTGGCGAAAGCTACTTGACCTGTGATCGCTACAATCGGAATAGAATCCATTAAAGGCATCGCCCAGTCCGGTGATGAGGGTTAGTTGCGCCGGGGCCCGAAGTGGCAATACATACGCCAACTTTGCCGGAGCACGCGCATAATCAATAGCCGCCATGGCAGCACCTTATTCGTGACGGCAAAGTAAATGGTCTAAGCCGGAATCATAAATTGCATCATAGGTCGGCATGATGGCACCGCCAGGATAGCCGAAAATGGTATCCACGTGATGTGCTTTTAAGCACTCGATGATTAAATTTGCACCGTTCATATTCGTAGCGTGTGTTCAATTGTTAGGAGCTGATTTTTCGTGTGAAAGGTTTAATCTTTATTACATTTCTAGAAAAATTCAAGAAAACCGCCAATATTTTTATGCAAAATTTGCTACCATTAGCCATTATGTCATTTAAGGTGAAAAATTATGCAAAAACGTCCTTATCGCGCCATCGTGTCGGACATGGATGGAACCTTACTGAACGAACATCATGTTATCGGTGATTTTACTGCGCAAACCTTGGAACATCTGTATGACAACAAAGTCGATATTATCCTTGCCACGGGGCGTAATTACTTTGATGTATCCAGTATTTTAAAGAAAACCAAAGTGAAAGAGGCGGTGTTGATTACGTCAAATGGCGCACAAGCGCATAATCTACAAGGTGAATTATTGTTGAATAATGCCTTGCCGGAAGAAATTGCTTATCAAGTCATGGTGCCTTTGACGACAACCGCGTCTGTGTGAACAGCTATCGAGGCTGATGGCTGGTTTATCAACAAAGACATTCTGAGCTTTACAAGTATCACAAAAGATTCCGGCTTTTTGTACGAGTGGTGGATTTTTAAGCAACATCACGGACGAGATACAGAGAAAAGTGTTTTTTCATTGCCAGCGCCGGCAGATTTGGTGGAATTGGAACAACGTCTTCGTCAGGACTTCGGCGAGAGAATCAGCCTGACGTATTCCAGCCGATTTGCTTGGAAGTGATGAATAAAAATGTGTCAAAAAGCCACCGCACTTGCACAGGTAATTGAGCAACAGGGAATACGGTTTTGCAAGATTGTATCGCCTTTGGTGATGGCATGAATGACGTCGAAATGCTGGCGGAAGTAGGCAAAGGGATGCATGATGGGCAACGCCGATCCGCGTTTTGATACAACGTTGTCCGCAGCTGGAAACCATCGGTTTGCAACACGGAGGAGGCTGTCGCGGTTTACCTTCGTGCGATTTTCGGGATAGATTAATGCCGCTATTATCTTCTTTACTCTGGATTAGCGGCGGTGCGGTGCTGGGCGCTTGCTTGCGTTGGAGTCTAGGCTTATTGCTCAATCCGTGGTTTTGCCGCATTTTCTTTTGGCACCTGTGATTGCCAATTATTTAAAGCAGTTTTATTATCGGTGCGCTATTTGCCTTATTTTTGGTTTTTATTCCTCAACTTTCGGAAGCTTGGAAGTTGTTTTGTGACTGGCTTTCTTGGTAAGCTAACCACGTTTTCCTCATTTTCCATTGAAGTGGTCAACAATTTCCTAAACGGCAAACTCGGCATCGCCTTGGGATTAATTGCCGCCCACGTCATCAGCGGTTTATTGTTTACCCTATTGGGCTTATTGTTGGTTCGCTATGCGCTGAGTAAAAACGCATAAATATGTTTGTAAGGTTGGCGTGCGAATCGTATCGGTTTCAAACAGAATTTCATGTTTTGCTCCGGCGATTTTTTTCAGACTGCCATGCATAAAAAGTGCGGTGAGTTTTCCAACGTTTTATTATTGACGATTTGTTCTTGTTCCGCCTCTAACACCAATACCGGCGTTTCGATACGTGGCAATATTTTCGGCAAATGTTTAATGGCAATCAGACACAAATACGCCCAACGGAAAGTCGGTCCGCCCAAGCGAATAGAAGGGTTTGCCAAATTAATGTCATTCATTCTTTGCATTCGCGTACTATCATGGCTTAATAAATTTTTCCTGCACATCCACCGGTTTATAAGGCCCTTTGCCGAACACATAACGCTTTCCTTGGCCAAATAACATCATCAGACTTAACAGCATTTCATCACGCACAGGGGTGCTTTCAAAAGGCATGCCAAAAACGGCGCAGAGAACACCGCACGTTGAATGCGATGATCAAAATTTGCCAAATAATAGGTCGCCACTAACGCGCCGAGCGAGTGTGCCAGAATATATTGATTGGGATAGGGATAAAGTGCGGTCAGATTTTTCAATAATTTCTGCCATGTCCTCGACATAGAAAAACGAAATTCATCCAAATGGCCTTTTTCGCCATCGTTCAGTAAACGCTGGGAATAACCTTGTCCGCGGTGATCAAAAATCAGTACATCATAGCCTTGTTGATACACATCGTAAGCCAATTCCGTCCATTTCAACATATTTTCCGCCCGACCATTGACCATGATCACCAACTCACGTGCTGTCGGATGATGAATAAAATGACGATATGCCAGCCGACAGCCGTTTTTCCCATAAAGATATTGCAAGGGATATTGTGCGGCGAATTGAGAAAATTGAAAGGACATCATTGTATGCAAATTCGTAGTATAATGGTTAGAGCGCAGCATTCTATCATGCGTCGCTCCATGAGAACATGGCCACCAAAAGAAAGGGATTGCCTTAACGTGACGAAGAATCGGAACGCGGGTTGATCTAGAACAAGTTAATCATAAAATTCAGGAAAAATACCTCTTTATGGTGATGATTCTGGTGGGGCAAGTAATTATTATCAACATTCAAAAAAATGGCTCATCGGACCTTATGTCAAAGATGACAATAAAATAGATTATCTGAACAATGAATAAAACTGAAATCTTATCAATGGAAGAAGCGAAAGACTGGCACGTTGTCGGTTTGGTGGTGCAAGAAACCCCAAAAAATACCGGCAATTCGTACCGCACTTTTAGCCATTCCACACACAGAAGTGCCAACTTTTTGATGAAAAATCGGCAAGATTGTTTGCGGTAATGCAGTCTCACGATCAGCATATTTTTGCTTAACAACATGGAATCTGTGAAAGATATTGACGGTGTTATTACCGTCTCGCTGATTTATCATCAACAAGATGAGCAGCCTGAATAACTCAAAAATCATATAGTGGGGGAAAAACACTATGAATTTAAGTCGTAGAGACTTTTATGAAAGCGAATGCTGCTATGGCTGCAGCAACTGCAGCCGGACTTTGACAATTCCGGTGAAAAATGTAGAAAGCCGCTGAAACCGAAATCAAATGGGATAAAAGCGGTATGTCGCTTCTGTGGTACCGGTTGTTTCTGTATTAGTGGGTACAAAAGACGGTCGCGTTGTGGCGTCCCAAGGTGACCCGGATGCAGAAGTAAACCGTGGTTTTAAACTGTATCAAAGGCTATTTCTTACCGAAAAATCATGTACGGTAAAGACCGTCTAACCCAGCCAATGTTACGTATGAAAGACGGCAAATACGATAAAAACGGTGATTTCCACCAGTTAGCTGGGATGTCGCCTTTAAAACCATGGCAGAAAAATTCAAAGCTGCGATTAAAGAGCTTGGCCCTAATGGTGTTGGGATGTTTAGTTTCCGGTCAAACCACCATTTTTGAAGGCTACGCAAAATCCAAACTTTGGAAAGCCGGTTTCCGCTCTAACAACATCGACCCAAATGCCCGTCACTGTATGGCATCTGCGGCGGTTGCATTCATGCGTACTTTCGGTATGGATGAACCGATGGGTTGTTATAACGACATCGAAAATGCCGAAGCTTTTGTGCTTTGGGGTTCCAACATGGCGGAAATGCACCCGATCTTATGGTCCCGTATTACTGACCGTCGCTTATCCAATCCTGATGTGAAAGTGGCGGTACTTTCCACCTATGAACACCGTAGTTTTGAATTAGCCGATTATGGTTTAATCTTCAAACCGCAAACGGACTTAGTTATTTTAAACTACATTATCAATTACTTAATTCAAAAACGATGCTAGTTTAACTGGGATTTTCGTTAATAAACACGCAAATTTAAAGCGTGGTGAAACCGATATCGGTTATGGTTTACGTGATAATCACCCATTACAAAAAGCCGCTAAAAAATCCAAACAGCGGTAGGATGTATGACAGTAACTTCGAAGAATTAAAAGCTTTAGTTTCTGAATACACCTTAGATAAAGCTCACGAAATGTCAGGTGTGCCAAAAGATGTATTGGAAGAGCTTGCGAAATTGTATGCGGATCCAAAACGTAAAGTGGTGTCTTATTGGACCATGGGCGTTAACCAACATACACGCGGTGTGTGGGCGAACCACTAATCTATAACATTCACCTCTTAACCGGTAAAATTTCTATTCCGGGTTGCGGTCCGTTCTCTTTAACCGGTCAACCGTCCGCCTGTGGTACGGCGCGTGAGGTAGGTACCTTTATTCACCGTTTACCGGCGGACTTAGTCGTGACCAATCAAAAACTACCGTGAAATTGCAGAAAAATTTGGAAATTGCCTGCAGGATTAATTACAGATGTGTTAGGGTTTCCATGCCGTTGAGCAAAAGCCGTGCATTAAAAGACGGCAAAAATGCGTGTGTTATGGCAAATGTGTACCAACAATATGCAAGGTGGTCCAAACATTAACGAAGAGACCTTCCCAGGCTGGCGTAATCCGGATAACTTTATCGTGGTATCCGACCCATACCCAACCGTTTCTTGTTTAGCGGCTGACTTAATGCTTCCAACTGCTATGTGGGTAGAAAAAAGAAGGGGCTTACGGTAACGCGGAACGTCGTACTCAATTCTGGCGTCAACAAGTGAAAGCACCGGGTGAAAGCAAAATCTGACGTATGGCATTAGTGGAGTTCTCTAAATATTTCACCACTGATGAAATGTGGCCGGCAGAAATTTTAGAGAAAAATCCGGAATATAAAGGCAAAACCTTATATGAAGTGTTGTACCGCAACGGTCAAGTAGATAAATTCCCACTAAGCGATCTTGCTGAAGGTCAATTAAACGATGAATCTTATCACTTCGGTTTCTATTTACATAAAGGCTTGTTTGAAGAATACGCGTCATTTGGTCGTGGTCATGGTCATGACTTGGCACCGTTTGATATGTACCACAAAGCACGCGGCTTACGTTGGCCGAGTTGTTGACGGTAAAGAAAACCTTATGGCGTTACCGTGAAGGCTTTGACCCGTATGTGAAAGAAGGCGAAGGTGTGGCGTTCTACGGCTATCCGGATAAAAAAGCGATCATTCTTGCGGTACCTTATGAGCCACCTGCAGAATCACCGGATGAAGAATACGATTTATGGTTATGTACCGGTCGTGTGTTAGAGCACTGGCACACAGGAACAATGACCCGTCGTGTACCGGAATTGCACCGTGCTTTCCCGAATAACGTAGTTTGGATGCACCCGAACGATGCACAAAAACGCGGATTACGTCATGGCGACAAGATTAAAATCGCTTCACGTCGTGGTGAAATGATTTCTTATTTAGATACTCGTGGCCGTAATAAAGTGCCGGAAGGCTTGGTTTACACCACTTTCTTTGATGCCGGTCAGTTGGCCAATAAGCTCACCTTAGATGCAACTGATCCGATTTCCAGAAAGCCGACTTCAAAAATGTGCGGTGAAAGTGGAAAAAGCTTAATAAACAATGAAAAAAACGACCGCACTTCGGTGCGGTCATTAAGACAATGAAAAAACCGACTGTCACGCCTGAACGCCGAAAATTTCTCAAAGATGCAACCCGTACTGCGGGGGGGCTAGTGGGTCTTGGACTCTTATTGGGTTTACAACAAAAACAAAGCTTAGCCCGTGAAGGGGTGGCATTACGCCCACCATTTGCCATTGAGGATGATGAAAAAGTTTGCTGCTGCCTGCATTCGTTGCGGTCAGTGTGTCCAAGCTTGCCCATATGATATGTTGCATTTGGCCTCCTTGCTTTCGCCCATGGAAGCCGGTACGCCGTACTTCATTGCGCGAGATAAGCCTTGTGAAATGTGTCCGGATATTCCTTGTGCGCATGCCTGTCCGAGTGGTGCTTTGAATCGTGATGCACAGGATATTAACCAATCCCGTATGGGACTTGCAGTCTTGTTGGATCATGAAACTTGCCTGAATTGGCAAGGGTTACGTTGCGATGTTTGCTATCGGGTTTGTCCGTTAATCGACAAAGCCATTACGTTAGAAAGTCATCGTAATGAGCGTACCGGAAAACACGCCATGTTTATTCCGACCGTACATTCAGATGCTTGTACTGGTTGTGGTAAATGTGAAGAGGCTTGCGTATTGGGAAGAAGCCGCGATCAAAGTGCTTCAATGTCCTTAGCGAAAGGTATGCTAGGGCAAACAGTACCGATTAGGGTTGGGAAGAAAAATCCAAAAGCTGGGCATTCACTTGCGCCAAATGATTTGATTTCCATGCCGACCCGATTACCGGACGGCGTCGCTCCACCGGCAGGAGCCATTCCTGCAGCAGGTGTAGAAGAGATTCCGGAACCTATTTTGGCACCGGTATTAGGAGGTAAGTAATGGCTAATGCACCAAAAATTTGCCGGACGAGAAGCCAGAGAAAAGCTAGGGTGGTGGCACGCCAATCGTTTCTTATTTTGGCGACGTCTAACCCAATTAAGCATTTTGTTGATGTTTTTAAGTGGACCTTACTTCGGCGTTTGGATTTTTAAAAAGGCAATTATAGTGGAAGCTTGCTATTTGATGTAATTCCATTAAAGCGATCCGTTAATTACCTTAGAAAGTCTTGCCAGCGGTCACTTACCGGGAATTCTCACACTCAGTGGCGCATTAATTATTTTTATCACCTATGCGTTACTGGGCAGCAAAGTATTCTGTGGTTGGGTTTGTCCGCTAAATGTCGTCACCGATTGTGCGGCTTGGATTCGCCGTAAAGTTAGGTATTCGCCAAACGGCAAAAATTCCACGCAGTTTACGCTACGCCATCTTAGTGATGATTTTAGCCGGTAGTGCCGTCAGTGGCTTATTATTATGGGAATGGGTCAATCCCGTTGCCGCCTTAGGAAGAGCCTTAATTTATGGCTTTGGTGCAACAGTGTGGTTAATCCTCGTTGTCTTCTTCTTTGATTTGTTCATTGTTGAACACGGATGGTGTGGACACCTCTGCCCCAATCAGGGGCAACTTATGGCGTTATCGGTGCAAAAAGCTTGCTTCGGGTCAAAGTCATTGACCGCGCAAGATGTGATAATTGCATGGACTGCTACAACGTTTGCCCGGAACCGCAAGTGTTACGCTCACCATTACACGGAAAAATAGCGAAAAGCCTCCTTGTGCTTTCACAAGATTGTATCAGTTGCGGACGTTGTGATTGACGTTTGTCCTGAAAAAGTATTTGACAACTAGCCATGGGTTTAATAACGACATTCCTGTCGTCACATTAAAACCAATAAAAATAAAAAAATTTCCATCATTCGGGGGTGATTAAAAATGACTAGAAAAAAACCTCTTTACTTTTGGTAGTGCTGTATTGACGGCATTGTTTGCAACATCCGTCATGGCAGACCAAGCCAACACAGGTGCCGGCGACTTTTTCAATAATTCACCGGAGAGTGTCAAACCGGCATTCCACGATGCACCAAAACAAAGCGAATTGCCGGCATTAAACTATGTTAACCAACCACCAATGGTGCCGCATAGTGTAAAAACTACCAAATCACAAAAATGTTAACCAATGCTTAAACTGCCACAGCGTTGAAAGCGTCTCGCGTTACCGGTGCAACACGCATCAGCCCAACACACTTCGCCGATCGTGATGGCAATATCGGTTCAAGCTCATCTCCACGTCGTTATTTCTGTTTGCAATGCCACGTATCTCAATCAGATGTTGAGCCAATCGTGCCAAACGAATTCAAACCAATGAAAGGTTACGGACAATAAGAGGTGACTATGTCAGACAAAAAAAGCAACATCCTCAAGAGATTCTGGCACTGGTTTAGATCGCCTAGCCGTATCGCAGTAGGAACTATCATTGTATTGTCATTTTATCGGCGGTATTCTATCTTGGGTGGGATTCAACTATGGTTTAGCACAAACAAATACAGAAGAATTCTGCGCAAGTTGCCACACCAATGATGCTTATCCGGAATATTTGCACAGTGTACACTATCAAACCCGTACCGGTGTGGGTGCAAGCTGTCCGGACTGCCACGTTCCACATGAATTTGGTCCGAAAATGTGGCGAAAAGTGGTGGCGGCAAAAGAAGTGTATGCTTATTACATGGGCTTAACCGATACCCTTGAGAAATTTAACGCCCGTCGTCCGCACATGGCAGAAAAATGAATGGGCACGGATGAAAGGCAACGATTCACAAGAATGTCGCAACTGCCACAAAATGGATCGTATGGACTTCTCCCAACAAAAAACCGTGGCGCAAAAAATGCATAAATTTGCTCAAGAAAATGGCAAAACCTGTATTGATTGCCATAAAGGTATCGCGCACAACTTACCGGATATGAGCAAAGTGGCACCGGGCTGGTTACAAGGCGCAGAGGCCAAACCGGAAGCGTCAAAAGACAAAAATAAATCGGCTAACTAGAAAACATTACGTTTTCTTACCGCACTTTAAAAACAAATAGGCACCTTAAAGGTGCCTATTTTGATCCCACGTAAATTAATTTACCTCATCGCATGCAACCTGTTACACGAAATCGTAAATACCCGAAAGGATTAAATAACGTTCCATGCGTGATTCGGTCGTGCATTGTAGCGTGCAACTTGTTGCACGAAATCGAAATACCCGAAAGGATTAAATCACGTTCCATACGTGATTCGGTCGTGCATCGTAGCGTGCAACTTATTTGCACGAAATCGAAATGCCGGAAAGGGGTTAAATAACGTTCCTTGTGTGGTTCGGTCGTGCAACAAGTTGCACGCTACGAGGAATCGCAATTACGTATCGGGGTTGATTCATTCGTGCAACAAGTTGCACACGCGCTACGACAAATGAATAACGCTCTTGATGGTTGATAATGCGTTGTTTGAAAAAACACGCATCACCACTTTGCTTTCTGCTGTGGTTGATTTGGTCGTGCATAGATGCGCGTTACAAGACAAGCAATAAATTACACATCGGGAGTTAATTATTCGTGCAACAAGTTGCACGCTACGCATGAAAATCGTGAATACCCGAAAAGGTTAAATCACGTTCACTGTCAGTGATTCGGTCGTGCCTCAAGATGCACGTTACAATATGGAGTTACGCTCTCGTAGTATGCAACTTGTTGCACGAAATGAATAACGCTCTTGACGGTTAATAAGGCGTTGTCTTAAAAAATACGTCCCAAAAATCACCGCACTTTATTTCATGCCGTGGTTGATTTGATCGTGCATCAAGATGCACGCTATGCGCGAAATGAATAACGCGCAATACGTTGATTGAAAAATATTTCCAAAGATCACCGCGCTTTTTCTTTATCTATCGATATGTCTCTTTGGGAGAGTGGTGGGTTGAGATTGCCTGAATAGCATAAAGCGCTATTCTACAGACACAAGGTCATTAACCTTGCTTTAGTAATTTGCTGGAGATAATCGGGATCGAACCGACGACCTCTTGAATGCCATTCAGCGCTCTCCCAACTGAGCTATATCCCCATAAGTGGCGGCTATGATAAATTCCGCCACTTAGTCTGTCAATATTAAATTTTTAATTCATCGCTATCAGATTAAATCTTAAGCATTTTGTCCGTGAATAAAATCGATAGCACGTTGAATTCGGCTTAATACGCGCTCACGTCCGATTCCTACTAAGGTCACATCCATGAGACGGCGATTGCCCCGCGCCGGTCACGGCCACCGCGCAGCGGCATCCCCCGACTTGCCCATGCCAACCTCTAATTCGGCAGCAGTTTGTTCAATGGCTTCGTGCGTAGAATGCAAATCCCAAGTAGAAAAGTGCGGTCAGTTTTCTTTTACTTTTTCAAGGGGCTTCTACCGCACTGGTTTGAAATGTCACCGCGGCTTCATCGAAAAGCATCAAACTCTTCAAAGAAATAACGGCTGGCAATCGCCATTTCACGTAAGGTTTTACAACGATCCGCCAGCATGGTGATGATTTCCGTTAATGCCGGGCCGTTAGACGTGTCAATGCCTAAATCGATGATATTGCCAGGCTAAATGTTTCGCGACGTAGTCCGTCGGCAATTCACGAATGTAATGATGGTTCAACCACAATAATTTTTCGGTGTTAAAGGCGCTGGCAGATTTACTCACGGAGTGTAAAATCAAATAAATCAATCATTTCTTGACGGGTGAAAATTTCTGATCGCCGTGTCCCCAGCCCAAACGCACCAAATAGTTAATCAGCGCTTCCGGCAAATAGCCTTCGTCACGATATTGCATCACGCTCACGGCGCCGTGACGTTTAGACAGTTTTTCGACCATCGTCCCCGTTAATCATGGAAACGTGCGCATACACCGGAATCAGTGCGCCAAGGGCTTTAAAATGTTAATTTGACGCGGGGTGTTATTAATATGGTCTTCACCGCGCACAACGTGGGTGATGCCCATATCCCAGTCATCCACCACCACGCAGAAGTTATAGGTTGGTGAGCCGTCGGTACGACGGGCGGATAATCAAGTCATCCAATTCGCTATTACTGATTTCAATGCGTCCCACGTACCGCATCATCAAATACCACAGACCCCTCTGTTGGGTTCTTAAAACGCACTACATGCGGTTCATCGGCAGAATGTTCGGCGTGATCGTGTAAGCAATGGCGGTCATAACGCGGTTTTTCTTTATTTTGTTCTTGTGTATGACGTAATGTTTCCAAACGTTCTTTCGTACAGTAACAACGGTATGCCAAACCCCTGTTCAATCATTTGATCGATCACTTGGTTATAACGGTCAAAGCGCTTAGTTTGATAGTATGGACCGTGCTCCCAAGCCAAATCTAACCATTCCATCGCTTCTAAAATCGCCTGTGTGGCTTCCGGCGTGGAACGCTCCAAATCGGTATCTTCAATACGTAACACAAATTCACCGTGATTGTGTTTAGCGTATAACCAGGAATAAAGTGCGGTGCGCGCGCCGCCAACGTGCAAATAACCGGTCGGGCTTGTGCAAAACGGCGTCGCACTTTCGTTGGGATCAAATCAAATAATGCTTCTAATTTCATGTTATAACCTTTTTCTGTACAAACAATTAGTGCGGTATTGTACTACGAGTTGTTTTGGATCTTAAGGAAAAATCACGAATTATGCCTATTTTTGAAGCAACTGACCGATTTTTGGCAAAAATTTGCTGACTGAAATCATTGAGCAATTATAATGCACGCTCACAACATTGAGGGCGATTAGCTCAGTTGGGAGAGCACCTCCCTTAAGGAGGGGTCACTGGTTCGAGACCGGTATCGCCCACCACTTTTAGGTTTTCAATGTTGTCAATGTAACGACGTGGGCGATTAGCTCAGTTGGGAGAGCACCTCCCTTACAGGGAGGGTCACTGGTTTCGAGACCGGTATCGCCCACCACTTCTTGACACTTCCCTATTTTAAGATTCTAACGTGGGCGATTAGCCTCAGTTGGGAGAGCACCTCCCCTTACAAGGAGGGGTCACTGGTTCGAGACCGGTATCGCCCACCACTTAAAATCTTAAAATACCGATTCGTCAGAGCGATTAGCTCAGTTGGGAGAGCACCTCCCTTACAAGGAGGTCACTGGTTCCGAGACCGGTATCGCCCACCACTTCATTTCTTATTTTATATACCTTACTTTTGCTTAATACATTCTTCTTTTCACGGTAAAAGTGATAGGATGATGCTTTCACATGGATTCACAAATTCACGCTAAAAACGAAGATTTATTAAAATAACAATCAATCACCAAAAGTGCGGTCACAAAAGCAAATTTTTGTTGATCGCCTTTTTATTTCTGTGCTATATGAACCAATGCACCAATCACAAATCAGAGTTCTATGGCACTTTGGGGGTGGGACGCTTTCACGCAGGCGGCGGACAAGCGTTTTCAAAATTTTAACGATTCACTACGCTTTTGACTATCGCCTTGCAGAGCAAGATATTGAAGGCTCTATCGGCTGGTCGAAAGCCTTGGTTTCCGTCAATATTTTAACCGTACAAGAACAGCAACAATTAGAACAGGCACTAAACGAATTATTGATTGAAGTGGGGTCAAATCCGCAAGCGATTTTACAAGATGATGCGGAAGACATTCACAGTTGGGTGGAAAGTAAACTTATCGACAAAGTGGGCAATTTAGGTCAAAAACTGCATACCGGACGCAGTCGTAACGACCAAGTGGCGCTCGACATCAAAATGTGGTGTAAAGAGCGGTAGCCAATTACAACATCTCCATTCGCGAATTACAACGCATTGGTGTTCACCGCAGAAAATAACCAAGATGCCGTGATGCCGGGCTACACCCACCTGCAACGCGCCCAACCGATTACCTTTGCACATTGGTGCATGGCCTATGTTGAAATGTTGGATCGCGATTATTCCCGTTTATCCGATGCTTACCGCCGCATGAATAGCTGCCCGCCAGGCAGTGGTGCACTTGCCGGTACGGCGTATCCCTATCGATCGCGAACAGCTCGCCAAAGATCTCGATTTCGCCTTTGCTACGCGTAACAGTTTGACAGCGTCTCCGACCGCGATCATATCGTTGAACTACTTTCAGCCGCCTCGCTGAGCATGGTGCATTTATCCTGTTCGCCGAAGATATGATTATTTTCAACAGTGGCGAATCTAACTTTGTGGAACTCTCCGATCGCGTGACATCGGGCTCCTCCCTCATGCCACAGAAGAAAAACCCTGATGCTTGCGAATTGATTCGCGGTAAAGCGGGACGTGTTATTGGTGCATTAAATGGGATGCTAATGACCTTAAAAGGTTTACCGTTGGCGTATAACAAAGATATGCAGGGAAGACAAAGAAGGCATTTTCGATGCATTGGACACTTGGCAAGATTGCGTGGACATGGCGTCACTGGTGCTTGACGACATCAGTGAACGTGAAACGCACCCGTGAATCGGCTCTTAAAAGGCTATCTCCAACGCCACAGAGTTAGCCGATTATTTGGTTGCCAAAGGCGTACCATTCCGTGATTCCCATCACATTGTGGGGCGAAACCGTGGTGTGCGCCATCAAACAACATCAAGGCCTTAGAAGACCTGACAATCTCGGAATTCCGTCAATTCTGTGCAGTGTCCAGATGATGTGACGACATTCTTTCTTTACAATCCTGCTTAGACAAACGCGCCGCCAAAGGTGGAGTATCACCGTTGCGTATCGCAGAAGCCATTGCAGAAGCAAAAGCAAGACTGGCATAAAACTATTCACTTTTCAAAAGTGCGGTATTTTTCGCAATATTTACGGCTCATGAGATCGCCTAGGTCAATAGCCTAAGATTAGCGTATAATGACCGCACTATTCTAACAAAGGATTCCGTATGTTGCCGCTCTCCCAAGCACTTGAACATGTTAAATCAACTTCCGTCTCCGACTGGCACGGAAACGTTGCCGATACATCAAAGCCAGTCAACGAATTTGTGCTGAAAATGTCATTTTCTCCAATTAATGTTCCTTCTTTTCGATAACTCTGCGATGGACGGCTATGCCGTACGGTTGTGAGTTACAACAATCCATGACGCTATCCGTTGCCGGAAAAGCCTTTGCCGGTGCGCCTTTGAGGGAGAATGGACGGTGCAAAGTGCGGTCAGAATCATGACCGGCGCGATGATTCCGCAGAGCGCTGACGCGGTAGTGATGCAGAAGAGGTTCAAGTGAACGATGATGGCGACGGTGACATTTCAGCTTACCAAAAATTAAACCAAAACATTCGCCGCATTGGTGAAGATGTGAAACAAGGCGATGTGGTATTAAAACAAGGTGCATTACTCAATGCCGTTTCTTTGCCATTTGCTCGCTCTCTCTCGGCATCGAAAAAGTCAAGGTTTTCCCACGCTTGAGTGCGCGTGCTTTCTACCGGTGATAGAACTGGTGCTGGTCGGTCAACCGTTGCAAGCCGGTCAAATTCTATGACACGAACCGCTTCACCGTAAAACTGTTGTTAGAAAAACTCAAACTGCGAGTGTATTGGTTCGGCATTTTACCGGACAACGAGGCACAATTTGAAAAAGCCTTTTCGGAAGCCCAACAACAAGCGGATTTGGTCATCACCAGTGGCGGTGTGTCTGTGGGCGAAGCGATTTCACTAAACATATTTTTAGAAAAAGTCGGCAAAATCAATTTCTGGAAAATCGCCATTAAACCGGGCAAACCATTTTGCCTTTCGGAAAAATTAGAAAAAGCGTGGTTCTGTGGCTTTACCGGGCAATCCGGTGTCGGCCTCGGTGACCTTCTATCAATTGTACAACCGGCAATTGCAAAACTGAGCGGTTACAGCCAATGGAAAAGCACCAATGCGTTTACCGGCGATTGCAGCAACCAATCTGAAAAAGCACCGGACGCTTAGACTTCCAGCGTGGTTTCTACCAACTCAATGCACAAGGTCAAATTGAAGTACAACCGGTAGGCTTCCAAGGATCACATTTGTTTAGCTCCTTTGTCAAAAGCAACTGTTTTATCGTGTTGGGAACAAGAGCGCGGCAACGTTGCTGCAGGCGAAACCGTCACCATCGAACCGTCAACGATTTATTACGCTAATACATTGGGTTTCCTATGGGATTAAGCCATCAAGAAGAATTGCGCTACAACCGTCAAATCGTGTTGAAGAGACATTGATTTTTGACGGGCAGGAAACGCTCAAAAATACAAAAATGTTGATTGTTGGTCTCGGCGGATTAGGTTGTGCCGCCGGGTCAATATTTAGCCGTTGCCGGTGTGGGACATTTAACCTTGCTGGACTTTCGACACCGTGGATTTATCAATTTACAGCGCCAAGTCTGCGCAGATGACAGTCGCCTTGGGATGCCCTAAAGTGGAATCGGCGAAACTCTCCTGCAACGTCTGAAACCCCATATTCAGGTCAGACACTATCCATCAATTATTGGATGAACAGCAACTTCACGACTTTGGTTGAGCAAATTTGATGTGGTGTTGGATTGCACTGACAATGTCACCACTCGCAATCAATTAGATTTAGCTTGTGCCGCCCATAAAATTCCGCTGGTTTCCGGCGCGGCTATTCGTATGGAAGGACAGGTTTCCGTTTTTACTTATGAAGACAATACGCCGACCTATCATACGCTCAGCCGCTTATTTGGCGACAACGCGTTAAGTTGCGTAGAAGCCGGTGTGTTGGCACCGATTGTCGGTTTGGTTGGCTCCATTCAAAGCGCTTTAGCCATCAAAGTGCGGTTAAAAATCGGCAAGAATTTATGCGGCAGATTGTTGTTGATTGATGGAATGACGATGTCGGTGAGAGAAGTCAAATTGCCAAATAGCAATATACGGTAACGTTATCAATGGTTTCGTGTATTTTGATGCCCGAATAACTCCCCTCCGCACAGGGATTCCAATTCAACGTAGCGTGCATCTTAATGCACGACCGCACTACGCACGCACAAAGCATTATTCATTTCGTGCAACGAGTTGCACGCGACAGCTCCCCAGCGAGTGTGCGCATTGAGCTCAACGTAGCGTGCATCTTGATGCATGACCGAATCACGTACGACGCCTTATTTATTTCGTGTAACAAGTTGCACGCCACAGACTCACCACGTACGGCGCATTATTCATTTCGGCAACAAGGTTGCACGCGCTGGGCAGATTAAAGATCGTTTTTACGTTTTTCAATGCTCATGGTGCAGCATCTTGCCTCATCTGAATGCCTTTGACCTGATGAACAACGTTTATGCCACTGCGTATTACTAGTGAGCTCAAAAATACTGCTTAGCGACAAGATCAACCCATTGCCAGTTTCAGCAACCATGCGCTTAGTCCGGCGATAATGGCGACCAGTAGAGCCAAACAGGTCAGCTAATACGTGTAAATAGGCGGCTTTGATGTTTTAAGTTTTTCATGATCGCCTTTCATCATTAGCAGCTACGAAAATGTTTACCAAGAGTCCAGTGATGGCAACGCCTGGCATAGGCAACGCCAACATTGTCGTTGAGTATTGCCAACGTTCTATCGCTTCCACCAAAAATCCATACCGCCACCACAATCAGAGAGTGCCATTTAACAGCGCGAACCTTTTTGGTTTTGTGCATTGATAAAGCAATGAGGGCGAGGAGCAACGATAGGCTGTCATTTGCCATACCCAGCGTCAGCCATTAAGGCGAGGCTATTAAAATAATAGCCACCTAAAAACTCGATGATCATATAGCTGCAGTAATGACCAAACTAGTGTTTAAAAATCTTTTTATTTGTTGGTGTATGAGCGTGTGAATGTTCGTGTTTGTGTTGATGTGGCATCTCGTTCCTTCCCTACTTACTTAATTTGTTTGAGTGCCAGAACAGCTTAAAAGCCCTAGCGAGGACTACGGATCAAGTATTTTTGTTGAATGGTAAAAATTTTTAGGAGGAAGAAATGAAAGTCAATGAGCTGAGTAAACGTACCGGGATTCACTAGAAACCATTCGTTACTATGAAAACAAGGCGTCTTACCGGAACCTAAACGACAGGCTAACGGTTATCGATCGTATGACGAAGAAAGCATAACGCAGCTTATTTTTATTAAAAACTGCCGCACGCTAGGTTTTTCTTTAGAAGATATTAAACAACTCAATGCGCTCAAATTTCACACTGCTAATCATTATGACGCTGACAAATTGGTGCTTAAGCAACTGGCGTTAGTCGAAGAAAAATTTCTCAATTACAAGATATTAAAGTGTTTTTACAATCCATCGCGATTAAGGGTAAACATAGCGAGGATGAATGCAAGGCTATAGCCGGGCTTCAAGCAAAAATAAAGGAGACAGTTTAAGGTGTCTCCTAACAAAATGCATGTTCACGATTTTTAGTTCGTGCAACAAATGTTATGCACGCTCGGAGATTTCCACACCGAACTGGAGCCTCATAAACCGTTATTTTTGCTTCATTTTAATCTTTCAACGCTTCCCGTACGCTCAGCGGTGCCATTTTTCCTATGTTGTTGCACAAAATTTCTCACCCAATCCGGATGGGTTTTGCCATATTCGCGCAATGCCCAGCCAATGGCTTTGTTAATGAAAAATTCTGACTGACCGAAATTATTTTGAATGACTTCGTTAGTAATGCCCTGATCCGTCTGTCGTTTCAGTGATGACTGACAATCAATAGCGACTCGTCGCAACCAGATGTTAGTCGTGTTGGCTCCAGCGAATTAGCTGCGGTCGAATTTCTGGGAGTTTAAAAAGATACCACCGATAACTTTGTCTAACACATCAACGGTGTCCCACCAGGATTTGCGGATGATTAACCGTTCAATTCAGAGATAAATCCTGCGGTGTAAGTTGCTCGACCAACATATTTAAGTAATCCGTCGCAATATATTTGCATTTCACGATACGGACTTTCCCAACAGGCTTTCCACAAAGTCCCAATCGAGTGCTTGTGGCTTCATCTCTTTAAATAACGACTTGCAAAGTTTACGGCGCAACGGTGTAGGAATACCAAGAAAAATCAAACTGATTTTTCATATACCGCCATTTTCAATGGCTTTGTCAGAATTTGCCGCATGTTGTAGCAGGGGCGAAAATCGGTTGTATTGTAGGGCATATTCACTTTCTGGTTGATGGTGATTTAAAGGTGCGGTCAGTTTTGACCGCATAATTAAACAACATGAACGCCCAGGTGATCGCGACAATAACCAGCGCAACAAACACGGCGATGCTGAGCCTTGATCTTTGGCGACCGGAGAGTTCGTGGCGCTCGGTGCCGATACGATCTACTACGGCCTCAATGGCGCTGTTGAGCAGTTCCACGACCAATACCAGCAACACGGAACCGATCATCAGCGCTTTTTCAGCTCGCATCATCGCCAAGCCATAGTGCCAAGGGGAATCATGAAAAAGGCAGCAAAAAGCTCGTGGCGAAAAAGCCGTTTCATATTTGACCGCACTTTTTAAGCCTTGCATGGAATATTGGGTCGATTTAATTAAGTGGGTTAGCCCCGTCGTTTTTGTCCATTAGGTTTTCCTTTTGTTATTGTTATTAGAGGCGTTTGGCTTCAATGACATCATCCAGTTTTTCAAACGGGACAGAATCTTACTCAACATTTTCCACGTTGTTGAGTTCAATTTGCATGTCGATGTTTGCCGCTTGGCGCTTCGTATCCGTACGGGAAGACACGCCGAGTACGCTGATTTTGTCGTTTGCCAGCACGGTGGTGATGTCGCGCAATAAGCCGTTGCGATCTGACGCCACAATGCGAATGTTGAGATGGAAGCCGTTAGAATAATTGTCGCCCCAACGGGATTCCACCACGCGTTCCGGGTGAACGCTTTGTAGTTCGAGGAATTGTTCGCAATCACAACGGTGAATGGAAATACCACGCCCCATGGTGATGTAACCCACAATGCTGTCGCCCGGAATCGGTTGGCAGCAGCGGGCAATATGGTGCATCAAGTTGCCGACGCCTTCGACGATAACGCAATCTTTGCGTTCGGTTTTTGTTGGGCGTTGGCCGCACTTTTGGTGCTGACGTGACGCAAGATTTCTTCATCCACTTCCTGCGCGGAGATTTTTGATGAATTTGTTTTGTAGGAAGTTGATTAACGGCCCGATACGAATATCACCGCCGCCAATGCCTCGCATATAAATCGTCGAGGTTTTCAGGTTATAACGCGGCAGGCTTATTGTTCCACTTGTTTTAAGCTGATGCCCAGGCGGTTAATTTCGCTTTCCAACAATTCTTTGCCGGGCCGGAATATTTTTTTATCGCGATCCTGCTTTTTGAACCACGCGTGTATTTTCGCACGGGCTTTTGCCGTGTGAGTAAAGCCGAGATTGGGGTTCAGCCAGTCGCGACTCGGGTTCGGGTTTTTCTGGGTAATGATATCTACCTGATCGCCCATTTGGAGCTGATAGGTGAACGGCACAATGCGTCCGCCCACTTTGGCGCCGATACAACGGTGGTCGATTTCACTAGTGAATAGCGTAGGCAAAATCCAGTGCGTCGAGCCTGTTGGCAAATCCACCACTTCGCCTTTCGGTGTAAACATACACGCGATCATCAAACACTTGGCTGCGTAATTCCGCCATCACTTCGCCGGAGTCGGTAATATCGTCTTGCCACGCCAAGAGTTTGCGTAGCCATGCGATTTTTTCTTCGTAACCGGAACGGCCGGCGCTGGCGCCTTCTTTGTATTTCCAGTGTGCCGCAACACCAAGTTCGGCATCATCGTGCATTTGTTGGGTACGAATTTGCACTTCTATCGGTTTGCCGCCTTTTGCCCAACACCACGGTGTGAATGGATTGGTAGCCGTTTGGTTTTGGGTTGGCAACGTAATCGTCAATTCTTTTTGGCAGATGTTTGAAATGGGTGTGCACAATGCCAAGTGCGGTGTAACAATCTTGTAATTTTGCACGACGATGCGCACCGCGCGGACGTCATATAAGTCAATGAACTCTAAGTGCTTTTTCTGCATTTTTCGCCAAATGCTGTAAATATGTTTCGGGCGACCGTACACTTCCACTTGTGGGATATTTTCTTGTAAATAACCGGAAAGTTCGGAGACAAAATCGGCGATGTATTGTTCGCGGTCAAGACGACGTTCTTTTAATAATTTGGCGATGGCGCGATATTGTTCCGGGTGCAAATAACGGAAGCAGTAATCTTCCAGTTCCCATTTGAGCTGTCCAATGCCTAAGCGGTTGGCAAGCGGGGCGTAAATAATGGCACATTCTTTGGCGGCGAGGGACGCGTTCTTCTTCCGTATAATTTTTCGGCATCACGCAAAAAGGCGATACGCTCCGCTAATTTGATAATCACACAGCGAAATCATCTACCATGGCGAGCAACATTCGGCGCATTATCCACCTGCAAGCTGCTGGCAGAATGGGTGATGTTGAGTTGGCGGATATTGTCCATTTCGATAACACCGCGTACCAGTTTGCCGATATTCGCAGCCGAAAATCTTCTTCAATTTGGGGCTAAATCCACCCAGTTGATCGCGGACAATAGGGAAGAGCATGGCGGTGAATAAAGCTATCGGCATCCATGTTTAAGCTGTTGAGGATTTCCACCATTTCCACGCCGAACGTCAGCAAATGGGCTTCTTCCTGCTGATGCTCGGCACGCAAGGTCATTTTCTGTTGCGAATAATGCCATGCCGTCATTAAGTTGGCTTTGACATTTTTCCGCCACATTCAAGTTAGCGCACCATTTTTCAATCTCAAAATCTTTAGGATTTAATAAATGAGATCCTCTCACAGCGACCATAATGAATCCTTATCTTTTTCGAAATAAACTTATCGACTCCAAATGACCGGTTTGTGGAACATATCGATCATGGCGACTTTATCAATTGATAGCCTGCGTCACGCAAGATTTCCGTATCTCGCACGAGTGTTGCAGGATTGCAAGAAAAGCATACAGGATGCTTTCAGCCTGTAACTGACAGAGTGCATTTAAAGCAAATGCCGCACCTGTGCGTGGTGGGTCGAGCAAAATTTTATTGAAGGGTTGCTGCGCCCACGGTTGACTGATAAAGGGTTTATCCAAATCGGTCCGGTAAAATTGGACATTATGACAACCGTTTCGTTCGGCATTGGCGCGGGCTTTTTCCACCATCGCAGAAACGCCTTCAATGCCTACCGCACTTTTTACTTTGCGACTCAGCGGTAAGGTGAAGTTGCCCATACCACAGAATAAATCTAACACATGATCCTGCGATTAAGCTCCAACCAGTCTAACGCTGTTGCGATCATTTGACGGTTTAATTGTGCATTAATTTGAATGAAATCGCGAATATCAAATTGCAACGTGATGTCATCACCCAAACGGTAATAAGGCTGTTCGCCATACCAATGTTCAATGCTGTCATGTTCTTGTACAAATAACATGAGTTGCTGTTGTTCGGCAAATTGCAGCAATAAAGTGCGGTCGGTTTTCATCGATGTTTTTACATGGCGCAATAACATGGCGATGCCATTGTCTGCCGCAACCAGTTCGATATGCCCCAGTTGTTGTGGTGTTGTCCATTGCTCGAAAAGTGCGGTCAGTTTTGGGTAATAAATCATTCAGCGGCTGTTCCAGCACCAAGCAATGTTCAATCGGAATAATTTGCTGTGAATTTTTACGCCGTAAGCCGATATTCAGCTTACGGTTTTTGCTGTCAAATAATACGCTTAAACGTGCCCGACGGCGGTAATGCCAAAGGCTCGCCTTGCAATAACGGCATGAAATGAATGGGTTCCGGCTGTAAACGGGATAAGCGTTGAACCAATGCGGTTTGCTTGGCAGAACGTTGTAATTCAATAGGAATGTGTTGATTTTGGCACCCCCCGCATTGTTCAAAATAAACGCATGGAGGAGTCTGGCGCTGAGGACTTGGGTGTAAAATACGCTGTGCTACGCCTTGACCGTATTGGCGTTTTCTTCCAATACGCGAACCTCTACGCTTTCTTGCGGCAGCGCGTTTTCAATAAACCAAGTTTTGCCGTTGATTTTAGCCACGCCTAAAGCCTTGATAATCTAAATCAAGAATGTGTGCGGTGAAATTTGCGGTCTTTTCTTTGGTTTGTTGTCGCTGTAAAGTAATGCCATGTTATTTTTGAATATAAGCTATGTTGGGTGAATAATTTCTCAGCTTTTTCAAGGGCTTGTCGCCTAAATACGGTTTTTAATGCAATGCGCGTGAAGCGTTTGGCTGCCGATAATACAGAGGGTTCGTCAAATTGGGTTTGTTCAAAGGCCAATAATTCCCGCCCGTAAAAGGTTAAATTATCTTTTGATTAAAGGAAGCAATAAAGCCTTTTTCTTCGCGGTAACGATAGGTCATGTCCGCTTCCACGGCTTTACCGGAACCGGCACAATGGGTGAAATCAATGCCATAGCCTAAGGTGCGCAAGGTTGAAATTCAAAGTGCGTAGCAAACGCAGGCTCCACGTGGGTTTGTGATACGGCTAATTGCGTTAAACATTGCAAATAGTGTTGGAACAATTGCGGATAGAGCCGTTTCGGTTCCAATACGCGGCAAATGAGTTCGTTTAAATAAAATCCGCTGTATAAGGCAACATTTTGTAAGGGTAAGGCAATGGCGGCAGGTTCTGCTTTGGTGAGAATTTTCAGATCACCGCGACCGCTCCAACGTAGCAGGAGCGGCGTAAAGTGTAGCACGCCTTTTTAGCATGGAGCGCTTTGCCCGTGCACCTTTGCCAATACGCTGATACGTCGAAATCTTCTGTCAGTAAATCTACCAATAAGCTGGTTTCGCTGTAAGATTTGCGATGTAGTACGAAACCGCGTTGCCAATTTTCGATGATGTCGCCCTTTCGTCGATAAAAACCGATGTTTATTTTTAGCAGATTTTCCCACCGCACTTTGTGGGATTTTTGTAGGCGATTTTAGAAGAAAAGGAAAATGTGGATGACGGCATGACTGACACAAAACGCCGAAAGAATCACTCAAGCCAAGATCGCAGCCCTCATCTTCACAAGCCACAATCGCCAGCCTTGCTATGCTTAAAAGCAATATTCCGTCCATTGATAATACTCACTGTCGGCTTTTACAATACCGCCGTAATTTTTGCCATTCAGGATGGTTTGGCGTGTCCGGAAGACATTGGGTTTCAACGCAACACCACTGTAATCCGCGTATTGCGTGCCATGTCGAGTAGGTGTGCCGGCGAGGAAATTGCCGGTGTAAACCTGTAATGCCGCTTGTGAAGTCAACACTTCCAAATGCAAATCGTCATTTGGTGAACTCAGTAAAACACAAGGTTTTTGCCAGGCTTTGTTGACGATAAAAGAATGATCGTAGCCTCTTGGTGGCAAGCTGTTCGCCTTGCATAAAAATCCTGTTGAATCGGCGGCAACACGAAAATCAAAACTGGTGCCGACAACGTGTTTTAACGGTGAGTTTGGTATGCCTTCGCTATCTACCGGCAAATAGAAATCTGCATTCAGGCGCAAGCGGTGATGACGAACATCTGTCCCTATGCTCAGCGTTTTCTAAATTGAAATAAGCGTGGTTAGTTAAATTCAATGCCGTATCCTGATCGCTTTTCCCTGCATACTCAATTTATGACCGAATTTTCTTCCGTTAACGTGTAAGTCACCGTCACATCCACATTGCCCGGGAAAAGCCTTGATCGCCATCGGCAGAATGCAAAGGGAAAAACACACGAAATTTTCACCGCACTTTTCTAATGCCCAACGGCGTTTATCAAAAGCCGTTTACGCCGCCGTGAAGTTGATGCTTTCCTTGGTTGGCGGTTAAGGTCACAATTTTATCATTAAGCGTAAATTGGGCATTGGCAATACGATTAGCATAACGTCCGACACTCGTCCCCAAATAGGCTTGCTGAACGGGATACGCTTCTAATTTGCAACCCAGCAAGACTTCACGCAATTCTCCGTTGACCGGCACGCGACAAGACGTCCAGTCGCGCAATCGGTAAATTGCACGCGCATTCCCTTGCGCATTTTGCAAACGTAAAAAGCTGAAACGGCAAGCCGTCCGGCGCAGTGCCTTGGCGTGTTGTTCTAGCATACACGCACTCCTTGCGAAGCCGTGCAAACATAGAAAGTCTTCTTTCAAGCCTGTTTGTTTTTCGTAATTGTCTGCCACGATTTTGCGTACGGCTTCTGCTTTATCGTGTGACGCAAGAGCAACGATGCAACCGCCGAAACCACCTCCGGTCATGCGTGCACCACCCTGTTTACCGATGACCAACTGTGCCAATTCCACTAAATAATCAATTTGTGGCACAGTGATTTCAAAATCATCGCGCATAGAATCATGCGACTGCCCCATTAATTCGCCAAGACGGGTTAAGTCGTTATGTTCAAGGCCTCTACCGCATCTAACACGCGTTGATTTTCCGTCACCACATGGCGGGCGCGTTTTGCCACCAGCGGATCAAGTGCGGTCAATTCTGCTTCTTTTTCTTTAAACTGTGCCACGGACACATCACGCAAGGCTTTCACGCCGAAAAATTCTGCCGCACGTTCACATTGCTGACGGCGGGTGTTGTATTCTCCGGTAACCAAATCATGCGGCACATTAGAGTTCACTATAATCACCGCTACATCTTGCGGCACGGGTGTTGGTTGCGTTTCAAGACTGCGGCAGTCAATCATCAATAAATGATCTTGTTGTCCGAGCGCAGAAATCAGCTGATCCATATTGCCACAGTTGGCACCAACAAATTTGTTTTCCGCTTTTTGTCCGATAAGCGCAATCTCCGTATGGCTTAAAGGCAAATCGCTCAGCTGCTGACAGAATTTTCCTGTTGCCACTTCCAACGCAGCAGAAGAACTTAAGCCGGAAGAATGCGGCACGTTACCGGAAATCACCAAATCCGCCCCTTGTTTAAAAATCAGGGACAACGTTCCTGAATGAAATTTCACCACGCCACGCACATAGTTCGCCCATTTTTGTTCACTTTGTGGGATGTCTTTATCGAGTGAAAATTCATCTGACAAATCCAAATCGGCAGCATACACATTCCAAACACGATCGTTGCGTTTCGCGCCGGCAATCGCCGTGCCATAGTTAATAGCACATGGCATCACAAAGCCATCGTTGTAGTCGGTATGTTCGCCGATGATATTGACTCGACCCGGGCGCATACACGGTCAATCTCAGGTTGTTTGTTGTATTTTTGGGTGAAAATGTGTTGGGATTTTTGGATTGGGGTCATGTTTGTGTCCTTTCTCTTTATCATATCTCTCAAACCACTCCCTCTTTTGTAAAGAGGGGCAGGGGAGATTTAATTGTGATATTTAAATTTCGTATGAGGTTGGTAGCTTTCTGCCACAAACGCTTGCGTTTGAACGTTGCTTTGCAACGGCACGAAGCGAGCGAAGCAGTAAATCTCTAACCCCTCTTTGCTAAAGAGGGAGAATTGGGCGCATTATTTCAGTTTATAGTGAATTTCACTCAACGCACGCAGTCTTTCTGCTGCTTGTTCTGCCGTTAAATCACGTTAGCTTTCGCGACATTTCGTAGCCACCATAAACTTGCGCACAGTGGCGGAGCGTAAAGTGGTGGATAGAAATGAGCGTACAGTTGCCAATGGTTGTTTTTCTTCACCCGTTAAACGGTGCAGCGTGGAAACCCATGGAATACGGGAAAGAGGTTTCAAATAGGTTGTCGTATTTGGTCGTGAGTTTTTCAATATCACCGCCAAATCTTTCGCTTGAGCATCACTTAATTCCGTTAAGCGTTTAACGTGCGCTTTTGCGTAATACAAAGGTTTCAAACGGCCAAACCGCCCAATACGGCACTACAGCAACCCAATGTTCTGTCTCCACAACGATGACGTTCTTTGCGGGCTAGTTCTTGTTGGACGTAATCCACCAAACAGCACGGAACCGTATTTTCTCATAATATTGACGTTGTGCTTTATCTTCTGCCACTTCATTTCGGCAGAGAAGCTATTTGCCCAGATTTGTCCGTGTGGATGTGGGTTAGAACAGCCCATCGCTGCGCCTTTGTTTTCAAAGATTTGTACCCATTGGTATTTTTGTCCGAGTTCACGGAGTTGTTCTTGCCAGACTTTAATGACCTCTTCGATCTCAAGTGCGGTCAATAATGGCAACGTTTTACTGTGATCCGGCGAAAAACAAATGACGCGACTTTCCCCACGGGCTGTGAACTTTGGAATAACGGATTGTCGTTATTTTGCGGTGCCGGTGTGTCTTCTAACAGCGCGGAGAAAGTCATTTTTAAAACATAAGGTTTGTGATAATCGGATTGGGCTCACCGGTAATGCGTTTATTGCGTGGACAAAGATAGCAATTCGGGTCGTGACTTGGCTTTTGTTCTTCATTGACTTTCTCTTGTTGTCCTTGCCATGGACGTTTAGCGCGATGAGGAGAAACTAAAAACCCATTGGTCGGTTAACGGATTATATCTGCGGTGCGGATGATCGGTAGGTTCAAAAAAACAGTTGTCATAATGTACCTCTGTTCGGTTGTATTTAATTTATGAAAACGATTACAAAAATATGACATAAAATAGCATATTTCACAAATTAAACTGTTATCAAGATCACAAAAATGCATTTCTTTTTCATTTAAGCTATCAGGCTATTAGAAAAAAACTGTGACAGAGACAACACTTTTTAAAAGTAAGCGTTTCAAAAATCTTTTTCCGATTATGATTTCCGTTGTTTTCATTTTATCTAGAAAGGGGGCTGCATGGTTACGATTCGTGATGTGGCAAAACAAGCCGGTGTTTCTGTCGCAACGGTCTCTAGGGTATTAAATAACCATCCTTGTGCAAAGGAACACACCCGCGCCGCTGTACTGAACGCCATTGAACAATTAGGCTACCGTCCGAATGCCAATGCGCAGGCGTTGGCTTCGCAGAGTTCTGATACATTAGGGGTCGTGGTGACCGATGTAACGGATGCTTTTTTTGCGATTTTAGTAAAAGCGGTCGATCACGTTGCCATGGAACATGGCAAAAATATTTTGATTGGTATGGGCTACCACCAAGCGGAGAAAGAAAAAGAGGCCATTGATACCCTGCTGCGTAAACGTTGCCATTGTTTGGTCGTGCATTCCAAGGCGTTAGATGATCAAACATTAGCAGATTATTTAGAAAGCGTACCGGGCATGGTCATTATCAACCGCTGTATTAAAGGTTATGAATTCCGCTGTGTCGGATTGGATAATCAAAAAGGCACCTATATTGCGACCAATACGCTGATTAACGCAGGACATCGCCATATCGGTTATATTGGTTCGAAACCATAGAATTAACGACGAAGCTGAGCGTAAACAAGGTTAGTTTGAATGCGCTTACAGAACAGGGGCTCCCCATTGTCGAAAATGCCATCGTGCATAGCACACCGGATTTTGAGGGCGGGGAGGAAGCTATGATTAACCCTATTGAGTTATAACGATAATTTAACAGCATGTCGTTGCCTACAATGATTCCATGGCGGCAGGTGCGCTATCCGTCCTCAATGAAAACAATATTAACGTGCCGAAACAATTCTCTATTATTGGTTTTGATGATATGCCGATTGCACGTTATTTGGTGCCAAAACTACAACAATTCGTTATCCTATTGATCTTATGGCAAATTATGCCGCTAAATTGGCACTAAGTTTGGTGGATAAAACCCTTTCTCTACCCTATTAATCCGCAATTTAATCCGACATTGAGTCAGACGTTTTTTCAGTGGCAAATAGAGTAGCACAGGAAAAATAGGTTAAAAACTGCATTATTTTCTGAGCGAAAAGATGTAATCGTTTTCATAAATGTGAATATGATCACATTCTTTCCCAAAAACAAGGTATCCTTACTGCCAATTACCCGAGTAGCGATTGCAGTGTAAAAAGGTAAGATGATTGATAATAATGCTTTAATGAATTATCACTGAAACAAAAGCCCTCTTATTATTTATACCCACAATGAATGGAGAACATGCATTATGAAAAACACGTATTAAGTGCAGTTGCTTTAGCAGTAGCTTTCGGTGCCGGCATCAGTGCAGCACAAAGCAGAAACCCGTATCGGTGTGACAATCTATAAATATGACGACAACTTTATGTCTTTTAGATGCGTAAAGAAATCCAAAAGACGCAGATCAGTTAAAAGACGTGAAATTATTAATGAATGACTCTCAAAACGCACAGTCTATTCAAAACGACCAAGTTGACGTATTGACTTTCAAAGGCGTAAAGCGTTAGCGATCAACTTAGTTGACCCATCTGCGGCACCAACCATCATTGGTAAAGCAAAACCGGACAATATTCCTGTTGTGTTCTTCAATAAAGACCCGGGTGCAAAAGCAATCGCTTCTTATGATAACGCTTACTTTGTAGGTACTGATCCGAAAGAATCCGGTCATTATCCAAAGGTGACTTAATTGCCAAAACAATGGAAAGCCATGCCGGCATTAGACTTAAACAAAGACGGTAAAATCCAATACGTTTTATTAAAAGGTGAACCGGGTCACCCAGATGCAGAAGCGCGTACCAAATATGTAATTGAGCAATTAAATGCGCAAGGTATTCAAACCGAACAACTCTTCATTGATACCGGTATGTGGGATGCAGCATTAGCAAAAGACAAAGTCGATGCATGGTTATCCAGCTCTAAAGCAAATGACATCGAAGTGATCATTTCTAACAATGACGGTATGGCATTAGGTGCATTAGAAGCAACCTAAAGCACATGGTAGTACCAATCTTCGGTGTTGATGCCCTACCTGAAGCATTACAACTGATCAAGAAAGGTGAACTTGCCGGTACGGTGTTAAATGACGGTGTAAACCAAGGTAAAGCCGTTGTTGAGTTATCGAATAACTTAGCGAACGGCAAACCGGCAACCGAAGGCACCAAATGGGAACTTAAAGACCGTGTGGTACGTGTTCCTTATGTGGGCGTAGATAAAGATAACTTATCTGAATTCTTAAAAATAAATTTGTTTTATTAATGTAGGGAAGCGTAGGACAACACTTATGTCCCTTCCCTTTATTTATGAGGTTGGATATGACAGAACAAAATTCACAGTCAAAGCGGAAGCCAAAATGGCGAAGTCCTGCTTACCATGACTAATGTCAGCAAGTCCTTTCCGGGCGTAAAAGCCTTAGATCACGCAAACTTAAGCGTCCGTTCGCATTCTGCACGCATTGATGGGGAAAACGGTGCAGGGTAAATCCACGTTGTTAAAATGCTTGTTCGGCATTTACGCTAAAGACGACAGGTGAAATCTTGTTTTTAGAGCAAACCCGTGAATTTTTAAAACCTCAAAAAGAAGCTTTGAAAACGAGCATTTCCATGGTGCACCAAGAACTTAACCTTGTGCGCCAAACCAGCGTAATGGATAACCTGTGGCTGGGTCGTTACCCGCTGAGGGCCTTTTGTGGATCACGCGAAAATGTACCGTGATACCAAAGCGATTTTTGATGAATTGGACATTGATGTTGATCCAAGAGAAAAGTCGCCAAACTTTCTGTTTCACAAATGCAGATGATCGAAATTGCGAAAGCGTTTTCTTACAACGCCAAAAATCGTGATTATGGATGAACCGACATCCTCACTTTCCGAAAAGAAGTAGAACATCTGTTTAAAATTATTCAAAAAATTAAAAGATCGTGAGTTGCGGTATTATTTACATTTCTCACAAAATGGACCCAGAAATCTTCAAAATTTGTGATGAAATCACCATTTCTACGCGATGGCAAATGGATTAACACCATTCCAGTAAAAAGGCACAACCATGGATCAAATCGTGTGCCATGATGGTAGGCCGTGAACTCACCCAACGTTTCCCGGAAAAACTAACGTTCCAAAAGAAATCACCTTAGAAGTAGAAAATCTGACGGCATTAAACCAACCTTCTATTCAAAGATGTGTCTTTCAATTTACGTAAAGGGGAAATTTTTGAGGATTACCGGGTCTTGTCGGCGCGAAACGTACGGATATCGTGGAAGCCATTTTTGTCGGCGTGAACTGAAAAGCGGCACCATTAAACTCAACGGAAAAACAGTAAAAACACACACCGCACTGAGGCAATCACCACGGTTTTGCGCTCGTGACCGAAGAGACGTCGTTCAACGAGGGGATTTACTCTAACTTAAGCATTGAGTTCAACTCGTCTGATTTCCAACATGAAATCTTATTTAACCCCTTTGAAACTGTGCTCAGTAATAAGAAAATGAGCAAGTGACACACAATGGGTCATCGATTCCATGAACGTCGAAGACGCCATCGCACAAAACAACCATTGGCTCGCTTTCCGGCGGTAACCAACAAAAAGTCATCATCGGTCGTTGGTTATTAACCCAACCGGGAGATTCTGATGTTGGACGAACCGACCCGCGGGATCGACACTCGGTGCAAAATTTGAAATTTACCAATTAATTCGGGAACTGGCGAAAAAGGATAAAGGCATCATCATGATTTCTTCCGAAATGCCTGAACTCCTTGGGGTAACCGACCGCATTCTCGTCATGAGTAACGGTAAAGTTGCCGGTATCGTTGAAACGGCAAAAACCTCTCAAGAAGAAATTTTGCAACTTGCCGCAAAATATTTATAAATAACAAAGGAACAAATTATGAGTGCCTTAGATAAATCATTCGATTTCCTAAAAGCAAATGCGATTTATTTTTGTGTTGTTGATTTTACTTGGCTACCATCATCGCACTAGGATCCGACATTTCTTAACTTGGTCAACTTCAGTAACATTCTGACCCATCCTCCGTGCGTCTCATTATCGCGCTTGGGGTTGCCGGCTTAGTGGTCACCTAGTACCGACTTGTCCGCTGGTCGTCAGGTTGGTCTTGCCGCGGTAATCTCGACCGTGTTGCAATCCATGGAGCACATGAACCAGTGTTTTCCTGACCTCGATGCAAATTCAATTCGGTAGTTATCCTTGCTGTTTGTGCTGTGGGTGCAGTCATTGGTTTAGTCAATGGTTTGGTTATCGCTTGCTTAAACGTAACGCCGTTGCTCGCCGCCATGGGTACCATGATCATCGTTTTACGGTTTCAACTCCCTTTATTACGATGCTGTGGCGGCTCCCCTATCGCCGGTTTCAGCGAAAACTTCTCTGTTTTTGCTCAGGCTTCATCCGTCTAGGTTCATTTAAGCTCTCCTATATCACCATTTATGCCGCCATCTGCTTTCGGTGTATGGGTGATGTGGAATAAAACACGCTTTGGTAAAAACATTTTGCTATCGGCGGTAACCCGCAGGCAAGAAAAGTTTTCCGGTGTAAACGTTGCTCGTAACCTTGTTGTCATCTATATGATTGCCGGTATGTTCTACGCGTTCGGTGGTATGTTAAAGCCGGTCGTATCGGTTCTGCAACCAATAACCTCGGTTTCATGTATGAATGGATGCTATCGCAGCCTGCGTGGTGACCGACGGTGTGTCTTTCGCTGGTGGTGTGGGTACGGTTATCGGTGTGATTACTGGGGTAATCATCTTCACCGTCATTAACTATGGTTTGACGTATATCGGTGTAAACCCTTATTGGCAGTCATCATCAAGGTAGCATCATCATCCTGGCTGGCGCTATCGACTCACTGAAATACGCGAAGAAAAATAATCTTCCGATTCATGAGCGTTAAAAACGCCATAAAAACGACCGCACTGCATATGTTATGGTTCGATGGCATAGAAAACCCGATGTAATGATCTGACCCCAAAAAGTTAGACTGTTATTTAAAGGACTGCTTCCGATATTGTATCGGGCTCAGTCCGTTTTAATTTTCAGTGGATTCGTTCTTCATTATAGTACCGCACATAATCATTGATAACCTTTTCAAGTTCATCAATGCTAGTAAACGATTTTCCGTGAAAACACTCCGTTTTCATTCGCCCAAAAAAGCTTTCCATTGCCGCATTATCCAAACAATTTCCTTTTCGCGACATACTTTTGAGAAATCCTATTTTTCGCTAATAGGCGTTGATAGCTAGGCATTTGATAATGGATTCCTTGGTCTGAATGTAATATCAAATTCGCATTTCTCGGCAATTTTTCCACCGCTTGTAACAGCATTTCTTGCACTAACATGCCATTTGGGTGACGACTTAACCCGTAAGCAATCAGCTCATTATTAAAAGCAATCTAAAATCAGGGGAAAAATAGAGCTTTTTCGTCTTTCACTCTAAATTCAGTAATATCGGTCAGCCACTTCTCATTCGGTTTACTCGCGCTAAAAATCCCGTTGTAACAAGTTCAGCGCAATTTTGCCTTGTTCACCTTTATATGAACTATCTTTACGCTGTTTCTTCGTGCAAACTTGTAAACCCATTTCTTGAATCAAGCGTTGTATGCGCTTATGGTTCACTCCCACTAGCTTCGCACTCACTCGCCGATAGCCATAATTGGGCTCTGCCTAGCTTAATATCTCGAATTCGGGCTTTTGGTGTGCTATCTCTATCAAGTTTGGGGTGGCGATGATAGAAGAAGGTACTTCGCGCTAATTTCGCTATAGGCAAAAGTATTTCTAACGGATAATGCGCTCTCAAACTTTGGACTGTTTCTGCCGTTTGGCTTCGTCCCTCTTGATTATTTCGTCCAACTTTTTAGAAAAAGCCACCTCTGCTTCTAACTCCAGGACGCGTAGGCGTAAACGCTCTTCTTCTGTTTTTGGTGGGGGAGGCATTTTTAGCGTATTTGGGTTTTCATACTTGGGCGCCCTTTGGGGTTGGGGTGAAGCCCATTTATACCGTTTTTCCGAAAGGCTTTCAACCATTGACTAATAGTTCCACTACTCGCAATACCAAAGTAAAGTGCAGCATTTTCCATCGAAAATCTGCCGGAGAGAATGGTTTGAACAACACTATGTTTTAAATTCAGGAGAGTAAAGTCTTTTTACGGTGTAATACCGCTAATCCATGAGTGCCTGAATATTTGTATTGTGCAATCCAATATCTAACGGTTTTTGACGCTAAGTTGAAATGCTTTAATGTAAAGCAAGATTTTTCGTGATGTTCGAAATAGAAATTCACGACTTGTTGTTTGAAAAAGTTGATTATATTTAGTCATATCTGCCTTAATCAGTTCAGAAGAATGGTCTAACTTTTGGGGGCCGAATCGTAATATCGAGGGTTTCTGATCGATTAATCTTTTCGCAGCCCTAAATTGCCAGATTTTAATCCCTAAATGCCTAATGCTACCGGAGAAATTTGTTCCTCAAATAAATGAACAATTCATCCAAATCGGTGAAGTCTTTTTAATTTTAATTTGGTCTTCTACTTTTGCGGGTAAAGGTATATGTTGTTTCATTACGTCAATATGTGCTTTCTAACGTCACATAAATGGTTTCAGTGGCTTTTTCGCGCCTTCTTCGCCCGGATCGCTGATTCTGACGTTCCATGTGTTGTTAAAATAAAATTTCTGTTTTCACTGTCATAATAACCTCATTTATATCAATACATTACATAAAACTTTACGAATAGAAAAAGCCCGATAATAAAATCTCTTATCATAGAAATCTTATTATCAGGCTTTTCGTGCTCAACGATTGCGTGTTTCGCTTGACGTTGATAGCTGCCTTTTGCCTGCTTTATTTCGTTCAACGCGTTGGCGAAAAAGAGTTTATCGATGTAATAACGCTTGAATTGCATTCTCTTTAATCACACCGCGCTGATGCTGATAGATCATCGTTCCTTTGCGAATGTTTGAGGCGGTGTCTGCAAGGCATGTTTTTGTGTTTGCCATGATTTTTCCTCTTGTGAATGAAAATAGAATGTGTTTTTAAGGGCTAAAAACGGCACACTATAGCGGATTCCGCTGAAATGAAAAGCGTTGCACGGAAAGGCAAAAGCGCGAAAACCCGATTTTTATTGGCATTTCACTGTCGCCTTTTTGTACAAAAAGGTAGAATTAGCCCTATTACCCGCGATAGACTTTTTGAGAAAATTTATGGGTTCTACCCCAAACATCGGCTTTGTCAGCCTTGGTTGCCCGAAAAATTTGAGTGGATTCAGAACGTATTCTGACGGAATTACGTTCAACAGTTCTATACATTATTCCAAGCTATGAAAACGCCGGTTGGTGATCGTTAACACCTGCGGCTTTAGTTGACAGCGCCGTACAAGAATCTTTGGAAGCCATTGGCGAAGCCCTTGGAAGAAAACAGCAAAGTGATTGTCGACCGGCTGCCTTGGCGCAAAAGAAGATCAAATTCGCCAAGTTCACCCAAAAGTGTTTGGAAAATCAGCGAGCCCACACAGTTATGAAACCGTGATGAACCAGGGTGCAAAAATATGTACCGAAACCAGCTTCATAATCCGTATGAAAGCCTGCTGCCGGCGCAAGGTGTGAAACTTACGCCAAAAACATTACGCCTATTTAAAAATTTTCCGAAGGCTGCGACCATCGTTGCACGTTCTGTATTATCCCGTCTATGCGTGGCGATTTGGACAGCCGTCCGATTACTCAAGTTTTTGGATGAAGCCAAACGTTTGGTGGATGCCGGCGTAAAGAGCTGGTAATCGTGTCCAAGACACGTCCGCTTATGCCTGTAGACCAAACCAAAAGAAAACCAGAATAAAACCGTCTTCTGGAACGGCATGCCAATTAAAACAATTTGATCAGCTTATGTCGCCAATTAGGCAATTTGGGCATTTGGGTTCGCTTTTGCACTATGTTTATCCGTATCCACATGTGGACGAATTGATTCCACTCATGGCGGAAGGCAAGCTGTTGCCTTATTTGGACATTCCATTGCAACACGCCAGCCCGAAAATTCTGAAAGCTATGAAAAGACCCGGCAAAATCGACCGCACTTTTAGAGGCGCATTAAAAGCATGGCGTGAAATTTGCCCGGAAATTAACGCTCACGCTCGACCTTTATCGTTGGCTTCCCGGGAGAAACGGAAGAAGATTTCAAATGCTGTTGGATTTCTTGAAAAGAAGCCCAGCTAGATCGCGTGGGTTGTTTCAAATTCAGCCCGGTAGAAGGGTGCGCCGGCGACAGATATGCCGGATCAGAGTGCCGGAAGAGGTGAAAGAAGAACGTTATCATCGTTTCATGCAACTCCAACAAGCCATTTCCGCGGCCCGTTTACAACAAAAAATCGGCAAAACGTTGAAAGTCATTGTGGATGAAATCAATGAAGAAGGCATTATTGGTCGTTCCATGGCGATGCCCGGAAATTGATGGCTTGGTGTCATGTGAGATAATCAAAAGCCAAAGTGCGGTCAATATTGGCGATGTGATTTCTGTGTAGATTACGGATGCCGATGAATACGATTTATAGGGGAACCTGTTAATTCCTTCAACAAAAATCCTCGCCATGAGGATATCACATGAGAGAGAAAAAGAATGCAACCAATCAACATCCTTTTTCGTCTGTTTAGGCAATATTTGCCGTTCCCCGATGGCGGAATATTTAATGCGGGAAAAATTAAACAAGCCCATTTTGCAAGATAAAAATTTTTGACCGCCAGCGCCGGCACCTCCGGCTGGCATGACGGTGAAAGGCATGCACCGTGGCACAGCAGACATACTGGATCAACATAAAATCGCGTCGAAATGATTTTGTCAGCCGTAAAGTGCGGTCAAAAGATTGGGCGGATTTTGATTATCTGATTGCCATGGACAATGAAAATTTACGGGATTTGGAAAAGCTATTTGGACATCATCCGGAAAAACTGTTTCAAATCACCGCACTTTGCTAGATTTAGGCATCGATCACATTTCCGGATCCGTGGTTTACCAAAAACTTTCAATCAAACCTATGAATTATCGATGCGTGTTGCGATGCGTTGTTAGACTAAAAATTAAGCAGAACACAGACTGTAATAGGCGTTATACGTTTGATACCTTATTTTTGTGATCTCTCGCACATTTTATTTCTCAGTGAGATTTCGCTACTATAATCCTAGCATAACAGTCGTTATGTCGAATCAAAAACTTGATATGAGAGTATTTCCACTATGTTTCCTGAATTTAGAGATCTAATTACTAAACTTAAAACTGAAGATGCACATTTGCCAAATTTGTTTGATAAACATAATAGAGCTCGATCAACGTATTAAAAACATCAGATCAATATTGAATTGGGCACGCACATGATGAAGTGGAATTGTTGAAGAAGGAAAAATTACGTTTAAAAAGATGCCATGTACGAAGTGTTGAAAAAGGCTGACGCAAAAATAAGTTAATGGCAGAGAATGCACGTGTAAAGTGCGGTCAAAAACTCAGTAATTTATCGCTGACTGCGGCATCGATGAGGCTCATTATGCCAACGTGTCTTAAGTAAGATTTAAGCGCCACGGCACGGAATCCCATGTGGGAACGTGCATGATGGCGCTTAATTAATGTAAGAAAGACAAATGCTGAGGTTGTTAGCATTACGTTGAGTGATTATATCAGCGGCTCACTTCAACAGAAATAAAAAGGACTGATTTCGATGTAATACCGTTGTCGGTCCTTAATTTTTGATACTCGTTTTTCGTGAGGCGGATTCAATTCTATATTATTTTTCCACCGCACTTTTGGCGTCTCGTCGTTGGCTTATTTGAGTACACCACATGCCATGCGTGCACCGCCACCGCCAAGTGGTGCAGGGGTGATCAGAGTGATTGTCGCCACCGGCATGGATCATGATGGAATGACCACGAACCTCATCAAAGGTGTTTTAAGGCGTGGCGCAAGAACCGGATTGGTGGCTGTGCCATCATGTAATACGGTTAATGCCGGTAAATCCCTAAAGTGGGCGTCATCTTGCCATGGATAGCCATGTTGTTTTGTGCCTTTAGGATCAGTGACCGCCAGCGCCTAAGCCCGCGGTGAGTTTTCCTTCTTTTTCTTTTGGTTCACAACTTGGATTTTCATGAATATGGAAACCATGTAATCCTTCAGCTTAATCCTTGTAAATTCGGGGTAAACGCACTAAACCGTAATTGGATTCGGTAATGGTAACGGTCCCCTACATCTTTATTACCGTTTAACTCGGATCAAGTTGTTTCACTTTCACTTCAATGGAAGCACCGGCAGTACCATATGGTCGTGTTTATGTTCATGCGCATTGGCGACAGCAGCTCGCACAGATTGCGCTGATGCTCGGCTAAAGACGTTTTCAAAATTTCATTATATCTCCTTTTTATGTTAAAAGTCTTTCCTATTCTAACTAAAATGAGGCATAAATTGAGATAGTTTTGAAAGTTATTGGCTATCAAAGTTATTTGGCATCATCTAACAGGGTTTTTATCTTTTCTTTCATCAAAAATAGGATTGATTTATACTAGGAATCGTTACGATTTCAGTTTAGGGAGGAAATACGATGGCGAAAGAAGAAGTGGGCCATAATTTTTGGCACGTCTAGGTAAAAACCCGTTTACGTCCGGGCGGTCGCAAAGCGACAGAATGGTTAATTGCGAGCGGTGACTTTAATAAAGAGAAAAAAGTCCCTCGAAGTGGCTTGTAATATGTACCACCGCCACGGTCGAGCAAAACAATATGGTTTGCTCAGATTGAAGGTGTTGATTTAGATGAAAAGCATGGAAAAAGCCAGAGCCAATATTGCTGCAGAATAATTTGCAGGATAAAATCCATGCAACGTACCAATGCGATGAAAATTGCCTTTTGAAGACAATACGTTTTGACATTGTGATTAATGAGGCGATGCTCCACCATGTTGCCTGTTGAAGCCAAAATGAAGGCCGTTGCCGAATATTTTCGCGTATTGAAACCGGGTGGCTTTTTGCTGACGCACGATGTAATGTTAGTAGGAGAGGATCATCAAACCATTTTGGAAAATATGCGCAATGCCATCAATGTGACGGTCACGCCATTAACCAAAGAGGGTTGGAAACAGGTGTTTTTAGACAGTGGTTTTCGTAATATCGAAACCTTTTTCTGGTGAGATGACACTGCTATCGCCAAAAGGAATGATTTATGACGAAGGCGTGTTAGGCACATTGAAAATCATTAAAAATGCCATGAAAGCGGAAAATCGTGAGCAGTTTAAGAAAATGTTTAGCACGTTTAATGACCTGAGCGTAAATTGCATTTATTGCGGTTTGTAGTCAAGTGATCGACTTTTGAGATTAGCCTCCCAAACTGGAGGCTAATTTCTTTATAACAATTCAATTTTCCTGACTCAATCTTAAAAGTGCGGTGCTTTTTCAGTCTGCATTTCTTTGAGCTGGTTTTGTGTAATAGCGGTGACAAAAACTTGGGAGAGCCACTGTTTTGTAGCGTTCAGCAAAGAAGGCTACGTTTTGTTTGGTCTAGCTCGGAGGCAAAAGTCATCAATGAGGAAAATACAATGGCGCTGTTTTGTTGCATCAAGTGCTCGCCCAGAGCTAAACGTAGTGCGCACTTAATAATTTCAACTGACCGCGCGATAAAAATATCTTCTACCGGTAATCCGTTAGCTTTTAAAGCGAAAATCAGCTTTTTGCGGACCGGACACCAGTATAGCCTAATGCACGATCCCGTTCAAAATTACGCGCCAATAATTCGGCATAGTTTTGTTCTTTTTCCCAGCCTTGATGAAAGCTCACACTAATGTCTAGTTCCGGTAGGAATAAACGGCAGGTTTGTTCAATTTCAGGTTGTAGGGCTTGCGCATATTCGGCTCTGAGCAGACTTACCTGCTCAGCAAGTTTGACTAATTCCACGTCCCAAATTTTTCATTTTGTTGATAACCGGAAACTTGCTGTAAGGGCGGCATTTCGTTGTTTGAGTAAACGACTTAAGCTCGCCCACAGAGTATAAAAACTCACGTGATGATGAAATAAGCCCCAATCCAGAAAGGCGCGACGATAGCTTGGACCGCCATTGAGCAAAATTTAAACCTTCCGGCGTGATGATTTGCATGGGCAACAGAGTGTGCTGAGGTCGGAAATTTTGTTACCGTCTTCGCCATTGATTTTCACGAGCGTATTGCCTTGGCGGAGTTTTGCTAAACGACCGACCATTGGTGTTGCTGTTCTTGAATTTGTCCGAAGAGGGTAAAGTGCGGTTGATCGTGAAATAATCCGATTACTGACCGCACTTTTAAAAGAGCGCCCGTGACCTAAATAGAAAAATGGCTTCCAGCAAACTGGTTTTGCCACTGCCGTTGTTGCCGACCAAAAAGTTAAAGCCGTGATCAATTCCAGATCCACGGCTTGTAAATTCGAAAATTTTTCAACGGTTAAACGTGAAATCGCCATGAGATTATAAGCGCATCGGCATAATCACATATTCTGCGCTGGCATCTTCACAATCTTCAATTAAGCAGCTGGAAGAGGCATCCGGTTAAGCGCATACGCACTTGATTGCATTTCAACGCATTCAACACGTCGAGAATATAGCTGACGTTGAAAGCCTACTTCCATTTCTTCGCCGCTGTAAGACACATCGATGATTTTCTTCGCCACTTCTTGTTCCAGGGTTGGTGGCGGTGATTTTTCAGTTGAGTTTTTCACTCGAGTTGTAAGCGTACGCTACGGAAACGTTCGTTAGATAAAATTGCTGCGCGTACAAAAGGCTTGTTTTTGAGGTTTTCCCAACTCGCTTCAACAATGCGGGTTGCATTGCGTGGTAACACACGACGATAATCGAAACGACCGTCAATGAGTTTTGAGGTGAATGTGATGTTATTTAATTGGATGCGCAAGTTGTTCGTACCAATTTGCAAACGCGCCGGCTGGTCGCTTGGTTCCAACAAACGTGCCAGTTCTAACACGCCTTTACGCGGTAAAATCACTGAATGAGTCTGTAAAGTCTTGTTCTAATGGAATGGTGCAAACTGCTAAACGGTGACCATCGTGTTGCGACGGTGCGTAATAAATTGCCTTCCGTTTCAAATTTCCTACCATTTAAGAAATAGCGCGCGTCTTGATTTGCCATCGAAAATTGCGTGGCTTCAATTAAACGGCGTAGGGGTCGCTTGCTCAGGGTGAAATCCACTTCGATAGCCAATCTGCGAGGTTCGGATAATCTTCTGCCGGTAACGTGGATAAATTGAAGGTGCTGCGACCGGAGCGCACAATGGCGCGATCTTCTTCAAATGTGACGGTAATTTCCGCATTCTCCGGCAAACTACGACAAATATCCAAAAATTTCTTTGCCGGCATGGTGAATTTGCCGTCTTGTTCGGCGTGAAGCAATGGCGTTTTGGTGAAAGCTCCACTTCTAAATCCGTACCGGTAATGTGATTGATGATTCTCAATGTGCAATAAGACGTTATTTAATACCGGAATATTCGGACGGCTATTTAATACGCACACACACTTGTTGCAACGGCTTCAATAAATTTTCGCGGGAAATAATAAATTGCATTTGGTGACTCCTATACGGATAAAATTCGAATTAAATTAGCCCAATCTTCTCGGATATCCAGCTCGGATTCCCGTAATTCAACCACTTTACGACACGCGTGTAATACTGTCGGTATGATCGCGATCCCGAAAGACTTGCCGATTTCCGGCAGACTGCGGTTAGTTAATTCTTTCGCCAAAGCCATTGCTACTTGGCGTGGGCGAGCCACTGAGCGGGAGCGGTTTTTCGATTACTAAATCGGAGACTTTTTAATGCGGTAGTATTCCGCCACCACTTTTTGAATATTGTCAACCGTGACTAACTTATCTTGCAGGTGCCAACATATCTTTCAGGGTTTCACGCACAAAATCGATGGTGATCGGTTTCCCCTTTAAATTCCTGCATGGCTTTCACTCGGTTTAAGGCACCTTCCATTCTCGCACATTGGTGCGTAATTTTTGACCGATGAAAAACGCCATCGTGGGGTAAATCCACGTTATTTCTCTTCCGCTTTTTCATCAAAGATGGCAACACGGGTTTCAAGATCCTGGTGGTTCAATCGCTGTCGTAAGCCCCCAGCCAAAGCGCGATTTTAGGCGTTCTTCAATTTTTTCAATTTCACGCGGATAACGGTCTGAAGTCAAAAATGATTTGGCGTCCGCGTTCAAATAAGGTATTGAAAATATGGAAAAACTCTTCTTGAGTTTTTCTCTTTATCGCTGAAAATTGAATATCATCCACTAACAAAGCATCTAAAGAGCGGTAGAATATAAATTCTTCCATTTTGTTGTCACGAATATACGCCACAACCTGTTGCACAAAACGCTCGGAGTGAATATATACCACACGCGCCTCCGGATTATTGGCGATAATGCCGTTGCCGATGGCGTGTAGCAAGTGGGTTTTACCTAAGCCTGTACCACCGTATAAGAACAGCGGATTTGCGGTTTTGTTCGCCGGGGATTATCTGCCACTTTTTGTGCCACAGCACGTGCCAGTTGGTTAGATTTCCCCTCAACGAAGTTATCAAACACCAATTTAGTGTTTAAGTTGGAATTGTAAGGCGTTTTACTGGTGTTTTTCTTCCGAAAAACCGACTGCACTTTGTTTTTCGTGGGTTTCTCTACTTTGGGTGCAGTGGGTTTACTGCCTTCAATCACAGATACATTGAGATTAGGGTTTGCGCTGGCTTGACGGGCAACATCCAGAATTAATGGCAGGTAATTATCGATCACCCATTTTTGCACAAAGGCATTTGACGCATAAAGCAAAAGGCTCTCAGCCGTTGCCTCTGCTTGCAACGGATAAAAGCCAAATTTTGAAATCGTCTGCAGGAATTTTATCTTGAATTTGTAACAAACAGCTTTGCCAAAGTGCATCAGACCGGTTTTCCACTTTATGTATCCCTAATTAATAGTAATTGATGATTTTTCATAGGGTGTTTAACCAACCGGCGATATGTTTGTTTTTATAGTCTAGCTGGCAACAGAACATCCCTAAAAACGCGGATCTTTCGGCTGAAAGTGCGGTTGGAAAGGGTATTCTACAATAAAGGGAGAAAAAGATCTTTCAACCCACGATCAAAAAGCAAAAAGGTTGCTTGCCATTTTTAGCCAAAAACCGTATAATCGCCTCGCTTTTAAATGCTGTGGGTGATGGAAAAATGAACGGATTGCCGTGTTTTGTCCCTAATCTCATTTTGACGAACGCTGAATTTATGATTACAAATTCCGTTCCTTATTTTTGATAATCTTTGTTTATTTAAACGTTTTTCAACGTTTAAAGTAGAAACAGTTACTGAAACTCTTTGACTTAGGTACATTATAATGAAACGCACATTTCAACCTTCTGTATTAAAAACGTAACCGTACTCACGGTTTCCGTGCTCGTATGGCAACTAAAAATGGCCGTCAAGTTTTAGCTCGTCGTCGTGCTAAAAGGTCGTAAAAAGTTTATCTGCCTAATCGCATATCAATGTGGTTAAGCTAAACTTTCCTAGGGAGTTACGTTTGTTAACTCCCGAACATTTTCAATACGTCTTCCAACAGCCGTTTCGCGCTAGTTCACCTGAAATCACCATTCTTGCTCGCCAAAATCACCTTTGAGCACCCACGCTTAGGTTTAACTGTGGCAAAAACACCTCAAACGTGCCCGCATGATCGTAATCGTATTAAGCGTTTATGCCGTGAATCCTTTCGTTTGAGCCAACACCGTTTACCGTCTTATGATTTTGTTGTTGTCGCTAAACAAGGAATTGGTCGTTTGAGACAACCGCACTTTATGGCAAATACTGGATAAATTATGGCAACGACACATTCGTTTGGCGCAAAAATCCTGATCGGATTCATTCGGTTCTATCAAATTGTTATCAGCCCATTAATCGGCCCTCGTTGCCGTTTTACGCCGACTTGTTCCTGCTATGGCATTGAGGCGTTAAAAACCATGGCATGGTAAAAGGAGGTTGGCTTACGATAAAACGTATATTAAAAATGTCATCCCTTACACGCGGGTGGATACGATCCTGTTCCACCAAAGATCAATAATAACAAAACAGAGAATAAATAATGGATTCAAGACGAAGCCTGCTAGTCATCGCACTACTCTTTATGTCTTTTGTTGTTTATCAGCAATGGCAACTTGATTATCACACGCCAAAACCAACGGTTACCGAGCAAGTAAAAAATGCCGTTTCTGATGTTCCCTCTTCAGCAAATTTAAATGCCGTTGCAGCAACAAACGAAGCGTCAACCAACGGTCGTATTATCACCTTAGAAAATGATGTATTCCGCTTGCAAATCAATACAGCTGGTGGCGATGTTATCCGTTCAGAATTATTAAAATACGATGCCGAATTGAATTCTAATACACCATTCGTATTATTACAAAACACACCGGAACACCAGTATGTTGCGCAAAGTGGGTTAATCGGTAAAGACGGCATTGATACCAAAGCCGAACGTGCCTTATACCAAGTGGAAGGCGACACCTTTAAATTGGCAGAAGGACAAAATGAATTGGTGGTTCCTTTTACCTATGAGCGTAACGGGGTAACCTATCGCAAAATTTTTGTGTTGAAACGTGGCGAATATGCGGTTGCGGTTAATTGTAAATTAATAACCAAAGTGATGCAGCAATTGAAGTTGAACCTTATGCCCAATTAAAAGCATCGTTTTGAGTGGACAGTTCCGACGGCATAGCAATGCCGACCTACACCAGTGGTGCTTATTCTTCTTCTGAAACTAACTACAAAAAATACAGTTTCAGCGATATGGAAAATGCCGATATCTCTATTCAAACAAAAAGCTGGTTTGGGTTGCGGTATTACAGCATTACTTTGTTTCTGCTTGGATCCCAAATCAAGATGTAGATAACCAGCTTTATACCGAACTGATAAAGCTAATAATATCGGCTCAATTGGTTATCGTAGTCCGGCGGTAGTGATTCAACCACACTAGCACTGAAACCTTAACCAGCAAATTATGGACAGGTCCAAAATTACAAAATGAAATGGCACAAGTGGCCGATCATTTTAGATTTAACCGTGGACTATGGTTGGGCATGGTTCATTGCAAAACCGCTTTTCTGGCTACTTACGTTTATTCAGCAATTAGTCCATAACTGGGGCGTTGCCATCATCTGTATTACATTAATCGTGAAAAGCCATTTTATATCCGCTTACGAAAGCGCAATACACGTCCATGGCCAAAAATGCGTATGTTGACAAACCGAAATTGCAAGAAATGCGCGAACGTTTCGGTGATGATCGTCAACGCATGAGCGAAGAAATGATGAAATTGTATCGAGACGAAAAAGTGAATCCATTAGGGCGGTTGCTTCCGTTATTGTTACAAATGCCGATTTTCATCGCTTTATACTGGACGTTCATGGAAGCGGTTGAACTACGCCACGCACCATTCTTCGGTTGGATTCAAGACTTGTCTGCACAAGATCCGTATTATATCCCTACCGATCTTAATGGGGGACTTCCATGTTCTTGTTGCAAAAAAATGTCGCCGACACCGGCTGCCGACCCGATGCAACAAAAGATCGTGAATTTCATGCCGTTAATGTTCATGGCATTCTTCCTTTGGTTCCCCAGCTGGCTTAGTGCTTTACTGGTTAGTATCCAACCTCATTACGATTATCCAACAACAGCTGATTTATCGTGGTTTGGAGAAAAAGGGTTACATACCCGTCATAAAAATAAACCTTACGCTTTCAATGAAAGTAGAATCATCGGGACTGGTTTCTAAGAAACCAGTCCTCTTTATCTCAGTTCCCAAAAGAACGACATAGAATCGGAGATAACACATGGCAAAACGCAAAACAAGATGATTTTTGAATGGCAAAATGAAGAACAAGAAGAGATTATTTGGGTTAGTAAAAGTGAAATAAAACGTGATGCCGAAGCATTAAAAACTCGGTGAAAAATTGGTTGGAGTTAACCCCGGCAAAATTAGACAAAATTCCACTTGATGATAACTTACAAGAGGCGGTTTTTCTTGCTCAGCGTCTGCAAAAAGAAGCACGTCGTCGCCAGTTACAATATATTGGTAAAGTTATTGCGAAATACAGATGTTGAACCTATTCAAGAGGCACTTGATAAGATTGAAAATAAACACTTACAACAGCAGGTAGTACTACATAAACTAGAATTATTGCGTGATGAACTCATCGAACAAGGCGACACGGCATTAACCCGCTTACTTAATGACTATCCACAAGCCGACCGACAACAATTACGTAATCTTATCCGTTCAGCCAAAAAGAAAGAGAGCAAAAATAAACCTGCCAAAGCGTATCGTGAACTTTTTCAATGTTTAAAGGAGATCTTTCTTACGGAGTCGCTTTAGTAGGCGGTGATAAGGCTTTAAAAAGCGTGAATGTGAGTTTAATACAGTCAAATGATGACCACAATAAACAAAAAGCCCTTGTCATAGGGACAAGGGCTACGATCAAAAACTCAGTTAAAAACTAACCCATACCGTATTTTTAATTTTTACGCAAAGTGCCGCGGTTAATACCGAGCATAGTTGCAGCACGAGTTTTGATTGCCGCGAGTATATTGCATAATCATATCTAACATTGGGTGTTCGACTTCTGCCAGTACCAATTCATATCAGATCATTCACATCTTGACCGTCCAATTGGGATAAATAATTTCTTAACGCTTGTTTTACAGAGTCGCGCAATGGTTTGTTAGTGACTTGAGATTGAGAATTCAGCACTGAAACAGTTAATGCTTCTGCCGGATTACGTTGTTCTAGCATTTTTCTATCCATTAATTAAATCAAATTAAACTAAAAAAATCGCTCTAATGCGGACAATTGTGCCGAAGCAGAGGTGAGCGCATTAAAATCTTGTTTAAAAAGCAGAATCGGGTTGAATGTCCTGTAAATACCAAAGCAATATGCTTGCGTGCAATTCAGTAGCCTTTTTCTTCTCCGTAAAAAACGATGCAATTCCCGGATATGCTGTAAAATTACACGACATTTTTCTTCTAAGCTTGGCGCCTGAATAATCGAATCATGTTCACCAGACCCACCACAGATTGAAAACAACCAAAGGTCGACCTAATGCGCCACGTCCGATCATAATGCCATCAGCACCCGTGTCATCGAGTACCGCTTTGGCTTTTTGGGCAGAAGTAATATCGCCGTTAGCAATCACGGGAATGGAAACTTGCTGTTTCACCAATCGAATATGTTCATATTCCGCCTCGCCTTCAAATTTGCAGGCGCGGGTACGACCATGAATGGTTAACGCTGAATACCACTTTGTTCCGCGATTTTGGCGATTTCTACACAATTTCGATTTTTCCACATCCCAACCTGTGCGAATTTTTAAGGTTACCGGAACCTCAACAGAACTTCACCACAGACTCAAGAATTTGTCGAACAAGTTGGGGATATTGTAAAAAGTGCGGAGCCCGCCATTTTACGATTCACCTTCTTTGCCGGACAGCCCATAGTAATATCAATAATTTGAGCGCCGTATTCCACATTAACTAGGCGGCTTGTGCCATTTCATCGGGATCGGAACCCGCAATTTGTACGGCGTTTATACCGGCGTCTTGGTGATGAGCCAGACGCAATTTTGATTTTTCGGTATGCCACACCTGCGGGTTGGTTGACATCATTTCTGAGAAGGTCAAACCTGCGCCGTATGTAGCACAAATTCGACGAAAAAGGTTGATCAGTAATGCCGCCATGGGCGCCAATAAAATGCGATTTTTAATTGATAATGACCAATCCGCATTATGACTCCCAAATTTCCAACGACTTGACCAAGCTCGGTTGCTAACCGACAAGGTGCGCTATCATACGCACTTTTTCGAACATTTGCAAAGGGTAATTTTTATACAAAATAGATTTTTGATCATCCGGTGAAATTGGCAATCAGGCGAGGAGAAGTGAAGGCAAAATAAGTCATGGTGAATTCAAAAATCCGCCGAAAAAGTTATTTCAAAAAGGAGGAATCACTGAAAAAACCAGAGTGGTCAGATGCTCGTTATTATGGGCGTTTAGAAGATGTCGAGCACATCCAAAGTGCGGTCGTTTTTCTCATTGTTTTCGCAAAATAAAAGGGCCTGATGATGTTCAGGCCCGAAGTGATTGTTCACGAAGGATTAACGCATGGTCACGAATTCTTCCGAACCGGTCGGATGAATAGCTACTGTGTTGTCAAAATCCGCTTTTGTTGCACCCATTTTAATAGCAACAGCAAAACCTTGGATCATTTCGTCCACACCAAAACCGATACCATGTAAGCCCACGATTTTTCCTCTTTACCAACGCACACCAATTTCATGCGACAAGCTTGGCGATGTTGGGTAACTGCCGTGTACATCGAGGTAAAGGACGATTTATACACTTTCACATTTTCCGCACCATATTGTTCAATGGCTGTGGTTCGGTTAACCCGACAGTACCAATTGGCGGATGACTGAACACCACGGACGGCACTAAATTATAGTCTAAATGTTCGTTCGGTTTATTATTAAACAGGCGTTCGGATAAACGACGTCCAGCGGCAACTGCTACCGGCGTGAGTTCAATGCCGCCTTCAATAATATCGCCTACCGCATAAACCCCGGCACATTGGTGTTTTGGTATTTATCCACCTTTGATGAAACCACGTTCATTCGCTTCTACACCGGCAGCGTGTAAATTAATTTTATCAGTCGTCGGCTCACGTCCAATCGCCCAAATCAGGCAATCTACGGTTTGCTCACGACCATCCTCGAGGTGAAGCGTTACTGAACCGTCCGCATTTTTCATCACCTCTTTTGGGAATGGCATGGGTGTGTAGCGTAATGCCGTCTTGTTGCATAGATTCCACCAAGGTTTCCACCATCATTGGATCGAAAATTACGCAACGGCGCGTGTTTACGCACAACAATGGGTTTCCACACCAAGGCTATTCAGAACGCCAGCTAACTCCACAGCAATATAACCGGCACCAACAACGGCGACACGTTTAGGCAGCTCGGTTAACGCAAAAACACCATCAGAATCAATACCGTATTCCGCGCCTTTTTATTGCAGGGAATACTTGGACGTCCACCGGTAGCAATCAAAATATGATCTGCTGTCACTTGTTCGGTGGAACCATCGTCGAAAAGTCACTTGAAGGGTATTTTTATTGACAAATTGAGCAAAACCGCGAATCACATCCACGTTATTTTTGCTAATACGTTTATCGTATGAGGTATGAATGCGGGAAATATAAGCTTGACGGCTTTCTACCAACTTGGCGAAATCAAATTTTTTGACGTCCACATCAAAACCGTAATCCGGTGCATAATGATGGATGGCTTCCGCAATTTGTGCGCCGTAGAACATCACTTTTTTCGGCACGCAGCCCACGTTAACACAGGTTCCACCTAAAATGTTTTGCTTCAATAATGGCACATTTTTGCCATAACTTGCTGCACGGTTAACGGAAGCGATACCGCCGCTGCCACCACCGATGGCAATATAGTCATAATGTTTTGTCATAGTCTGTCCTTAATAAATAAAAATTACGCCATATTCTCTAATAAATTGCGTTTTTCATGCAAACTGAATAAATAAATCGGTCTAATCGGTATTATCTCTGTCAACGAAATTACCCGGCGTAATCCAATTCACCGACCAACTGCCGGTACCTTGCGGCACAAGTGCGGTGGTTAAATACGGCAAAATGGATTTCATCTGTTGTTCCAACGTCCATGGCGGATTCACCACAATCATGCCACTCGCCGTCATGCCACGTTGATCAGAATCTGGACGCACCGCCAATTCGATTTTGCAAAATCTTACGAATCCCCGTGGCCTCAAGCCTTTTAACAATACGTTTGGTTTGCTGACGTAGCACCACCGGATACCAAATGGCATACACACCGGTCGCAAAACGTTTATAACCTTCTTCAATGGCTTTCACCACCAAATCATAGTCTTCTTTCAGTTCATAAGGTGGGTCACTCAGCACCAAGCCGCGACGCTCTTTGGGCGGCAATGTGGCTTTGACTTGCTGAAAAAGCCATCGCCGATTTTTCACCGTCACATTTTCAAATTCTTTGAAATTATTGCGTAACAAAGGAAACTCGCTTGGGTGCAATTCCATCAGCAGCGCACGATCCTGTGGGCGTAATAAATTCGCAGCCAACAAAGGAGAACCTGCGTAATAGCGCAATTCTTTGCCGCCATAGTTGAGTTTTTAATCAGTGCCACATAGCGCGCCACTTCCGGCGGTAAATCTTCTCGTCCCCACAAACGACCGATGCCGTCCATATATTCAGCCGTTTTCTCCGCTTCTGCACTAAATAAACGATAACGCCCTGCGCCTGCATGGGTATCTAAATAATAAAAACCTTTTTCTTTTTTTGCTGTAGGCTTTCAATAATCAACATTAATACGATATGTTTTCAACACATCCGCATGGTTGCCGGCATGAAAACTATGGCGATAACTTAGCATAAATCCTACTTATAACCGTTTTCAAAAACGTTGTAAAAACCACCGCACTTTTGTGCAGAAAAGAAGCCCAACAGCGTGTCGGGCCTCCATAATACACTAGAATAATTCTTCCGGTTGACCACCAGCAGGATTGTTTAATAATTCACTTGGTACATAATAGCCACGCTCTTCAACATAAACACGGGTTGGTTCGGTGCCTTTAATAAAATATTCCACACGCCCACCGTTGGCTAGCAAACCAGAACGCACATCAATGCGTTTTTCCACAATATTTGCCGGTGTCGGTAGATTACGCTCTGGTGTATCTTTCAAAATAGCCTTCATATAACTGATCCAAGCCGGCATCGCACTTTTCGCACCGGCTTCGCCACGACCTAAATCGAATTTATTGTCATCAAAACCAATATACACAGCCGTCGTTAAGTTCGCACCAAACCCGGCATACCATGCGACCTTGGAGTTATTGGTCGTTCCGGTTTTACCGCCAATATCTTTACGTTTAATTTCGTTTGCCATACGCCAACTGAGTGCCTTTCAGCCCAATCCTTGTTCACCATAGATGGCGGTATTTAATGCGCTGCGAATTAAGAAGGCTAATTCACCGCTAATAACCCGTGGGGCATATTGTGTGGCGGATGAGCTTGTTTTTCGCGTCTGCCATAAAATTCAAATTCTCTTCTTTTATCGCATCGCACGCGGTTGTAATTCCGGAATATCCGGCACATTTTTCCCCTTGCTCGATTTCTTCTTCTCCGTTGGTCGCCCTCATCACTGCGTTTTTAAATTATCCGCAACCGTCAAATCCGTATTTTTAAAGCCATCTAGCTTCTCCGTTTCACCATAAATCACCGGCACATTATCAGCGATTGGGCAAGCTAATTTCGGATTTGCTACAAAAATTTCCTTGCCGGTGTTATCTAAGATTTTATTGATAATATAAGGATCGATTAAATAACCGCCATTATCGAACACCGCACAACCGCGCGCCATTTCGAGTGGCGTAAAGGAGGCCGCACCTAATGCAAGCGCTTCACTGGCAAAAATACTGATCTCGTTTAAAACCAAAACGTTGTAAGAAATCCGCAACAAACTCGACACCGCCATTTGCATGGAGCGAATGGCAATCATGTTTTTAGATTGCCCCAATCCTGCCTCGTAAACGTAACGGTCCATCATAACGATCCGGGGAGTTTTTCGGGCGCCATTCTTTTTGTCCCGGTTTTTCAGTACAATCGGCGTATCTTGCAACACACTGGATAGGGGTTAAGCCTTTTTCTAAAGGCAGCAGCATAAATAAACGGTTTAATGGAAGATCCCACTTGCACCAGAGATTGTGTTGCACGGTTAAATTTACTTTTGTTCAAAAACTAAATCGCCCACAATGGCTTCAATCGCACCGTTGTCACTGTTTAATGACACTAACGCAGAGTTAGCTTTGCGGAATCTGGCCTAAGACCCATTCACCCTTGTCATTTTTACGAATCCAAATTTGATCCCCTGTTTTCACCGGATTGGCTTGTCCGGTCCAACGCATCGCGCTACTTGGCAATGTCATTTTTCTTCGAAGCTAACAGCAATTCTGCGCCGGATTTGGAAACGCTGATGACGGCGGCGGGAATAAACGGTTCAGAATTCGGTAATTTTTCAAGAAGCTGATAATGGTGTCATTATCCCAGGGGTTTCGCCTTTTTCCCACAATGGCGCACCGCCACGGTAGCCATGACGCATATCATAAGCGATTAAATTATCACGCACGGCTTTTTGTGCGACTTCTTGGTCGTTAGAAAGCACGGTGGTATAGACTTGATAACCTTTGGTGTAGGCATTTTCTTCACCAAAGCGTTTTTACCATTTCCCTGACGCACCATTTCTGTCACGCAATCCGCGCGAAAATCTAATTTCGCACCATGATAGCTGGCGACAATCGGCTCTTTTAGGGCAGCATCGTATTCTTGTTGTGTGATGTATTTTTGATCCAACATACGCCACAACACAACATTGCGACGTTCCAACGCGCGTTTTGGTGAGGAAAGCGGATTCATTGTGGAAGGAGCTTTTGGCAAACCGGCAATGACAGCCATTTCAGATAAAGTTAATTGATTTAATTCCTTACCAAAAATAGGTTTTTGCCGCAGCTGCAACGCCTAAGAGCGGTAGCCGAGATAAATTTTATTGAGATACAGCTCTAAAATTTCTTGTTTTGTTTAACGCATTTTCAATTTCAATCGCTAAAATCGCTTCTTTGGCTTTTACGCGTGAAGGTTTTTCTGATGTTAAAAGAAGTTTCGCGCTAATTGTTGTGTAATGGTACTTGCCCTTGAGAGGTGCCACCTTTATTGATCGTCACCATTAATGCTCGCGCGATCCCGATCGGATCCAACCCATGATGTTCATAAAAACGGCTATCTTCTGTTGCCAATACGGCTTGAATTAATTTTTCAGGAATATTTTCCAATTTTACCGGGATACGACGTTGTTCACCGACTTCACCAATTAACTTACCGTCTGAGGTGTGAAATTTGCATCGGCTGTTGCAACTCCACCGTTTTCAAACTTTCTACATCGGGTAACTCTGACTTGAACTGGACATAGACTATGCCGACAGCAATACAGCCCAGAATAAATAAGGTTAACAAGGTGCTTAATATTAATTTTGCGATCCGCATCGAAAATTTCTCGCTTACTTAAAGGGGGTTAAGAAAATTAAAAATAAAGTTAGCCAATAAGTATAAAGACTACGCGCCTAAAGAAAAAGCGAAAAACTGTTGGAAATCGGGGAATCAGGATAAATTTATGTTCATAAAACGTACACCTTCAATTCAAGTCGGCCTCTGCTGCATCATCACGCTATTGATGTGGTTTGGTCTCGATAAGGACAATCGTCCGCATAGTGAGTGTTTGGAAAAATTAGATTTACTGGAGCTTCCCGCCACCCTTAATTGCCGACTTGCTATGCCTGCACGCAGAAAATCGCCTTATAAATTTATTACCGCCATCATGCCGCATCATATCTGGCAAAAACACTGATTTTGCCGCACAATCTCACCCTCGCTGGAATGTGAGCAACAATGTCATTTTTACACTTTTTCCAACGAACTACCATTGCCGCTTGAGGAGATTTGGTATGACTATGCCGCCACCCCGTTAAAAACAGGGTTTCCGTTTGGAAATCTTCGCGATTCGCCAACAAATTGCAACGGATTACTTAGAGCAATTTATGCCACTACAGATTGAGGTGTTAGACAACATGGCCAAAAGCCTTGTTACGTGGCGCGGAATATGTGTTAGGGCAAGCCCTGTCGGCAGAGGCCATTTTCTTATATCAAGATGAACAAGGCGGCTTAGCCGTACAACCCAAACTGCAACAAAATCAAACCTTATTCCAAACAGAGACAAATTTGACCGCACTTTTGAGCAATATTGCCATCGTTATGACGAAAAACCGGAAGCCGTACTTGCAAACGGAAGACACTGAAACAGCAGTGCCGGATCACTGGCATTGTCTCTCAACGGAATTGCCGCTTATCGCCCTTGGTAATGCCTTATGGCAGCAAGATAATACGTATGCCAAATCCACCGCACTTTTCGATGCACCGATAGGTTAAGGGAAGGCGATGAAAAGACATTAATCTGTTGCCATGGCGATTACAGCAACGTCGCCGACAAGCCAAAGCCTTGGTGATGAAATGCGTGGCAGGTGCGGTGCTTGTACGGTAATTAGCGTGGGGTTATACCGTGCCGCCGAACAGTACGCAAAACAGGCGGAAAAATTACAACATGAATACGTTGCATTGCAACGTGAGCTACAACTTACACAACAACACATTCAGCAGATCAGAGCATCATCAACGTCATGACCAAAGAGACCCAAGCAATCACCAAAGAAACCGTTTTTATTGCTAAATCAATTAGCTGAGTTACCACTTACACAAGGAGAGCTATCCGCGTTGGCGCTTTCGGAGCATCATTTAACGCTTACCGGCTAAAGTGTTAGCCAAGAGGAGTTCGATCGCCTTAACCATTTTCTGACCGAACAAGCGTTATTTAGCGCAGTAAAACTCACGGAATTTAAACCGCAAGCGCAAGAAATGCGGTTTCAGTTTGATCTCAAGTTGCAGGTAACCCCATGAAATGGATAGATAAAATGGCGACGACACCTCTGTTAACGCATTGGTATCAGCTTGCGGCTTGGCAACAGACGACCTTGTTATGTGCGCTGGGTGTTGCCTCACTTTCTTTTGCCGGCACAACATTATTGGCAGCAATGGACACAATTAGCACAACTGACAGAACAACAGGAAATGCAACAGGCGACATTAGCACATCAACAAAAATTTTTGGCAGCACTAAAAGAAAAAAGCTGATAAGCATTTACTTACACCGAAATTGGCAGGCAAACTTTCGGTAGTTAATCAGCAAATTCAACAGCTTGCTCAATCATTACACATTGAACATAGCCAGTGGGACTTTCATCAAACAGCGTTGTTAACACTGCACGTTCAAGGCTATTTTGATGAGTTAAGTGCATTTTTGACCGCACTTCTAACAGAAAATGCGGGGTTGGCGTTAGTGGAATGGCAGGTGCAAAAACGTACTGAATCGAATAATGACAGTGTCCTTTTCAGCGAATGTTATTCCAATTCAATCCTGAGGAAAAATAATGGTAAGACAAATGTTATGGTTATTCATCAGCGTGATGATCAGCCACGCCGGTTGGGCGAATGATCCTTTTGATAAAACCGCCGTCAGGGAATGACGCAAGCTACATCGGAAAAAAACAAAACAGCACGCCAAATTCAACCTGCCACACTGCGCCGTCAACCATTTTCCCGCAAACGGCATTTGAGCAGATTCAAGTAATCGGCGTATTACAACATCACACCGATTGGCAAGTCATCTTGCTTGCTGACAATCAAGTCAGCTTTGCCCATCCCGGCGATTTGATTGCTTCCGAGCATATTCAAATTAGCAAGATCGACAAACAATACATTGATTTCTTACGTTGGAGCAATAGTGCAAACTGTGCAGAAAAACCACGCCATTTCAGCTTAGATTTTAAGGATAATAGATGAAATTAGCGCTTTTCCACCGCCTAAAGTGCGGTTTGTTTTTCGGATGTTTTGTGAGTTTGGTGATGAGCTTTTCCGTATATGCGGAACAACCTCGCGTGTTTTTCAATTCGATTGAAGCAAGCACCATTAGTGCCAACGTTGCAACAGCTGGCATTAGCACAAAACGTCAATTTAATTATTGACGATGAATTACAAGGCACCCTTTCACTTCAACTGGATAACGTGGACTTGGATCAGCTCTTTTTCGGTCTGTTGCCAAAAATCAAGCAGTTGGATTTGTGGCAAGAAAAACGGTATTTATTATTTGAAGCAAACTTGAGACTGCCGCCAAATTTGCCACCCAAATGGAAACGCCTTTTTACGTTACCTGCCGAGATGATGGAACAACCCACGCAACTCACCACCGCCGCCATTAAATTGCATTTTGCGAAAGCCTCGGAAGTGATGAAATCGCTCACCGGCGGTAGTGGTTCGCCCCTTTTCTCCCAACGGTAGTTTAAGTTTTGACGATCGCAGTAATTTATTGTTAATTCAAGATGAACCGAAAGCCATTGCGAATTTAAAAAGCTCATTAAAAGAATTAGATAAGCCCATTGAACAAATCGCCATTGAAGCCCGAATTGTGACCATTAACGGTGAAAGCCTCAAAGAATTGGGGGTTCGTTGGGGAATTTTTAATCCAACAGAAAAATGCGCATCACCTCAGTGGAAGTCTGGCTGGTAACGGCTTTTGACAATATCACTCACCAATTAAACGTTAACTTGCCGACGGCGACCACGCCGGTCGGTTCTGTTGCGCTGCAAGTGGCGAAAAATCAACGGACGACTTTTTAGACTTAGAATTGACCGCACTTGAGCGGGAAAACAATGTGGAGATTATCGCCAGCCCTCGTTTGCTCACCACCAATAAGAAAAGCGCGAGTATCAAGCAAGGGACGGAATTGCCTACATTATGGTGAATGAAAAAGTGGGACACAAAGCGTAGAATTTCGCGAAGCCGTATTAGGCTTAGAAGTGACACCGCATATTTCACAGGATAAACAAATTTTGTTGGATTTAGTCGTCAGTCAAAATGCGCCAGGTGGACGTGTTTCATACGGCCTGGGTGAAGTGGTTTCCATTGATAAACAAGAAATTAATACACAAGTTTTTCGCCAAGGACGGCGAAACCATCGTGTTAGGGCGGTGTTTTTCATGATACCATCACAAAGGCGTGGACAAAGTGCCTTTGTTGGGGATATTCCGGGCATTAAACGCTTATTTAGCAAAGAAAGTGAACGCCATCAAAAACGTGAGCTGGTGATTTTTCGTCACACCGCATATTTTTACGCCAAGGGGCATTTCCGGAAAGTCTAAAAATCATCGCAGGTAACGCCTCAGAATAAACGCAACGAACCGGCAAAAACGATAAATTCACTATGAACCTGTCATTTACATGGCGGTAAAACGAAATAAATCGCTTGTTTAGGTTGAAAAGAATAGGGATTTATTGAGATAATCTTGGGCAATTTTGGGGTGATCTTTTCCACTTATTCAAAACTTTCACACGACCACATGAATCATCACTTGCGGTCGTTTCTTATTTTCTAAAAGATCACATTTTTCCGATGACATAAATTTAAGATGAATAACAATGGCAGAAAAACGTAATATTTTCCTCGTGGGGCCTATGGGGGGCAGGTAAAAGCACCATCGGTCGCCAACTTGCACAACTACTTAACATGGATTTTTGTCGATACCGACGCAGAAATTGAAGAACGTGCCGGTGCCGACATCGGTTGGATTTTTGATGTCGAGGGCGAAGAAGGATTCCGTAAAAGAGAAGAACGCCTTATTAATGAATTAACACAACGTCAAGGCATTGTATTATCGACCGGTGGTGGTGCAGTGTTATCAAAAGACAACCGCAATCATCTTTCCGCACGCGGTATCGTAGTTTATTTGAAACGACCGTAGAGAAACAATATCAACGCACCCAACGAGATAAAAAAACGTCCGCTATTGCAAGATGTTGACGATCCGCGCCAAGTGTTGGAAGACTTTAGCTAAAGTTCGCAATCCGCTCTATGAAGAAGTGGCGGACATCACCCTACCAACTGACGAGCAAAGTGCCAAAGTTATGGCGACACAAATTATCGACCTGATTGACAACTACAACGGTTAGTACGAACGGTTAAATACTTCAAAGGCAAAAGTAAATGTTGTGTGTAAATGTTGAATTAAAAGAAAAGAAGCTACCCGATTTATATCGGCGCCGGATTACTCACGAATACCGATTGCTATCCGCTGAAATCCGGCAATAAAGTCATGATCGTGACCAATCCAACCGTTGCACAACATTATCTTTCCATCGTGACGGACACCCTAGAAAAAATCGGTTGTCTTGTTGAGCACGTGTTATTGCCAGACGGCGAACAATACAAAACCCTGGATTCTTTGAACCTGATTTTCACCGCACTTTTAAAAGCTAACCACGGACGGGATACCACGATCGTGGCATTAGGCGGAAACGGTGTCATCGGTGATGTGGCAGGCTATGCCGCAGCAAGCTATCAACGTGGCGTACGTTTTATTCAAATTCCGACGACGTTATTAGCCCAAGTGGATTCTTCCGTGGGCGGCAAAACGGCGGTAAACCATGAATTAGGCAAAAATATGATCGGCGCGTTTTATCAACCGAGTGCCGTCATTGTCGATACACTCACCTTTAAACACCTTACCAAAACGTGAAGTCAATGCCGGCTTAGCCGAAGTCATAAAATATGGAGCGATTTTAGACTTTCCCTTTTTCCAATGGTTAGAACAACACATTGATGACTTAGTCGCCCGTGACCAAAACGCATTACAACAATGTATCGCCCGTTGTTGCCAATTAAAAGCAGATATTGTGGCGCGCGATGAAACGGAAAAAGGCGATCGTGCGCTATTAAATCTTGTCACACCTTTCGGCCACGCCATCGAGACCCATTTAGGTTACGGCAACTGGTTACACGGCGAAGCAGTAGCAGCCGGTTGTATGATGGCTGCGGCGTTATCAGAAAAAAATTAGGCGATTTAACACCGCATGATGTCGCACGTTTAGAAAAAAACTTTTAACCCGCGCCAATTTACCAACGGTTTCACCGGATGGCATGACCGCACAAGATTACTTGCAGCTAATGATGCGTGATAAAAAAGTGCTAAATGGCAAATTGCGTTTGGTACTCCTCAAAGCGCTTGGACAGGCTTATGTGGTGACGGATATCCCACAAGAACAGGTGATTGAAGCCATCAATCGTTGTACGCAAGTTGACTCAATCACCATGCCTAAACCCGCTAAACCCACAACAAAAACCAAAAAGCCGCCCCTTTTCTCAAATGGGCGGGCGGTAAATATCGTCTGACAGACGAAATCAACCGCTTATTGCCAAAACGCAAACAATGTTTAGTCGAACCCTTTGTCGGTGCAGGTGCGGTATTTCTCAACAGCCATTTCGAACGCTACATTCTGGCAGACATCAACCCTGATTTAATCCACCTATTCAACATCGTCAAACAGGACGTTGAAGGCTACATCCAAGCGTGCAAACCGGTTTTCTTTCATCCCGATGCTAATACGGAAAGTTACTACTACAGCAAGCGTAAAGCATTTAATCAAAAGTACCGATGTATTCCAACGTGCTGTATTATTTCTGTATTTAAATCGTTTTTGGCTTTAACGGCTTGTGTCGCTACAACGCTAAAAATGAATTTAATGTGCCTTTCGGTGCTTACAAAACCCATTATTTCCCGGAAGAAGAACTCCGTTTTTCTCAGCGAAAGCACAAAGTGCGGTCTTTATTTGCGCCGATTTTCAACAAACCTTCCAAATGGCGGATGAAGACTGCGTAATTTACTGCGACCCACCCCTATGCCCCCATTTCACAAAAACAGCAATTTCACCAATTATTCCGGCAATGAATTTTCCATCGCAAACCAACGCGATCTTGCCAACCTTGCCAAAGACACTGTGAAACAACGCAATGTCCAAGTAGTGATTTCTAATCACGACACACCATTCACCCGTGAAATCTACCAAGGCGCGAAAATCCGCCGTTTAAAAAGTACAACGCTCCATCAGCCAAAGCGCCGCATAAACGCGTCAAAGTAAGAGAGTTGATTGCGGTCTTTAACGCCTAAAAAAATAACTTAAAAACTTACCGCACTTTTACAAATCAAACACGTCCGCATCGCGCAATACGTGAATATTGCCTTTTGCGGCGTAAGAAACCACAGCGGTCGAAATATTCCACCAGTTGGACGGTCATTTTGCGTCCGAATTGTAACGCATCACGCAATTCGTTTACCGATATACCCTCTTTATCGGCGATAAGTTGTTTAATCAAACGAGCGGTAGCATAAATGTTCTCGGTCAGGAAGAAACGGTCTTTCACCACAGCGGTGAGATAGCCTAATTTACCGGCTTTGTAGAGGAAGTTGCGCATGGCGCTTTCTTCCTGTCCTAATAAGACTGCAAGATCACGCACCCACAATGCTTGTCCGTTATGTTGCTCAAATTGTTCTAGAACTTGCTGCCATAATGCACGTTCTTGTGCATTAAATTGAATTTTATGATCAGGTGTGTAGCCAACCACGGGTTTGCTGTAGCTGATTTTTCGGCTAATAATTCATCAATAAAATGATAAATCAGTTTTTCCGGCTGATTCAGTGCCGCAATGCGATATAAACGGGCCTTACCTAAAAGCCGAGTTGGTCGGGATGTTGTTCGTGATATTGGGCAAGTGCGGTCAATAATTTTCGACGTTTGTTGCGTGCGATACTCGGCATTAAAGCACCAACTTTGGAAGCGAATGTCACCATCAAGAATGTCATCCAGTTGCGTGTCTGTCAGTTGCTCAATCCACATTAACTGCTCGGCTTCCACCGCCTGATTTTTGAAGATAAAGTGCGGTACGTTTTTTTCGGCTGTTTCTGCTTGAATCAGTTGGCGTAAATAATCGAAACGGGCTTCTGTGCGCTTATGGCGTTTCGGTGAATGGATTTCAATCACTTTTTGCGCCACCGAGTACGGCGGTCGAGTTGCTGTTGCGTAAGATAATTTTGTCGCCATGTGCTAAAAACAACGGTTGTTCTAAAATCAGTTCTGCCAGCGCGTGTTGTTGCGGTGCGAGTTTTTGCTGTTGCAATAACGTCAGCTTGCCCGTGGTGTGTGAGGCGGCGTGATAAATATGCACCGGTTGGCTTTCGTTCAGTGGAATTTGGTTTTCCAGCCAAACGGTGACGCGATCTGTCGCTTTGGCAGGCGGTTGGGAGAACAACCAATCGCCGCGTTCAATTAACGTGCGGTCGAAATCCAGGTTAATATTTAATGCCAGGCGTTGCCCTGCCAAGCCTTCTGTGCTTTGTTCGTTTTGTGCGTGGATATTTTTCACCCGCACTTTTTGTCCATTGCTTAAATACAATTCGTCGTCAATGGCAACCTTGCCGGCAAATGCGGTACCCGTCACCACGGTGCCGGCACCTTTAATGGTAAAATACGGTCGATGGCATAACGGAACGGGTTTTTCTGTGTCCGATAATTCCGGCAACTGCGCCAAATAATCGCGTAGCGTTTCAATGCCCTTGACCGGTGGTGGCGGAAGTCACGAAGAATTTGACTGTTCGCCAAGATGGCATAGTGTTGGCGTAGCTGTTGTTCTAATGCGTCGATTTGTTGCGCATCGGCGCGGTCGGCTTTGGTGATCACCACTATGATTTCCCTGCAGTTGCAACAAGCTCAAAATGTTTAAGTGCTCGATGGTTTGCGCTTGCACGCCTTCGTCTGCGGCAACGATAAGCATGGCGTAATGAATGCCGCCCAAGCCTGCCAACATATTGGCAAGAAAACGTTCGTGCCCCGGCACGTCAATAAAAGCCGAGGATTTGATCTTTTAACTGGCAAATAGGCGTAGCCCAAATCAATGGTCATGCCGCGTTTTTTTTCTTCCGGCAAATGCGCCGTATGCGTGCCGGTGAGGGCCTGTAATAGCGCGGTTTTGCCGTGGTCAACGTGTCCGGATGTGACAATAATCATAATGTCTCCAAGCTATCTAGAAGGCGATCAAGGCTCGCCAAACTGCGTAAATCTAACCAAATTTTATCCCGTTCAATGCGCCCGATAACCGGTTGCGGTAGCGCCAATAAACGGGCGAAAAGTGCGGTGATTTTTGTCGGCGTTTTTTCTGTTGCCGGCGCAATAGTCACCGCGACTGACGGAATCCGTGCCAACGGCTGGGAGCAGCTACCAACCTGTGCTTCGCTTGGTTCGATCGCAACAACGTAGTCTGCATTTAAGCGATTTTCCAACCGCACTTTTCAGTTGTTCTGCTTGTGCTTGTAATTGGACTACAGGCTGGGTGAGCAGATGAAGTGCGGTCAGTTTTTCGGTAATTTTTCCGGTTGCAAATACAAACGCAAAGTGGCTTCCAGCCCGGCGAGGGTGACTTTGTCGCAACGTAGCACGCGTTTAAGCGGATGGGCTTGTAGCTGTTGAATCAATGCTTTTTGCCCACGATAATGCCCGCCTGTGGCCCGCCAAGCAGTTTGTCGCCGGAGAAGGAAATCAAATCCAGACCCTGTTGCAATTTTTCTTGTACCGTGGGTTCTTCCGGCAAGTCAAATTGTTTCAAATCAATTAACGCGCCGCTGCCTAAAGTCCGTGATGACCGGAATGCCAAATTCTTTGCCTAATTCCGCCAGTGCTTGTTCGTCAACAGAATGCGTGAAACCGCAAATTTGGTAGTTACTGCTGTGAACTTTCATTAAAAAGGCGGTATTTTCGTTAATTGCGTTGCGATAATCTTTTAAATGGGTACGGTTGGTGGTGCCCACTTCCACCAGTTTACAAACCCGCCTGTGCCATGATGTCGGGAATGCGGAAAGCACCGCCGATTTCAATCAATTCACCACGGGAGATGATCACTTCTTTTCCTGCGCGAAAGTCGCCAACATCAGTAATACCGCTGCGGCGTTGTTGTTCACCACACAGGCCGCTTCGGCGCCCGTGAGTTGTTGCGAGTAAGTCGCTGATGTAGTTGTCCCGATGGCTCCGCTCGCCAGCCGCTAAATCATATTCCAACGCGACATTGCCCTGCATAGCGTCTCAGAGCCGCTTGTTGTGCCGCTGGTGACCACAACGCGCGTCCAAGATTGGTGTGTAATACCGTGCCGGTTAAATTATGTACGCTCTTAATGTTCACTTGTTGTTGTAACAATAATTGTTGGCGGATGTACTGAAAGGTCGCCTCATCGGTTTTGCAAAAAGTGCGGTAGATTTTTCATGGCGTTTTATATGTTCGCGCGCTTGTTGCAACATCTCGCGAGACACACTGACAGTGGCACTATGACCAAATTCTGCCACGAATTGTTCACCTTGCGGGGTTTTGAGTAATTTATCGACGGCGGGAAGGGCTTGATAAAGGGCTGACATGATGATTCCTTTTTCTGGAGTGTTAAATTAGCATTTTTAAGCGGGGATTATAAGGCGTGAAACCTGATTTCTTCTTTGCTTTTGCGTGCGCATTAGATACACTAGCGCCAATTTTTTCGTATTTTTAAATTCTTGGAATTATAGGTAATTCAATGCGTACAAGTAAATATTTATTATCCACCTTAAAAAGAAACCCCGGCAGAAGCGGCAATTGTTAGCCATCAACTCATGTTGCGTGCGGGCATGATTCGCCCTCTTGCTTCCGGCCTTTATAACTGGATGCCAACCGGTTGGCGCGTGCTACAAAAAGTGGAAAAACATCATTCGCGAAGAAATGAATAAAAGTGGCGCCATTGAGATCAAAATGCCCGTGGTGCAACCGGCAGAATTGTGGCAAGAGTCCGGTCGTTGGGATCAGTATGGCCCGGAATTATTGCGTTTCACCGACCGTGGCGAACGGAGTTTCGTGATTGGCCCGACCAATGAAGAAGCAATTACCGATTTAATGCGTCGTGAAGTGACTTCTTACCGTCAACTTCCCTCAATTTATATCATATTCAAACCAAGTTCCGTGATGAAGTGCGTCCACGTTTCGGCGTGATGCGTAGCCGCGAATTTATCATGAAAGATGCTTATTCTTTCCACATGGACAAAAGAAAGTTTGCAGCAAACCTATGAGGTGATGTATCAAACTTACAGCAACATTTTCACTCGCTTAGGGTTGGATTTCCGTGCCGTGCAAGCGGATACTGGTTCTATCGGTGGTAGCGCGTCTCATGAGATTCCAAGTGTTGGCAAAACAGCGGCGAAGATGATGTGATTTTTCTCTACGGAATCTGATTATGCGGCCCAACATCGAACTGGCTGAAGCCGTGGCTGTCGGCGAGCGTGCCGCACCAACTAAAGCGATGGAATTGGTGGATACACCGAATGCGAAAAACCATTGCGGAGCTTGTCGGCAATTTAACCAACCGATTGAGAAAAACCGTTAAAACCTTGATTGTAAAAGGGGCTAGTGAAGAACAGCCGTTAGTGGCGTTAATCATTCGTGGCGATCACGAATTAAATGAAGTCAAAGCGGAAAAATTGGCAGAAGTCGCTTCCCCATTTGAATTTGCTGATGAAGCCGCCATTAAAGCGAAAAATTGGCGCAGGCGTCGGCTCCCTTTGGACCGGTCAACTTTAAATATTCCGGTGATCATTGACCGCAGCGTGGCGATCATGTCTGATTTTCAGCGCCGGTGCCAACATTGACGGTAAACATTATTTCAACATTAACTGGGAACGCGATGTGGCGTTGCCGAAAAGTGGCGGATATTCGTAACGTGGTGGAAGGCGATCCCAAGTCCCGGATGGCAAAGGCACGTTATTAATTAAACGCGGGTATTGAAGTCGGCCATATCTTCCAATTAGGGCGATAAATACTCCAAAGCCATGAATGCGACAGTACAAGGTGAAGATGGTCGTCCGATGGTTGTCACTATGGGCTGCTATGGTATTGGTGTGACGCGTGTTGTGGCGGCCGCGATTGAACAACATCATGATGAACGCGGTATTATTTGGCCGAGCGATGCGATGGCGCCGTTTACGGTAGCGATTGTGCCGATGAATATGCACAAATCGGAAAGCGTGCAAGCATTCGCTGAGGATTTATACCGTACTTTATTGGCACAAGGTGTGGAAGTGATTTTTGATGACCGTAAAGAACGTCCGGGCGTGATGTTTGCGGATATGGAGCTTTATCGCGTGCAGCACATGGTCGTCATCGGTGAGAAAAATTTGGCAAACGGCGAAATCGAATACAAAAATCGTCGTAGCGGCGAGAAACAAATGATTGCGAAAGAGCAATTATTAGATTTCTTAAAAAGCCAAATTAAGGCATAATCATGAAATAAAGCGGCTATGATAAATAACCGCACTTTTTGATTATTCACCGCACTTTATGATGAAAGTGCGGTGATTTTTCTATGGCAAATTTCCTGTGAAAATTATAAATAGAATTTTTCGACCACTTTTTAGGGTTGTCGTCTCAATTTATACACTAATGGCTGACCGGTTGGGATTTCTAAATCCATGATATCCGCATCGGAAATGCCTTCAATGTCGTTTTGCCAGTGCGCGCAAAGAGTTACCGTGCGCCACCACTAAAACACGTTTGCCGCTTAATAATGCCGGTGCGATTTGGTCTTCCCAGAATGGCAACACACGTTCCTAGGAGTCACTTTCAAGTTTTTCACCATTCGGAAATAACATCAGCCGGTAGGTTTGCGTAGCGACGGTCATTGTGGGCAGGAATTTGGATCTTTCGGATCCAATAATGGTGGCAATGTGTCGTAAGAACGGCGCCAAATGTGAACTTGCTCATCACCGTATTTTTCCGCGGTGGCTGTCTAAAGCCTTGTAGTTCACCATAGTGACGTTCGTTTAAACGCCAGTTTTTACTTATGGAATCCATCACTGGGTGAGATTCTTCCAACACGATATTACAGGTTTTGATCGCACGAGTTAAGACAGACGTGAAAGCAATGTCGAATTCAAAATTGGCATCCAACAATTTTTGCCCGCTGCTTTGGCTTCCTCTACGCCACGTTCGGTTAAATTCACATCACGCCAACCGGTAAAATAAGTTTTTGCATTCCATTCACTGAAAACCGTGACGAATAAACACTAATTCCATGATAGATCTCCTAAGATTAATTAAAAACGCTCACTCAGTTATAGCAAAAGCCTTTCTGATAAAGAAAAATGCCTTTATTTTTCTGCCATGTTGTTTGGGGGTGGCAAGACCTTGATCGTCTTTGGGGGAATTTATGAAATAGATCAAATGTTGTAATTAATCGGAAATAAACGTTTTACTTTCAGTATTTTTAGATAGTCTAACAGGTATTTTTCAATGTTTGACTCTAGAAGGAAGACATGATGACAACATCTTTCGAGATAGCACAAAATTGGTTAAACCAAGATCCGGATGCTGAAACGCACGCGAATTAACCGCACTTTTAGCGCGGCAGTGGCGATGCAAAAGCGGAAGCTGAACTGGCTGCCCGTTTTGACGGACGTTTACAATTCGGTACCGCTGGTTTACGCGGTCGCCTGCAAGCCGGTTCTATGGGGGATGAATCGCGTGTTGGTGGCACAAGCTGCCGGTGGGTTGGTTGAGTATTTAAAAGCGGTGATGACAAACAGCCTTCTATCGTGATTGGTTACGACGGTCGTAAAAACTCCGATGTATTTGACGCGACACGGCTGAAATCATGGCAGGCGCCGGCATTAAAGCCTATTTATTACCACGCAAATTACCAACCCCAGTGTTGGCTTACGCTATTCAATATTTGATACCACCGCAGGCGTGATGGTGACAGCCAGCCACAACCCACCGGAAGATAACGGCTATAAAGTTTATTTAGGCAAAGCCAACGGCGGCGGACAACCGTTTCTCCGGCAGATAAAGACATTGCGGCGTTAATTGATAAAGTCGCCGCGGCAGCGTGAAAAGATTTACCACGCAGCCAAGATTACGTCGTGTTAGATGACACCGTGGTGGATGCTTATATTGCGAAAACAGCCGCGCTTGCGAAAGAACCGCAAACCGACATTAACTATGTTTACACTGCCATGACGGCGTGGGCTATGAAGTGTTGAGCAAAACGTTGACAAAAGCGGGCTTGCCACAACTGCACATCGTTGCTGAACTAAGTCTGGCCGGATGGCACTTTCCCAACTGTGAATTTCCGAACCCGGAAGAAAAAGGCGCGTTAGATTTAGCAATTCAAGCAAAAGCAAACAATGCCGAATTTATTATTGCCAATGACCCGGATGCTGACCGTTTAGCGGTGGCAGTGCCGGATGCTGAAGGCAACTGGAAACCATTGCACGGCAACGTGGTGGGTTGCTTCAGGTTGGTATTTAGCGAAACAATATCAAGCGCAAGGTAAAAAGGCGTACATTGGCGTTCCCTTGTGTCCTCACCTGCCTTGGCTGAGATTGCCAAACGTTATGGTTTTGAATCCCAAGGAAACCCTTACCGGCTTCAAATACATCGGTAAAGTCCAAGGTTTGTTATTTGGTTTTTGAAGAAGCCTTGGGTTACTTGGTGGATCCGGACAAAGTACGCGATAAAGACGGCATTTCGGCTGCCATCGTGTTCTTGGATTTAGTCCGTAGTTTGACAAGGCAAAAACCTTGGCAGATTATGCAGACGATTTCACCAAAGAATTTGGCGCTATGTGAGCGGACAAATTTCTATTCGTGTGAGTTGACGTTTGTCAGAAATCGGCAAATTAATGACCGCACTTCGCACAACCCACCAAGCCAAAATCGGTGGTTTCAATGTGGCACAATTTATTGACCACTACCAAAAACTGACCGGCAAAGCGATATTTTGGTCTTTGTTTTGGAAAACGGTAGCCGTCTGATTGCTCGTCCTTCCGGTACTGGAACCGAAAAATCAAGTTCATCTTGATGCGCGTGGTACCGATCCGAAAAATGCGGATCATAGCGTTGGCAGAGTTTGATGCGGCCGTCCGTGCCATTTACGTCAAGAGGCGTATGGTAAGCAGGATTGCTAATTAAAGTCTAGACAGTTTAGAAATACAGTAGGTCAATGCCTACTGTTTTTGTTTATAGCCAGTCAAAGTCTCGCTATAAAAATCATACGCCATGCGTGTGAGCTCAAATAGCTTAAGCGATGAACAGAAAAATCCTCGCTATATAATGGACAAGGCTGACAACCGAAATTCAACATATAGGACGATTATTTAACCCCTCGTAGCGTCAACTTGTTGCACGAATAATTAACCTCGATGCGTAATTCACGCATTTCATGCGTAGCGTGCATCTTGATGCACGACCAAATTACGCACGGAACGTTATTTAACTCTTTCGGGCATTCATGATTTCGTGCAACAAGTTGCACGCTACGATTCTATCTTGATGCGCGTGGTACAGATCCGAAAATGCCGACTGCGTGTTGGCGGAATTCGATGCGGCTGTTCGCGCGATTTTACGTCAAGAAGCCTATGGTAAGCAGGATTGCTTAATTAAGTTCGACAGTTGAATAAAAACGGTAGGTCGTGCCTACCGTTTTTATTCTCAACAAGTGATTATGCGTGAATAACCTTCCATCAAGCGCTGCCAACGCTGCCCGTCAAATTGAATATGCATACGTTCCACTTCTTTGTTAAAGGAACGTTGTAATCGTTGCAAATTGCCTTCCTTCCAAAACTGCCCGATTTTTCACCGCACTTATCAAAAATCAATGAGCCAAAATTTTGTCCCGCCTTCCAGTTGTTGGCACAGAATGCTGTGCGCGCTGAGATCGGTGTGGCAAATTTGTAAATCCGTAATTGACTGGATCAATCCGCCGATTTGTCGCCATTGGTCGGCGGTAAGACGTTGTGTCTGCAAAAGGTGCGGTCAGATCTCTGGGCATTTTCGATTTTTCGCTCAGCAAATCAGCTTGATAACAGACTCAAGTTGCCTTTTTGCGAACCCGAGCCCCAATGCGGGTTTTGGCACCGGTAGCCCGCCTCGATATAGTTGATTTAACAGATTAAATTCGGCAATGCTGCGAGTGTTTTTATTTGCTGGAAAACGGTAACGATCTTTTGCTGAACTTGCCCCACAAGCCACCACGGTAATAATGACGCAGCGCGGTGTTTACACCGAAGCGATCCGCTGTTTCGTAAAAACCATGTGATGCCGCGCCCTTGCGCCGATCCTAAAATGCGGTTTGTTTTGGCGCCAAAAATCAGCGTTAAAAAGTCTTCCTGATGGGGTTCCGTGTTCAAAAATTAAACAGAAAAGTCGTTTTAAATTGATATTCAAGCATTTTGCGACCTTGAAAAGGAGATAGCGGATGGGCGCATTCTACTTTAAAATAACGCACTCCCAAATTCAACATCAACGAGATCTATGCCGCTTTTTCACCCAACCTCCGCAATCCCTGTATTTTATCGTTTGTCCGCCATTGGCGATGTTTGCCATGCGTTGGCGGCGGTGCAACAGATTCAGCGTTATTGGCCAAGCACTCAAATAACATGGGTTATCGGAAGACGTGAAGCGCAGTTGTTTCGTCAGCGTGTCGGGGGTGGAGTCAGGTATGACAGCGGCTATGGGTTGCCAGTTGTGGCGACAGTTGAAAGATCGTCGATTTGATGCGTTATTAAATATGCAAACGGCATTTCGTGCGTCAATTTTTATCCCTCGGGTATTAAGGCGAAATATCGTATCGGTTTCGGTAAAACAGCGGGCGCGGGAAGGGCAGTGGTTGTTTACGCACCGCAAGATTCAAGATCCGAGCAATCCTCATGTGTTAGACGGCTTTATGGCGTTTGTGGACTTTTTGGGTGTGCCTTGCATCGGAACTGCAATGGGATCTGCCGGTCGCGGAGGATGATTGATCACGGCGCGCCAATATATTGATCCAACCCGTAGAGAATTTGCTGATTTCCTTGTTCCAGTAAGCCTGAAAAAGACTGGTTAGTAGAACGTTATGCGGAAGTCGCCAATATTGCCCACCAACATAATGTGAACGTGATTTTGTGCAGTTCACCGCACCGCGTGAACTGGCGATGATTGAGCAAATTCAGAGCTTATGTCACTTTGCTCCAACCAATGCTGCAGGCAAGTTAACGCTTCCACAGCTGGCGGCATTAATCCGACAGGTGGTTGAGAGCTTCACCGGATCCCGGCCCGGCGCATGTTGCAACGACGCAAGGCACGCCGGTTATCGGTTTATATGCTTACCACAACCCGTTGCGTGCTCGGTCCTTATCGCGAAACTTGCTAATGTGGTGTCGGTGTATGATGTGCAAAAAGAATTTGGCAAACTGTCTGCGCAGTTGCCTTTGGGCAACGAAGTTAAAGGAGCATTTGATGGCGCAAATTGAGGTAGCGCAGGTGGTGGAACAGATGAAAAAGTGCGGTTTTGTTTTAAAAAGAGAAAAACGCCTCAATGTCTGACCGCACTTGCACTGTTGTTGCTATTTCATTCATGTCAACTTAATTGGAGTTTGCTATGGCCGTATCGTTATCTCATTTATCCGAAATCATCCCACCCAGCCCCTTTTGCGCCCACTGAATTTAAGTTGGGCTTGTAGGCGTCATCGTGGACAGTTACGAATGGATTGAACGACCTATTCATGCAGGGAGTGAAAACTTTTACAAATTCGCATTAAAGATCGTTCTGCGGAACAAGCAGAAGAGGAAATCGCCCGCTGCATTGCCTTAGCAAAACAACATCAAGTGCGGTTGTTTGTAGATGACTTGGCAGTTGGCAATTAAGTATCAGGCTTACGGCGTCCATCTTGGCAGGAGGATTTGCTCACGGCGGATTTAAACGCCATCCAACAAGCGGGCTACGTCTTGGTGTTTCCACCCACAATCAAGAAGAAGTCGATCTGGTGTTACCGTTGCGCCCTTCCTATGTTGCCCCTCGGCATATTTTCCCGACGCAAACCAAAGAGATACCTTCCGCCCTCAAGGCATTGCCAATTTAGCCGTACAGGTGAAAACCAGGGCAAGATGCCGACCGTCGCCATCGGCGGTACTAATGCCTCACATTTCCGATATTTTAGCCACCGGGTGGGCAGCACTGCCGTGATTTCTGCCGTCACCAGGCGCAAGACTGGCAAAATGCGGTGAAAAACTACTGCAATATTTTTGCCGAATAACAGGCTATTTCGTTTAAAATTCATGGCGCACTATCTCGAAAAAGATTTATCTTAAAATTGAACCGCACTTTAAGTTGGCGGAAAAACATGGCGTAAAAATCGAATTTGTCTGTAGTTTTTGCAGACAAAAGAACAAAATAGCTTTATGATACCGACGTTTTTAGAGCAACCAACCCGTTTTTAATTAACTTAATGAGGAAAATAAAATGGCAAAAATCGTTACAAAGTCATTGGTCGCTGAAATTATCGACTCTCGTGGTAACCCAACAGTGGAAGCCGAAGTGCATTTAGAAGGCGGATTCGTCGGTCTTGCAGCGGCGCTATCAGGTGCATCTACCGGTTCTCGTGAAGCCTCTAGAATTACGAGACGGCGACAAATCCCGTTTCAGGTAAAGGCGTATTAAAAGCGGTTGCCGCAGTAACGGCCCGATTGCTGAAGCCATTCTTGGCAAAGATGCCTCTAACCAAGCTGAAATCGACTCAAAATCAGTGATCGACGACGGCACGGAGAACAAATCTAACTTCGGTGCAAACGCCATCTTAGCGGTATCTTTAGCGACAGCAAAAGCAGCCGCAGCGTCTAAAGGTTTACCTCTTTGCGCTTACATTGCTGAACTTAACGGCACGCCAGGCGTCTACTCTATGCCATTACCAATGATGAACATCATCAACGGTGGTGAGCACGCCGATAACAACGTTGATATCCAAGAGTTCATGATCCAACCGGTTGGTGCGAAAACATTACGTGAAGCACTTCGTATCGGTGCAGAAGTGTTCCACAACTTCGGCGAAAGTATTAAAATCTAAAGGCATGAGCACAGCTGTAGGTGATGAAGGTGGTTTCGCACCAACTTAGCCTCTAACGCTGACGCGTTAGCCTGTATCAAAGAAGCGGTAGAAAAAGCAGGTTATGTATTAGGTAAAGACGTGACTTTAGCCATGGATTGTGCATCTTCTGAGTTCTACAACAAAGAAACCGGCAACATACGAAATGAAAGGCGAAGGCGTTCATTCACTTCTCAAGAGTTCACTCACTATCTTGAAGAATTAACCAAACAATACCCAATCGTGTCTATCGAAGACGGTCAAGATGAATCTGACTGGGAAGGCTTCTGCATACCAAACTAAAGTGTTAGGCGACCGCGTTCAATTAGTGGGCGACGACCTATTCGTAACCAACACCAAAATCTTAAAAGAAGGTATCGAAAAAGGTATCGCAAACTCCATCTTAATCAAATTCAACCAAATCGGTTCTTTAACTGAAACCTTGGCTGCAATTAAAATGGCAAAAGATGCGGGTTATACTGTTGTGATCTCTCACCGTTCCGGTGAAACTGAAGATGCAACTATTGCTGATTTAGCGGTTGGCCGCAACGCAGGTCAAATCAAAAACCGGTTCTATGGAGCCGTTCTGGACCGTATTGCGAAATACAACTTAATTAATCCGTATTGAAGAAGCATTAGAACGCGCTGGCAATACCGGCACCGTTCTTAGGTTTAAAAGCGGTTAGAAGGTCAAGCGTAGCGGCATAGATGCGGCGAAAAATAGGCGTAAAAGCCACCGCTCTTTATCGTTTCAAGCTGAGTTCGACTAAAGTTGAACTCAGCTTTTGTGATTACAAAAAGGATAAGCTTCCCACCGACCTATCCTTGCTTCATTTTGACTGGCATATTGACCGAGGTAAATCGGCCAATCGCAGGAAAGACGCGTTAAGCGAAACGTCTCACTTCGCCATTACCTCCGCAACGTTTTCTACGCAACGAGGGCAAAGTGTCGGATGTTCAGGGGTTCACGCCAATCTTGTTCTGAATAATGCCAACAACGCGGACATTTTTCGCCTGAGAACGAGCAACACTCTACTGCAATTCCTCTAACTCACCCGCAGCCACATCTGCCGGTTTGTCTCGCTAATGCTTTCACTTCTGCTTTGGAGGTAATCAACACGAAATGCAATTCATTGCCTAATTGTTCCAACAAGGCACGATATTCATCGTTAGCGTAAACGGTGACTTTCGCTTCCAAACCGCCACCGATCACTTTATCGTTACGGGCGATTTCTAATACGCGGTTTACTTCTGAACGTACTTTTAATCAATTGTTGCCAGTAAGCACTCATCTCAATTTTTTCGTTCGCACCCTAAAGCCGAATGAAGCCTCTCGTAGAATTCTTCAGTGAAGACGAATTCTGCATGTCGTCGCAGTTTGTGGCAACAACCCCAAACTCATCCGCCGTAAAGGAAAGAATTGGTGCCATCCAACGTACCAACGCTTCGGCAATGTGCCATAACGCTGTTTGGCAGCTACGACGCGCAAGGCTGTCCGCTTTGGTGGTGTATTGACGGTCTTTGATAATATCAAGGTAGAACGAACCCATTTCCACAGAACAGAAACGCATTAAGCGTTGCACCACAGTGTGGAATTGATAGTTATCGTACGCCTCTTTAATTTCTTTTTGTGCATCTAATCGCACGGACAGCCCAACGATCCAAGCTCATCATGTCTTCCGGTTTCACCGCATCACGTTGCGGATCAAAACCGTTTAAGTTCGCTAATAAGAAACGTGCCGTGTTACGGATACGACGATAGCTGTCTGCCGCGCGTTTTTAAGATTTCGTCAGACACCGTGGCATTTCACCGGTATAGTCGGTAGAAGCCACCCATAAACGTAAAATGTCGCCACCGAATTTGTCCATCACTTCTTGTGGCGTCACGATGTTACCGATAGATTTTGACATCTTACGGCCTTGACCATCCACGGTGAAGCCGTGAGTTAATACTTGTTTGTATGGTGCTTTGTTGTCTGTTGCGGTAGAAAGCTATAAAGAAGACATAAACCAACCACGGTGTTGGTCGGAACCTTCCAAATACATATCGATATCTTGACCGTTAAATTCCGGACGATTCGCCACCACAGAAGAATAGGTTGATCCTGAGTCAAACCATACGTCAAGCGTATCGGGCACTTTGCGATAGGTTTCTGCATCTGCACCTAATAATTCTTTTTCGTCTAAATCCCACCATGCTTGAATACCGGCTTTCTACACGTTTCGCCACTTCTTCAAGTAACTCTAAAGTACGCGGATGAAGTTCTTCGGTTTCTTTTGTATCGAACAAGGTCATCGGTACGCGGCACGTTGACGGGAAATACACCAGTCAGGGCGGTTTTCAACCATTTTCCTGATACGCGCTGACCCCAATCTGGAATCCAGCGAACTTGTTTGATTTCGCCTAATGCTTGTTGGCGTAAACCCTGTGTTTCCATGCCGATAAACCATTGCGGAGTCGCACGGAAAATAATCGGGGTTTTGTGACGCCAGCAGTGTGGGTAGCTGTGTTTTGATTTTTCCACTTTTAATAAGTTGCCCACTTCTTTGTAATTTTTCAACAACCAATGGATTGGCCTTCAAATACACCTTTGCCTGCGAAGAATTTAGTGGTTGAAATAAATTTACCGTCATTCGGTACAAGACCCGCCATTGGTAAATTATATTTTTGTCCAACAATGAAAGTCGTCTAAACCGTGGTCTGGTGCGGTGTGACTAAACCTGTACCGCCATCAGTGGTCACGTGATCACCCTAAAATTACTGGTACAGTGGGAAATCATAGAACGGATGGTTAAAGCGTACTAACTCCAAGTGCTTGACCTTTACTGACCCTAAAATTTCAACCTGTTCTACACCCACCGCATCGCCACGATTCCACTAATTCAGCGGCTAAGATCACACGCTCATCGCCTAACTGAACAAGGTTGTATTCTAAGTCTGCATTTACCGCAATCGCACGGTTAGATGGCATTGTCCAAGTGCGTGGGTTGTCCAAATTACCGCAGATAATTTGCTGTGGCCTTTGCCCTATCTGCATTAAATTTCTCTTCAATTTTCAGCTACATTTACTGCAGGGAAGCGCACATAGATAGACGGAGAAACTTTTGTCTTCGTATTCCGCCCTGCTTCCGCTAAAGAAGAGCCATAACCAAACACCAGTGCACTGGTTTTGAGCCTTTTGTATAAGTGTCCATTCGCAATCACTTTACCAAGTGTACGGATGATGTTTGCTTCGGTGTTGAAGTTCATCGTTAAAATAAGGATTATCCCAATCACCTAACACGCCTAAACGGATAAAATCTTTTTCTGACCTTCTACTTGCTCTGCGGCGTATTCACGGGCATTTTTGCTGGAATTCAGCCGCAGTCACTTCTCATTTGGCTCATGACAAGACCTTCTACTTTCAATTCGATTGTGCGTCATGACAGTCCCAACCCGAATATAGGTGAGTCAAAACCCATGCGGTTTTAGATTTCACGATGATATCTTTCAAATTTTATTTACCGCATGGCTGATATGAATATTGCCGTTCGCATACGGAGGTCCATCATGCAAAATAAAGGGATTTTTGCCTGAAGCTTCACTAAACTGTAAAGATCTTTTTCATACCAGTTTTTAACATCACAGGCTCTGCGCTTGGCTAAATCGCCACGCATTGGAAAAGCCTCGTTTCAGGGAGATTAAGGGGTATTTTTATAATCAGTCATTTTATATTCCAGTGTTATGTGTAAAATTAAAATTTGTGTTCTATAAAGTGCGGTTAGTTTTGAAAACGTTTTTGGCCGTTTTCTACATCCTTCGCAATTTGTGCTTTTAAATCATAAAAGAGGGAAATTTCATTTCATTGCGGATTTTATGACAGAGTTCGACATCCAACCATTGACCATAAAAGATCGCCTTGAAAAATCAAATAAATGTGCTTCTGGTAAATTGGATTCACACCGTTAATGGTCGGCGGGTGCCGATATTGGCGACTCCATTAAAAATCGCGCCGGATTTTAACCGCACTTTGACAGCATACACGCCTTTGACCGGATTCACCTGACGATGCAAGCGAATATTCGCAGTCGGAAACCCGATAGTGCGACCAAGCTGATTGCCGTGAATCACGCGCCCCAAATGCGATAAGGACGTCCGGCAATTTTTCGGCCAACGTTAAATCATCTTTTCGCCAATGCTTCGCGAATCGCCGTACTGCTAATACGTGAGGCATCCAAACAAAAAGCTGCGGTTATCTTCGACGGTAAAACCGAACTTTTCACCGGCGTGTTGCAACAGGGCAAAAATTACCTTGGCGCTTGGCACCAAATTTAAAAATCATCGCCAATGCTTAAAAATTTCACATTTAATTTGCGCACCAACCAATCTTCACAAATTGCTACGCAGGCAAATTGGCAAAAGTGTGGTCGAATTTTTGCGATGATAACCACATCCACACCGGCTTGTTTAAGATAATACAATTTATCGCGCAAACGCATAAGGCGAGCAGGGGCCGGTCACCAGAAAAATTCTCGCGGTTGCGGTTCGAATAACATCACCGCCATGGGCAAATTCAGTTCGTCGGCTTTTATGCTAAATGGCGCAAATCGCTTGATGGCCTAAATGTACCCCGTCAAAATTGCCGATAGTCAAAACACAACTCGACAAACATTGCGATACAGAAAGCCCACGAATTAATTGCGATGATATTGCCTGTAAAAATTAAGATCAATTTTTTCATTATAACGACAAATGCCCACTTGGAAAGCAAATCATAGACGGCTACATTGAACCCTAAAAGGAGGCTGTTATTGAGCAATAGGCTAAAATTTGATACAATTCGTTAATATATATCAGGAGGACGGGATGATTTTAACTCAAAATTTAAAAGCTGAATTAGACGAGGCAGCAACCATATTAAACGCGTTTTTATCAGATGATATTCAGGCGGTGCAACAGGCGGCATGTCACACTGCCGATCGGCTTAAACAGGGCGGAAAGGTGCTTTCGTGGTAACGGTGGTTCATTGTGACGCCATGCATTTCTGCTGAAGAACTCACCGGACGTTACCGCGCAAATCGCCCGTGTATCCTGCCACCATTTCGGATGTCAGCCACTCGTTGTGTAGGCAACGATTTTGGTTATGGAAATATGTGTTTTCCCGTTATATTGAGGCAGTCGGTCAACAAGGGCGATGTGTTATTTTGTACTTTTGACTTCAGGCAATTCTGTAGAATATTTTAAATGCCATTCAGGTTGCCAAAGAAAAAGGCATGAAGGTGATTGTGCTAACCGGCAAAAGATGGCGGAAAAATGGCGGCTTAGCCGATGTGGAAGTTCGCGTGCCGCATTTTGGTTATGCCGATCGAATTCAAGAAGTGCATATTAAAGTGATTCATATTTTGATTATGTTGATTGAATTTGAAATGATAGATGTCATTGAAATTATCTGCGTAACTCAAGGATAAAACTTCATTTATTCAGACGTATATATTTATGAGATCAGACTTAGAAGATGGTTTGGAAACCATCTTCTTTTTATTATAACCAGCCAATACGCTATGCGTATGGAGACAAATAGCAAGCGATGAACAGATCCTCGCTATATAATGAACAAGGCTGACAGCAAAAATTCAACATATAGGGAGGATTATTTACCCCTCGTAGCGTGCATCTTGATGCACGACCGAATCACGCACGGAACGTTATTTAACCCTTTCGGGCATTCACGATTTCGTGCAACAAGTTGCACGCTACAATTCACTAAAATAGAGATATGAAAATAGACATTTCCGAGTGAAAGGATTTTTGTCAGCACAGTGAGCTTAAATACAAAAAGTTGTGGAGGAGTATATAAGGAATCAAGAAAAAGAAGATATGGTTCAAGATAATTTATCAACGAAAGAACATATTGACCCCTTTAAGGGGGTAGTCAAGGAAGTAATTAGACACGGTTGTCAGTTTTCACAAGCCCCTTGAGGGGCTTGTGAAGTATAGGCCCTTATAGGGGAGCCTAAAAACCGCACGTTTTACGTGCGGATTGTTATATGATAAAGGCCATTTATACTCTTGAAAATGGCGGTTGTGAAGGTTTGATAATTCAAAATCGACACCGCACCCGAATTCCACTAACATATGTAACGCGATTAATAAAAACACTGCTGCCGATGGTGGTTTTAACTGAGGAAATATGGCGTACTGCAAAGGTGTTTCTACGACTTTGCCGAGAGAAAGACTGATCCTCCAATGAGCCGATCTCAGCCGTTTTGCAAAAGCGGCAACAGGCAAATAGTGCATGGAAAGGAGCTAAGGCCATAATGCCGATCGCACCCCAAAAAGCCCCTCGACGCCAAAAGCGAGGCGCCAACCCACCAGAAACAGCCGACAAAGATGCGAATACAAAGCGGCAAATGTCAATCGCCACCTGGAGCTTCCCAAAAAGCGATAGCGTTCCAACAAAAGGCGCAACTGTGCCGAGGATGACGATGTCGTCACACACACCATCAGCAGCAATAACGATGCTCCAACAGCTCCCACACGCGGCCGTGCCACAGCAACTCAATACTGCGCACCCAACCTACACCACCCGCCCTAACCACCAGCATACAGAGAAACGCAGAATCAACGGCAAAGCTGGTAATCAGACAATCGGCGCGGTCAGCCAAACGAGGATCTACGGTTCAAGGTTGTCCTTTAGTATTGGGTTCAAATTAACTGCTCGCCGGATAGCCGTATGCCAAAATGCTGCCAGTTACCGGTATCGTTCTGAAAGCTGTTGTTGGCACAAATTAACTATACAAAATTTCTTCTATTTTGTGTCTCGCTACGCCAATATATCTCTTCTCCTTTCCGAAATTAAAATAACTAGAATTCTCATTATGATTTTTAGGGATGAATTATATAAATAACGTAATGGATTGTGCTTTTATTACTAACGAAATTTGATTTCCAGTCAGGCATTTCATAAGGAACAAAAACAATGAGTGCTACGATTTAATTGCAGACAGGTAAGCTTTCTACTTTGAAAAGCAAGGTATTGATGAAGCAATTGGAAAATCTCAACTGCTTTTGGGATGCGATTGAAGATAAAACTCCCTATTTGGGGAAACAAAATAATATCCAATGGTGGCTTGATCGCTGTATGTCTGTGAGCAGGCAATCAAAACTAAAGATGAAGCTGAAGCTACCGCTCTTTCTTTTGCACAAGCAATTATGTGTATTTCAAGAGTGCAACCCAAGCTTGCAGAACAGCCGACCGATGAGCACACGAATCTCAAGAGCAAACTCCATGCTCAACATTGGCTTGGTCGTTGTTATTTAGGAGCAAGCAATGTTAAAGACCTAAGGGAAGTGAAGGACGATTTGCCCGCCAGTTGAGCACAGCCAAGAGCGACTCCAAACTTGCCGAACACCTGACTGATAAGCAAACACGAATTCAAGAGCAAATCTATGCTCAACATTAGTATCGTTGTTATAGTGCAGGCAATGAGTTGCTAAAGACATAGCGGAATCTGAAGGACGACTGCCCAGCCACAGCCCATCACACCTATTAAAACTTGCTGAACAGTTGACTGATGAGCAAACCAGCATCAGCAAATCAACGCCCAACATTGGCTTGGTCGTTGTTATTTAGAGCAGGCAATGAAGATTAAAGACATAGCTGAAGGAAGGGTCGATGCTCAAGCAGTTGAGCATGCAATCCAAGAGCGCCTCAAACTTGCTGAACAGCTGATCGATAGCCAACAAAATTCAGCAAATCAATCGCTCAACATTGGCTTGACGTTGCTATTTAGAGCACTGAAGGTTGGACTACAAAAAGCTAAAGGATTTATGTAAGCAATTGACCATTATAAACTAGAAACTAAAACTTACTGAAATATCAAAACATATACGCATTTACGACAAAAGTAATGCCCAATATTACTTGGTCGATTGTTATTCTTCACAAGGAATTAAGATTAAAAATAGTTCATCAGTTAAAGATAGTTCACAAAATGAAGTAATAATTTATTTAAAAGGGCGGAGGAGCGTTTTTACACTTTGAAATTGTTACACAATTTGATAATGAGCAAGAAAGATATCGAATTGAGAATATAATTTGCTACTATTTAAGAAACATTTATTTTTCTTATTAGCAGTAAATGGAATCTTATTTTGATAAGAAAACAAGATATGTGAAACTTTTATTTTCGAATAAGGATAAGGAGCTAAATGGAAAAACTAGAGGACCTATTTCTACTATTTTGCCGTTTTTATATTCTCCGATTGAACTGGGCTCAAATCCGCTTGCGCATTACACCTCTTCCCGGTGTGTAACAAACTGTTTGGTGTTGTTAATGAGGATGATTCAGTCCATGCGAATCGGTAGTTCCTTCCCTATATGAACGATCCATCGAAGGTACCGGGAGAACTGTTAGCGCCACAAGATTTGGAGTTGGAAAAATAAAGAGATTTGTTCAGATCTACAATGCTTTGCTTGTTTTTCTAGTCGGGTGAACGATTTAAACCAATTTCGCTTATATGGCAAAGAAGATGGCTAGAGGCTCAGGTTGTTTGTGTATTCAATACGGAGATTGCTAAAAGTACCTGACATTTTCAGCACCCTTCCGTAGTATTACTAAAATCAGGACGAAAATTTAGCTTGAATTTAAAGGAAACGGATATTTCTAATGTGGAATATGAAAATCACCACTTTATCAAAGTTGCTTATATTGCATATAAAGATGAATACATAACCAAAGAAAATGTGAAAATATGGCTTGACGATTTTTAAATTTGCATTTGTTTGAAGCCGGATAGGTGAAAATAATGAGTGGCATAATTTTCGTATCGAAAAACTTGAAGATGTTACAACAGCTTATGGATTTTTCAAGAATAAGGCTAATGTTAACGATACAAAACAAAAATGCGTTGGAATATATTCGTTATCTGTTCAAAGACTTCTGCCTTCGTAGAAGAAGAATTCTGAGTGCTAAAAATGGCAGAAATCGGCTCAGAAGAAATTGAGTATGCAAAACAACCAAATCTATTTATTTACCTTATGCCGATATCAGCAATGCAGTGGATAGTGATTTTAGCACCAATTATGAGAAAACCAATAGCAGACACAAAGCAGAAGTATTTCAACACCAGATGAAACAAAAATGTCTGAATGTGAAAGTTTCTCGTCATCATTCGCCGATTTATGCCAACCTCCGATTAAGAAAGACTAAAACCATAAGTTGTGCGTATGGAGCCAAAATAGCTATTGATGAATAAAAACTCGCTCATATAATGACAAGGGCTGACATAACCAAAATTCAACATATAGGAGGATTATTTACTTTCGTAGCGTGCATCTTGATGCACGACCGAATCACGCACGGAACGTTATTTAACCCTTTTGGGTATTTCGATGATTTCGGCAACAAGTTGCACGCCACAACTACTAAAATAGAGTATGAAAATAGACCTTTCTGAGCGAAAGGATTTTGTCAGTACAGTGAGCTAAATACAAAAGTTGTGGAGGGAGTATATATGAATCAAGAAAAAGAAGACATGGTTCAAGATAATTTGTCAACGAAAGAATAGATTGACCCTTTAGGGGTAGTCAAGGAATCATTAGACACGTATAGTTTTCACAAGCCCCTTTGAGGAGCGCAGAAGCTATAGGCTCTATAGGGGAGTTTTCCAAAAACCGCACGTTTTACGTGCGGATTATTAGCATAATTTGTATGCTTTATTGCGCTTTTACCGCAGCGATTGCCACCTATTAATAATCCGTGAACAGACGCGACTGAGGTTAAAAATATGCGCTGGATCAAAACCCATTAAGATTGGGGCCAACGGTTGTTGGCGTTGCCGTGCCTTGTAATAGATTTAAGCTGATACGCGCAGCTCCATATTTGGCATCACCAGCACGTTTGCCGTGCCTGAGCGGGCTGTCCGGCATCACATCATCACGGAGCCGTTGCGATAAGGCAACATCGCAGTGCATTTCACCGTCAATGGAGAGTCCTGCGTCTTCTTTCACCAAACGCAAAACGTTACGCATTTTGACCGCACTTAAAATAAGGTTGCTGCCGTGAATGTGAAATTAGGGGCAATCTGTGGCCCAATACCAGCCAGACCGATTTTCGCTGTCATGAGCGTAATTTCGCCAATTCTTCCGCTGTCGGATCGTTGTTCACGAAGGTGTCGCAGGCGTACATGTTGCCAGCCGGTAGCACCAAACCGTTAACAGTAGCCGCCGTATGCACCCCTTCTTGCAAACCAATAACGTTTTTGAGGGTTTTCTAAAATGGTCCATATGTCCCACTAAACCACATAACATGGCGTCGGCATGACCTAAATGTAACAACACGGCAACGATAGCGGTTGTGCTAAACATTTCACGTTTGGCACTGCTCGCGTGACGCCTGAGTGTTTGAGCATGTCATAGTAAGTTTTGAAATATTCTTGATAACGTGCGTCATTTTCACGCGTTAACTAAACTCGAAAATCACGTCCCGCCTGAATATGTAACCCGAGTAATGCGTTGTCTAATCACGCTTGGGCGACCGAGTAAAATCGGATAAGCGATGCCTAAGGTCGAGATTTTCGAACCGCGTGATTCGTTTCACCGTCGGTTAATAACACACGTTTCTTTGTCTTGTTTCGCTTTAGTGCAAACACCGCTTATCAAATGTTGGTTTTATAAACGAACTGGGAGTTGTTCACGTAGCACCAAAATCTTTAATTGGACGAGTCGCGACTACCGGAATCCATCGCCACGGCGGCAGCAGGTGCGATACGCACGATTAAACGCGGATCAAAAGTAGTGGTTTTGGAAATACTGTATTCTGGCCAAACGTGAGTTCGGTATCACCATAAGCGGATGTCACCACATCGCTTTGTCGGCTACCAAGTCAGCAATGGCACGTACCGCAGCAAGTTTTCATTTCTTCATTGATGGTGGTGGCGCTGACATCCAATGCCCCGCGGAAAAATGAACGCTAAAGTACGTTGTTGACTTGGTTCGTAATCGGAACGGCTGGTCACATAATGGCGTCCGGACGGATGGCTTTTAGCCAATGGCGGTAAAATTTCCGGTTCCGCTATGGCGCCAAAATTAACGGATGTGCCGCCATGGTTTTAACCATCTCGCGTTAGTGCGCCGCAGCAGAACAACCTAAGAAAATATCGTGCATCTGGAACGACTTTCTGGCTAACGTACGCTTGCCGTTATCGTCAATCGCATACAGCTTTTTGCTCAACCGATGCGATCATCACGGTTTTATAGATCACGCCTTTCGAGTCGTATATGGTAATATTTTCCGTTTTCATACCGAGGGAAAACCAATAACCAAGTAAGCGATAGAAGCCGCACCGGCACCGGAGGGCAACGAGTTTCACGTTTTCACTATTGACGATGCAAGCCGTTGAGCACCGCGGGCGGCAGAAATAATCGCTAAAGCGTTGGTCATCGTGGAAGACTGAATTTGTACCTTTTCACGTAATTTACGTTCAATATAAAAACACCCGGCGCTTTAATGTTTCCGTTAATGCCGCCGAAGGTGGGTCAAGAGACGGATAATATCGGATGAGCTTTATCTGGTCGCCGTCTATTCACTTCCAATGTCGAAGACGTTGACGCCGGCGAATCTTTTAAACTACGCCCTCCTTCCACCGGTCACCTGCTAACGCCCTGATATTGCCGAAACTGAGCACGCGGTACTGTTTGAAATCACCGCCACTGAAGTTGCTACGCGAGGTATACTGGCAGGAATCCGCTGGGTCTGCCTGTATGGCTAAAACAAGGCGCAGCAACACTCGGGGAATAGTTGGCTGCTAAGTCAAAAGAGGGCAAGCGACGGTTGGTGTCACTTCAATTTTTCCCGGAATTCGAACGGAAATCTAATGCCGCTAAGTTGTTCATCCATAAAATATCCTTTGAATAAAATGCGTTGGAACAAGTTCGTCTTATTATAATGAAAATGGAAGAATTCGTGACATTTCAATATTCTTAACAATTTTACGCACCACGAAACTATGCTAGGAGCGATAATGTCTTTCGGGCAGTGAGGGTGCAGAGCGTGGTGACTTTTTCATTCTTTTACGAAAATTGACCGCACTTTCTCAAGTGCGGTCGGCAGTTTAACGCTTAGGGTAAAGCACGGCTTTGCTTCTTCTGAATCAATATTGTCTTTGGTTACAAAAACGACACTGCAACAATGAATTTATCCACTTTTTCCGCCTTTGATAATTTTTATTGATCGCGTGACGCCTTTATAACCCATTTGCAGAAGATTGTCACAACAATGTTTTCCAAGGTGCCGTCACGGACGAAATTTTGTAGATCTGGTTTCCATCAAAACCAACAGCGACTAATTTTTCCGGCAGCGATGCTCTTTAATGGCGCGAGCCACTCCTACCGCAGTGGGTTCGTTTGCGCCAAAAATTGCGGTTAAATCCGGATTGAAGTCAGTACATCAATGGTTTGATTTAATGCCGTAACCATGTCGGATTGAGAATATAGCGGTCCCATCAATTTGACGTCGTTGTCACTTCATCCATAAATCCGCCGGTGCGTTCAATCGCACCGGCTGCACCGGGCGTATAAGACATAACGCCACTTTGCCTCATACCATGCTTAGCGAGGAGTTTTTCGTACTAATTTCCTGCAGCACGGTTGTCCGTAAGGAGAAGGATTGAGTAATATTTGCCGTCAGAATTAATGCCGAGCCAATAATGACCACCCGGAATCCCGTTTTCAAAGGCTGACCGAGGGATTAATGCTCGGATCGAGGCGGCGTTAATCAGATGCCGGAAACGCTGCGGTTAATTGCGCATGACCATATTCACTTTCTTTCGTCAATGGCGGTTTCGCCTGGTCCTGGAAGGTAACTTTTGTATTCATTACCCAGATCTTTTCCCTGCGGCTTCCGCCCCTCACTGTTTTGCCAGAAATTGCATTTTCTGTTTTGACAATCACGGCACTCTCATTTTGTTTTGGCAAAACCGACTGTACCCGGCAAATAGGGTAGATAAAACCCAGCACAGCAGAAGCAATAAGTGTTAACTTGCATACAATTCTCTGTATTGTTGAGGTTACGATCCACTTTTTCGCTTTGGCGAAGCTGATCGAGACCAACGGTAAATGATAATATCCACGCATTTGATGATTTGTTGAACGAAAGCGGATATCCCATCTCAGCAAGTCCATTACGCAAGACACCGATAATAAATGACCTGATGAGGTTCCCGGAACAGGTACCATCGCCACCCATTAAGGAGGTTCCCCAACAACCGCACTGGGCAATGGTATCCAATTCAGAGCAACGCCATTAGGGTTGCGCGTGACCAAGCGCGACGCCAAGATGACGCCGGCTAAAACCGAAAGCAAAACCGCTAGCGATGTAGGCGCAATTTTCACCTGATTAGTTCGAATGCTGATAAGCGTGCCGCTCTTCATTCGAACCGATCGTATAAAGGTAACGGCCGAGTTTGAGTTTTGATAATGCAAAGGTGCGAGAAGGGCAACACAATCGCGATAATCACTGCAAGGAATGCTGGGGAATTTGATAAGAGGCAAACCATTAGCGCCTTCTTTCAACAATCCGGAAATAGCGCACCACGACGAGGTAAGAGAAGGATTCCGGTATGCTGACACCGGTGCCGTATTTGTAACATACAACGCCAATCCGCGCGCCACCATCATAGTTCCCGAATGTTGCACATGAAAGGCGGTAGGCGCATCAGTAATAATCGACGCCGTTGGCGGCACCGCATAGCCCACCAACGATAATGCTATAGCATAATTTTAACGGCACAGGCAATCCGGCATTGACTGACATCGCTGCCGCCACACCGGATAGCGCCACGACAGAACCGGTACTTTAAGTCAACGCCGCCGGTTAAACACATGGTTGCCCTGATACCGATCAACGCAATCGTTGAGGTTTGCAAGCCAATGGTTAATATGTTATTTAGGTAAAGAAATATTCATTACTGATCGTAAAACGCACAATTAATAGGATTAATCCGGCGACGCAAGTTTGCGGAAATATTTCTCGTTCATCTCTATACCTCCCGTCCTTTTTCGAGCGAACATATTTTTACGCCTGTCGCATATTGCAATTTCTTCTTGATTGGTTTCTTTCGTTTCAAGAAGTGCGGTCATTTTCCCCACGCATGACGATAATGCGATCGGACACGCCTAAAATTTCCGGCATCCAGAAGAAATTACAATAATGCCAAACCCTTTGTGCCGCTTAATTCATCCAATAATGTAAATGGTATCTGGTGCCCACATCAATGCCGCGTCGGCTCATCAAAAATCATGACCTCGCATCACGGAATAACCATTTGCCGATAACCACTTTGCTGGTTGCCGCCACTCGAGATTATTTACTAACTGTCTAATTGTTGGCGTTTTTAATTTACTTTTATCAATGAAGGTTTTGAGGCTTGGCTTCCTCGTCATGGGAAATCACACCGGCGGCATTACACACTTTTATCCATTGATGCCATGGTAATGTTTTCACGAATACTCATCTACGGCGACCACCATGAGTTTTCTGTCTCAGATAAATAGGCAATACCGGCTTTTGATGGAGTCCCGCAGGACTGTGAATGGTCACTTTATTATGGTGAACAAACACCCTCACCGGCATCGAGTGGATCGGCACCAAAAATCGCACGTGCTAATTCGGTACGTTTCGCGCCAACCAAACCGGTAATGCCTACTATTTCCTTTAAATAAAGCAAAAGTTAAGGCTTCAACACACCATAACGCTCAGCCTGCATCACAGACATATCACCACTTCATTTTTCATCCACAAACCGCCGTGTTTCGGTGGGAAGTGACTGCCTAGCGGCCGTCCGACCATTTTTGTAATGATTTCGTCCATGCCACTCAATAATGAAATGACGCTGACTTTGAAACATACGCGCCATCATCGGAAATGGTAATGTGATCGGCAAATCCGTTTAAGCCTCCATTCGGGTGGAGATGACGCGGCCACACCGACGTGCCTCTTCGCACGGGAGCCACTCACCAATCTACAACTTATCGATCTCTTTTTCCGTTATAGGCTGAAGTGGCTCACCCATAATTCCAGCATCAAACATCAAAAGAAAAGCGCTCTCGCACTTCTACCATTTGTTGTTTTGCCACCGACGACGTCCGCACTTGCTTTCAGTCGGTTTCCATATCACATCAGCCAGTGAAAGCAGAGCCTCCGCGTCTTTATTCATTTTGGCTGATCAACCAGCGGCAAATTTAAATTGGTTCACGGCGAGAAAATATTTTCAGCCAACTGCAATATGCGGGAATCAGGGTTTAATTCCTTGGAAAATCGTACTCGATACTTTCGATGCCAGTGCATCCCACATACGGAAACGAAAATTCACCGGTTTCCCTTTGTAAATAATCTCACCGCTATCGGCTTCTGATGACCACCGATTAAGCTATTTCATCAGCGCAGATCTGCCGGGCACCATTACTCTCCCATAAGTGGCGTAGTGTACTTCACGTGCGTAACGTCAGTTGAACATCCTCTTTAACGCTTTGCGCTCGGCAAATCCTTTTACTGATGTTGGCGCACTGTCAGTATGGTTTCATGTGTCGTCATATTGACCTTCCCACTCCTTATTCTTCAATACGCAACCCACAGCATGGAATCCACCGAGGACAACCTTCATACTTTGTTCTCACTGATGTAACGGACTGTCAGCTTTGGTGGCACAGCAATTTGAGATACCAGGTCGCGAGTCACTTCCACTTCCTTTAAGCGCAGCTTCATAAGGCCTTTACTGGCGTCTTTCACCCACAACGAGCAAACCATGATGAGCAGCAAGTGAAGATCGCCTTGCTTTGATGCCTCCTTCGCAAGACGCGTAACCATGTGCGTTCCAAACCGTCCGCAAGGAATACAAGGGAATGACTTTGCAGCCACCTACAGACCACCACAGTGAATCGCCGGAATAGCTTTTTCCAAATGGATGTAACCCGGCAGCACGTAATGGAACACTATGCACAACGGCATTGGCCTCCGGACTTTGGGCGCCGATACACTGGCTAAAATGGAATTCGCCACTCGCTAGAAGGCAGCTGATGTCTGCTGTGCTACGTGGTTATCCGCATGCACAATATCTTCCTGGCTTCATTGCTAGTGGTATGGCATCCCTGTTGTAATCAGCATACCGCTTTAGACGGTGCGCCAATACTCGCCTGCTGTGCCTCGGGCTTAAGCCGAGGCGGCCGTCATCTCAAACAGGATCAGATGCGATTTTTGCGCAAGTTCTTTTTCTATCCATTTTTCAGTACCTCTCTAGCTGTTGGCAGGTGCGGAGTAAACCTTTTTAATAATACGCTGCGTATTTCCGGTCACACGCCACTCGATGACGACAGCATGCCTGTTTGGCGCGTCTCAGTGAAAGGCAGAGCGTTCAATACGCGCCAAACTGTGGTGGAATCCGGACCGCACTTTGAACTGCATCCAAGCACCTGTGCTCAACGCGAGGATCGGCAGGCTATCGCCCGGAACGGCCGGCATCATGATTGCCAATTTGGGCGCGTAATCGACATACGATCGACCCGCTAACGGCGCAAATGCCTGGAGCAGTCGCGCAGGAATGCCATATCGGCATCGAGTCCGCCTGAAAACGTAATGAATGCGCTGGAAACGAGCATCAGACAGGACAATTCCATCGCGACAGTCCGGCCTGCGCGGGCTTTTGAGCAACGGGAGATTGCGCGAATACCTTTTAACATTGTTGCTCTCCTAATGATTATAGTGATTGTGGTAAACCTCGCGTCTCGGCCCGTTGCACTCGCTTTCAGCGCCTGTTCTGGTGGAAGCGTAGACGCCGATGCCTGCAGCGGTGAACATTGCCGCGCCGGAGCACAGCAGCTCGCGACATCCACGACATCAATCGGCAACCCTAAAACATCGGCGCGGACTTTGGTTCCAGAGTGATTCTTCGAGCCACCGCCAACGCAAAGTACGCTTTCCGCTTTGAAGTGCATGGATGCAAGCAATACGTTCAAGCCCTGCCTGAGTTGGTTTGCCATGTAATAAAGCGCGGCACGATAGATTTCGCCACGGGTGGAGAACACGAAAGTCCACGTGATGGTGCCTTGTCCGAGTTGGCTAAACACACCTGAAAATTGACCGCACTTTTGCAGTGCCTTTTTCAGCGGGCGCAGCCTTCAGCGACCGCGGTCGGATAACGCACGGTGCCATGCACAACGGCGCGCCACCACTGGCGAGCTAACGCATAACGCCTGAGCCGACCGCTGTACGGCACGGGTTACAGCACGGTCGGTTGCGTCAAATTCGCGCTGCCCTGCGCGCGCACCAAAATCAACGGTGGTTCGGCGTGTTCCGGCGAGCCATTAAGATTTCACGTCACCGAACCGGGCACAGGTTGATCTAATCCCGCACCGGAACCGAGAGATGCACAATGGGCGTCGTGTCCGCAGGAAACCACACCATGCGACGAAGCCCAATGGTCGGCGGGTGCGTCGGTTAACTTCCCCACTTTTTCTCACCGGCGTTACGCAATGGCGGGAAGCGGTCTGGGCTTAAACCGAGCAGTTTCAGAATATCCTCATCCCAATTGCCTGTGGTGAGATGTCATCATGGATGTGCCCGCCATGGCAGCGGTCGGTGGTAAATTTGGCGGTTAAACGTTGTCAGCATGGAGGAAATGAGCACGAATTCTATCCATTTTGGGAAAAGATCGCTTCGTTTTCTCAACCAAAGCAGTTTGAATAAGGTATCGAAGCCATCGTCCGATGCCGTTACGTTAAGATAAAGGCTTCTGATGGTCTAAATAAACTGCGCGAGAGGGTTTTCCATCACGCACCGTGCGCGCGGCATTTCCACGAAATAATTTGGGTGCAGGCTGCCGTTCGGTATCAATGGCGCGCCGACCACGCCGAACGTGGTGACGGGATGCTGACACTTTTCTTTTTAAATCAACCTGGTTGTTGCAGCGTTAATCGCGCACGTAAGATCTGGCACATACCGTCAACTTTTGCGCAACTCTTCAAACGCAAATGTGACACTCGGGCGATTCGCCCGTCAGCATTGTTGGGCAAGGATGGACGCTACGATATGCCTTTGGTCATTCATGCGGCATCGTGTAAACTGGTTGCGCCGCAATCAAAAATCAGCATCGACAGACTATTAAAGTTTCCTAGCGCGGGTCAAAATTCATCGCGCTCAACCGCACTGTTTGAACTTTTATGACGATGCGTACGCACGATAGGTGCGCACCGCTCATCGACGACGGTATACGAGGTCGCGAGAACCAGTTTTCGGCAGGCGCGAGCAGTCCGACCTTCCTCGTCTCCCGACCAGCCGTTCCAAGCGCTTAGCGGACCACGCTGGCATCTGCGACGCTGTGCATGCAAACCGGACACGCAACATGGACGCTAACGTGATGAGGCCGGCAGCACCGATGTGGCCGTAAGTCGCCACGCAGTGGTTTGCACCCCAGTTTGCCATCACGGAAGTCATGACATCGGTAAAGGCGCCCGGTGCTCGTTAACCGAGGTGAACCAAGTGTTGGGCACAGGCTTCTATTGGTGCGGCGCACAGAGCAAGTCGCACGGGACGTTTCTTTGCAACAACAGACCAACCTCGCGTAAATTTCCAGAACACAGGACTAAGCCTTTGATGAGGTTACGCGGTGTACAGAACGGCATGCCGCCTTTGGGTTACGAATTGGGAGGATAAACTCGCCCCCACGGAAGGCCGAATATTCGTGTACCGCAGTGACACCAACGGGTATGTTCTAACAACGTGTTTGCCGTCTGTCTTCCCGCGACTTCCCATGCCGGTTTCACTTTGTCGGATCGCCATTGGCATCTTTTATGCCGGACCTGTGCCGTCAAGAGCGGCCGAACCGGAGTTGACCATGGAGGAAACTGTTCCGGATCGGAAACCGGCACGCGCTCCACGGAATCCGCTCCACCACGTCCGTACGCCAGCAAAAATTTGCGCACGACCGCGTGAGTTGATGACCAAGCTAACATACAGACCGCATTCAAACTGCCGCGTTTGCCGGTGGCAAGAATGCCATGGTGGGCGCACGCCGTCCCAGTTCGAGTAGGAATCTCAACATGGTCGGCATGCGTTATTCGGCAACGGTCGGTCCAATGGCGTTGACTCTGGAAACCGGCAGCAATGCCATGGCATTGCGACCGAGTGCTTCGCCAAAGCTTTAATTTCGCGACCCTCGATTTCCCACCATCAAGTCACGGGCGATACCGGCTCATTTTCACCGTATTTTCCCAAAGTTCAGCGCGTTCTTCCGGTGAGCGCGATTTTCCGGACCGTTTACGCGTCGAATTCCGTCTTGGCAATACAGCTTTCACCCAAGAAAGCGCTAAATCCACTCTTCCTGATCGTCACCTATGCGATCCGGGCGGCGTTTGATTTCGGTCATGTCCATACATATTCGTTACGCATACCGAGGTGGTTCTTTTGGAAGAATTGTTGATTGACGATAGAACCGGCGATACCCGCGAAACAGACCCGATGGATAAGCAGTAGGATCTGCCACGCATAGTCGCAACCGCAAGACCGTGGGCACGCGCTGAAGCGTAACAGCTTTTCTGCTACATCGGCAGGAATGCGGTGCTCGTTTTGCTTCTTGCACTTCAGTGCCGTAGATAGAGAATGCCGGCAAACCAGTTGAGAATGGCCGGCAAGGGCAGCGGCAAGATAAACTGCGCCCGGGCGTTCGGTGCCGCTATAAAGCAAATGGCTTTCGCATGCGCGGATCCATGTCGATAGTTTCGGAACCGGCGCACCAGCACGCGTAACGTGCAATGGGTTAACCCTACATTATTATTGAGTTTGAATTTTCTGCACAGGCAGCTGCTTCCAGCGTACACCGCCAATACAGGTGTCTGCAATCACGCATTCTACGAAAAGCGCCATCGGTGGCGACGAATATGACTTTGTAATAATTCTGCGACCGACTTTCGCCATACGCATGGTTTGATCTTTCGGCGATTCACGCACGCCCAAACGATTACCATCAATGCGGTTGGGCGAATACGACTTTTGACTGGAATAGATTTGAATTGACTCATACTTTAACCTCTTAGTGAATCTTTATATATAGCACAGCGATGTGACTAAATCTTTGCTTTAGCTTTATTTTTCATGAAAAGAGATCCGCCCTACCGCTCTTCGGAAATTTTGTGTGAAAAGCGTGACAGGATCACAAAAGAACGGGCACTTTATTAGTAAAATGACTGAATTGCTATTTATCATTCTAAAACGGGCAAAACGGTCATTTTTCAGACCAAACGGTAATCAGTACGTTATGTTCTTGGCAATAACGTTTGCAAGTCTTCGGAAGGAAAACTGATCAATAAATAAGATATCGATTTGCCAGTTCGGCGAGTTAATGCAGATTTTTGCGTTGCAGTTTAGAGGCGTCCGCTAATAAAAACTTCTTGTCGCAGGCATCCATCATTTTTCGTTTAACCGAGGCGTTAAGTCTATCTCGACCTCTCAAATATTGCCTTCATTATCAGCTACGCAGGAGAATATACTGAAATCGATGTAGCCGTTTTAAAAGTTGTTCTGACAACAGCCCATAAAAGGTACCAGTATTTCACGGAATACATGCCACCTACAGGATGGTGGTGATGTTACTTTTGTTCGTTAACGCTGTGATATTGTGCATGGAATTCGTCACTACCGTGCAAGGAATATCAGCAACATTTAGGCAAAAATGCCAGCTGGTGGAACTGGCATCTAATCCTGACAACGCGCCCTCAAAAGATATTCAAGGGCATTTTGTGCGATTGCTTTTGGGTAACGTTGTTTTTCTGCCGATATTGAAATGAACACGTCATTCTGTTTTGTAAGTCACCAAGGTACCGCAGATGCGATGTAATAATCCTTTATTTTTCCAGTGTTAAATCACGGACGAATGGTTTCTACGGCAACGGAAAGCATTTCCGAGTTCCACCACACTGACTTTCCCTTTGACTTGACATACGCAGAATTACTGATCTCTTTTTGCATCATAAAGTCCAATCGGGCAAATAGGTGTTTGCATAAATGAGGCGAATTTTAGAAATTATTGCAAAAGTAAAAATAACGGCAGTGACCGCACTTGGCCATAAAAATCTATCGCCATAAAGCCATTCTTTGGGATCATTTGATGGGATGACTGTACATCAAACTCAAAATTCTTTACGCGTTTTCACGATTCTAAAAAGACGCCACCAAGGCGGATGTCTGCTATAACTATTAGGCGTCTTTAATGCTGCGACATTTCACGCAAAAATGCGTTGCTTTGACGCAGACGGCGACATCTTCCGTTTCTAGATCGTTTGAAATGCCACAAAATTTGCTCCGTTAAAGCGTTCCTGTACTTTCGCGACGTTGAGCATCACCAATAATTTTGATAACCCAATGACCCATCTGGGGTACTGCCACGGACACCATGCCATCGATGGTCACGAAAATGATGCTCACAGGTGCTGGTTAACGTCACATCATTGACTAACACCACTTTCGCTGACTTTCATACGATTGGCGATGATAGTGATTTTTGGAAAGTTGGCATAATCAAACCATCGTATCATCAACGGAAACATTTTTGGCAAGGCGGGCGGGGTTTCTTCCGATGCTGTCACGTAAATCCAAACCGATTAAACGCATACACTTCACGCATATGTTGTTCAATGTGATGTGCGACGTTCATCTTTGCTTTCGTCCAACAAAATCATGGGGGTTTCGATTCCTCTCTGACGCAGCGCCTCACGCACTTTCGCTGCCTTTCCAGGTGAAATCGTAGATTCATTTACTACCTCACTAAGGCCGGTCAAAATAATGCGGCATTCTAACAAACTCTCCGATAATAATAAAAGTGGAGAATAATTTTAGCTTGAGGATGAAAAATCTCTCTCGGTGAGGGCTGTTTGGTCTGAGTCCTATTCGGTGTAATGTTGATAAAAACACCTGGATTTACAAATCACAAATTTATCACGCCCATTGTCACCGTGATATGATGGTTTCTCAATACAGTCGGTAACAGCTGATTTAATCGGTTGAGTTTTGCAAATAAATTCGCTATTTAATGAAAAGTGAGCCGCTATGCGCTACCCATTGCATGATTTTGTACAGTAATCGCTCGTCTACGGGATCCGGTGAACGGTTGTCCGTGGATATTAAACAAAATTGCACCTCAATGATGTGCCTCAGAGAAGAAACTTACAGAAGTGATTGAAGCCATTGAGCAACATAATACAGAAAAATCTAAAAGAAGAACCTGGGTGACTTGTTGTTACAAGTGGTCTTTTCTTAGTCAATTGGCGACAGAAGATCATCACTTTACCTTTTGATGAAAGTTGTCAGCTGTGGCGGAAAAAATTGTACGACGCCATCCTCATGTTTCGGCACACAAGCCAACAAACGAAGAAGCCTGGCAAAATTGGAAATGCGATGAAAGCCGGAACATCAACATCAAGGGCATACGTCCTTATTAGATAATATTCCGCACATTTCGCCTGATGCAGTGCTGAAGAGCACAAAAACGCGGCAAGTCCGTTCGACTGGGCGGACGTTTCCCTATTTTGCTAAAGGTGAGAAAGAGTTGCGGAAGTTAAACAAGAAATCAGAACGTTCTCCACAAGATCCGCAAAGAAAATTGAAAGAAAGAAATCAGCGATCTCTTGCGCAGTGAACTCGTCGACACTTGAAAATGCTCGGCGGAAGAAAGTTTACGTAAAAGCCAATCTGAAATTTGAGCAGCGCTTCCGCGTGTTAAGGGCCAGCTTGGTGCGCAAAATCGGATGTTGGCGGAAGTCGCTTACGGGACGAAATGGATAGGGTTGTGGGATGACGTGAAACGGGAAGACATCGTTAAAATCCACCGCACTTACGATTAATTTAACGTTTATTTTACATTATGCGTCATCCTGATTATATCGTTTGTCTTTGGGTGAGCGACATCGGATGTCGCACAGTTTGCATCAACAATATGTCTTCAATACCCTCAACGCCATATTGATGTCATGGCACTGAATTGGCGTGTAACCGTTGTTGGCGCGTATGCCGGAGGTCTCGCCAGCTCGAAATGCCGTTGGGACACGGTAAGTTTGCGTTATGTGAACGTTATCGTTTGAAAACAAAAGCCTTACGCCAGCGCATGATATGGCGATTGTTTTTACCCAATTCATTAAAGTCTGCGCTGATTCCGCTTTTGCACAGATTAGCATCGTCGCGGATGGAAAGGCGAGTCCCGTTATTTCGCCCAGCGTTTGACGTCGTCGCAAAAGCAACGTTACTGTGGTTGCAACGTTATGTTGTGACGCGTTTGAGCGCAATGTAGGTTCCTCTGCGACCGAAATGCCGGGTTAGCCCAAAATTAACGGTAAATCCACAACAACAAGTCCCACCTTAAAACAATTTGAAAAACAAAACCGCACTTTTAGCATCGCGCCCGTTGATTGGATTTTCGTCCCGGGCGCAGTTTGGCCCGGCAAAAACGTTGGGCGCATTATCACTATGCAAAACTGGCTGAAATGTTAATTGAACAGGGGCTATGCCATTATGTTATTTGGTTCGGCAAAAGATGTGGACGTAGGCAGAGCAAATTCCAGCACACATTGCCGGAGGCGTTACAGCCGTTCTGTGTGAATTTTAGCCGGACAGACCAGCTTGGATCAAGCGGTCGTCTGATTGCTCATTGCGCCGTGATTTGTGAGTAATGACAGCGGTTAATGCATATTGCGGCGGCAACCTCACGCCCGCTGGTTGCCCTTTTACGGTCCGACCAGTCCGACCTACGCCACCGCTTTCGACAAAAGCCATTATTCTGCGGAAAATAGAGCGCGCTTTACTAGAAGTACGTAAAGCACCGGATAGCGCGGAAGGTTAGTCATCAAAGTTTAATTGATCTTTCTCCACAAGACGTGATGGAGGCGGTCATGTTCTTTCTACAGCATGAATCCTTGTTTTGATTAATAACTGAGAACTATTTGCATTTTATTTTCGATCACTAGAATGGCTGTTCATGCACAATTTAACATTGTGCAGAACTCCATCATTATCTGAAATTATAAAGGAGTTTTTATGAAGATTCGTCATTTCCAACTTAGCCACCTCACGTGGTAATTGCCTTCTCGGCATTACGGCAGCCGATATCTGATTTATAACGGTCAACACAAAGAACCGCCAAAGCGGTTGCGAAGCATTACAAAAGAAACCGGCATTAAAGTAACGTTAAACAGCATCAAAAGTGAACAACTGCCGGTCAATTAAAGAAGAGGGCGACAAAACCCCGGCAGACGTATTCTATTCTGAACAAAACCCGCGCCATTTGCGATGTTAGTACAAGCCGGTTTGCTTGAGCGCTTTCTGCCTGATACTATCAAACAAACACAACATAAAGGCGTGCCGGTTGCACCGACAGACTGGATTGCCTGGTGGTCGTTCTCGCGTGGTGGTTTATGACAAAATAAACTCTCCGAAAAAGACATGGAAAAATCCGTGTTAGATTACGCGACACCAAAAGGTGGAAGATAAGATTGGTTATGACTTCCCGAGTGCGTTCTTAGAACAAGTCATTGCTATCCACCAAACTAAAAGGGTGAACAAGCGGCGCTAGACTGGCTAAAGGCTTGAAAAGACGGCAAACTTTACGCGAAAAATAGCGTGGCATTACAAGCCGTTGAAAAATGGTGAAGTGCCGGCAGCATAATTAACAACTATTATTGGTATTCGTTTGGCAAAAGAAAAGGCGAAGATCATTAAACTCCCGTTTATGCTTTATTCGCTACCAAGACCCGGTGCATTAGTGACTTACTCTGGTGCAGCAGTGTTAAAAGCTCAAAAATAAGAAGAAGCGATGTGCGATTTCTTAGCCAGCAAAAAGGTCAAAGCCTTGTGGCGGTTCGTGCGGAATATCCATTACGCACCGATGTTGATTTCGCCGTTTATTGGAACGCCACGCAAAATTAGAAGCGACCTGAGTGAGTGCGACAACGGCGCAAAGATAAAGAAAACGCGAACAAATTAATTGAACAAGCCGGTTTTGAAATAAGCTTGTTATCACGGTCTCGCATGCGAAGAGATGCCGTGAGTTCACCTAAAAGTGTAGTCATTTTACTCTCTGTTTTTGATAAGCCGGAGAATCCAACTGACATAGGAATGTGATTCTCAACAGGTAACACTATTACGCGTTTGTGCTGTTGGAATGAGCTTTATTCTTCAATTAAACGGCGCAATAAACTGCCGTCAAACAATGACGTTTCACTAAGGCGAAAAGCCCTATCACATCTTCATTGTTATAGCTCTGATGCGACTAATGGCGTGTTTTGGACAAATGCCGGTAAGCAGGTTTTCCAAAGTACGACGAATAACAGCCTCAAATAAGACATTTTCGCCTGCGTAATTTCACCGGAAAATCACGATTTTTCCGGATTAAAACGTATTTACGCTCATCGTAACACACGCCCGATTTGCGTACCAACGTGTTCGATGAGTTCTGTGGCTACCGCATCTTGCTTGTGCTGGCTTTGCAATGGCTTCAATGTCATGGGCCTCAAAAAAGCCATTTACTTTGGTAACCGTCTTCCAATAACTCTGACGATTTTATTTTTCAATCGCCGAATTGCTGACTACCGTTTCCAAACAGCCTACATTGCCACACATACAACGTTTTCCTAACGGATCCACCTGAATATGCCAATTTCACCTACATTCTTTTTATAGCCGGAAAAGAGTTCATGATTAATCACACTCCGCACCAACACCGCGATGAATACGCAATAGCAACGAATCTGTAACAATCTTTCGGTGACACCAAAATAGTGCTCCAAGACAAACTACGCACGCATCATGTCCGATATAGGTGGTAAATTAAAACGTTCGGCAACGTGATTTGCTAAGTCCCACAGGCGTGCTTAAGTCAAAGTGGAACCTGTTCAATCATGTTGCTTTTAACATCCACAAAACCGGGAACAGTGATACCATGATAAGCAATAAATTCACCAGCTACGTTTTGGTTTTCTTGAATAAATTCATCCAAAGCGTTGAAATAAAACTGTTCAAATGCTTGTGGCGTTGGGTAATCTCTCCCAAGCGTAAGACGGATTTATTCACTAATTTAGCGGATAAATCCATAATGGCTGCGTTAAATCTTCCCGCCCGATACCCACTAAAATCGCCGTGACGAAAATGTTTATGCTCTGCCACAATCAGGGTGGCCCCGACGCCCCACCGGTCGATTCTTGTTGTTCTACTTCTTTAATTAAACCGCGAGCAAGTAAATGGCGGGTAATTTTAGTCGCACTGGCCGAGCTAGTTGGCTCCATTTCAGAAATTTGAATACGAAATCGGGCCTTTCTGATCGATAAGCTTATACACCACTGCGCTTTATTCATTTGTTTCACTAAATCAACGTTCGCGATTTGAGGACTTTCTCGCATCTCCCACCGAAAATGCGTTGAGTGATGTTAAAGCAGCATTTAAACACATTCGGAACGACTATTCATCGTCCATGCCTAAGGCTTTGGAAAAAGGTTTGCAGCCCTACTGCATTGCCGGTTTTTCACCATAGTTTGCATGCGCTTTTGTTGGCGCCTGAATTAATTTACGTCATTAATTTATAACAATTCTTGCTAGCACTTGTTCCGCCTCTTCGCCTTGTTGTGAAGCGATCGCTTTTTCCAGTAAATCTTGACGAGTCAACTCCGCCTCTTCACGATAACGACGGATCAAATTAGAAATTGATGGACTTTCAACCATGCAAAGAAATCCGCGCATTCCGCCTGAATAATTTCCTTTGCCCTGCGCAGAAAGCTTGTTCCCGTTGGCTTAAATTATGTTGGATGATATTTTTGTAAATCATCCACCGTATAGTGATAAACACTGTTCATCTCCGCCGCACTTTTCTTCAATGTCACGCGGCGCGGCAATATCCACCAACGGCATCGGACGATAGCGACGCATGATTTGCGCCTTTTTCAACCATGTTGCGGCTTATCAAAATATGCGGACTGCCGGTGAGCTAATCACAATATCCGCTTGATCTAAGCCCTGCTGTAACTGTTCTAGCGGCAGGATTTGAATATTCGCCGTGTATCAAATTTCTCCACGAGGGCTTCTGCGCGAGCTAAGTGCCAGTTAAAATCACCATGTACACCGTGACGCAATAAATGACGACAAACCAATTCAATGGTTTCCGCGCCCACTAATGAAAATGGTTAATTCGCTCAGCGATTCAAAAATTTGGCGCGCTAAACTGCCAAGCAGCATATGCCACAGATACTGCACTTTCACCGATATTAGTTTCCGTACGCACGCGTTTTTGCCGTGGAAAATGTTTTTGAAATAAACGGGATAATTCGCTGAGTATGGCACTGTTCTTGTTGATAGTGCTGCTCGCTCATTTTGATGCAAAGCTTTCGCTTCCACTTGTCCCAAAATTTGTGGCTCGCCTAAAATCAATGAATCAAGCCACTAAGCCACTTCCATTAAATGATTGACGGCTGTGAGTTTTCGCCAAGTGTAAAGGCAACGCTGAAGTTCTGCTAAATCCAGTTGATGAATTTCAGCAAACCATTGTCATGGCTTGGCGAATCAATGTTGCGTTTCTTGCGGCGGGACGGTTTCGATATGTGCAGATAAACTTCAGTTCGGTTGCAAGTGGATAAAATCACCGCACTTTTTCGGCTAATTCAATTTGCCGAATAGCGCATAAAGCAAAAGCACGTTTTCGTCAGAAAAAGCAACTTTCCGTAAGGCAACAGAGGCGGTTTTGTGATTAATACCAAGAACTAAAATCGTCATAAAAAAACATGAAAAATCACCGCACTTTATGATGTTGACACAACAAAATGACGGCAACATTTGTCCACTAAAATAGAAAAATAGACATAAAAACGGGCTATATTCTGGCTGAATTGCCCTATTTGGACCAAATTAGCGCAAGAGCCATTAATCTGCAATTTTGTGCGAAGCATCAAATTTCTAAAACGTATCTTTTGCTTGGCATGGTGGATAAATTGCGCCAAGGTGGTTCAAATGTAAAAACGGATTAATCTGTTTTTCAAGCCTATCGTGGTCGGTGGCTTGGTTTATCTCAACCCATAACTGCGTCACCAAAACGCGATGATTTTTCACCGCACTTTGTTTGCCCCAAACGTTTTTGCACAAACGCAAATTACTTAACGTATATTCATGCTCCCGGGCAAACAATGGTGTCATCAGGCAACGCCCGAAACGCTGCATGGTGGCGAACATTTGCGCGTAATCACCGGTAAACACTCGACCGCAACCGTGGCGGAAAATAAGGCATCACCACAAAACAAATGCCCATCCACCGCAACCTGCTCACATGCTGCGCCGTGTGCGCCCGCCACTGGGTAACGCGAATTTAGTAATGTTCGGTGATAAGGTCGCCTTCGATTCACTACCTGCGTCAGCCCACAAGCAGCGCACTCTGCCGGACCATAAATCGGTACTTGCGGGAAACGTTGTGAAACGTCGCAACACCGTTCGTGTGATCTGCATGGTTGTGCGTAGACAACAATGCTTCAACGGAAAAATGTTGTTCTTCCAACAGATTGAAACAGCTTGTCGGTTTCTGGGCAAAATCAACAATGAGCAACGTAAGTTTCCCGTGCATAAAGCCAAATATAATTATCGTTTAACGCAGGAATCAGGAGATTAACATAGAACCTCAGAGTTACCGTGATGTGGCGTGCTAAATATGAGGAAGTCACTGGCGATGCCCACCGGTTGGCAACAACTGCCAAATGGGGCGCGCTTATTGTAAACGCATTAAACGCTTACTTCGCCCCTTGGCTATAAAAATTTGTGGTTATCAGATTCTGAAAATTGGCGGACTTAGCGCAGAAATTCAATGATGGTGCTTGCGCCACCAAATTAGCCTCAGCGAGAAGGAATTGCGACCACGCATCGAGCGATCACCATTCCAGTACGGTGCTAAGCCAAGCTCACCGAACTCCCTTTTATTCCAACAGCAGTGGATGCTTGTGTGCTGACTAACACACTGAATTTTTGTCCAAGATCCCCATCCAGTGTTGCGTGAAAATCCACCGAGTTCTCACCGATGACGGCTATTTATTTCCGTCTGTTTAATCCTTAACAGCCTCTTTTGCAAATTAAAACAGGCGATTTCCCCGCGCGTCATTAGTGCATTTGGCGGATCATTGGTTGGTTAATTACTCAACGCGAGATTTTGGAACAGCGGAATTTGGCGCTCATACCCATCAAACCGCCGGTTGGTTTTAGCTCCGTAACGGTTATCGTGGCGCAAAAACGCACTATCCGTTGACGCTGAATCCGCAAAAAGTGCGGTCAAAAATCCCAGCGTTTTATGACCAGCGAAGCGTTGAAACAAGCGGAAGATCTTTAATCTTTGAAAGATAACGCGTCAGGAAATACATCATCGACCGTTTTAAATGTACTCGTAGGAGAATTTCCTTCTTGGCGAAAAGATCAAGATTAACTGCACTTTGCGGAAAAATCGTAAGCTTGTGGATTCATAGATCTCATCGAAGGTTGCTGCTTTTTCAGTGACTTGCGCTTTCGCTAACTACCGCATCAACAGCCTGTTCTTCTAATACGACGTTAGCAGAATGTTATTGCTCAATTGTTGTTTTTGCGTATTCAACCACGTGCCGGTTGTTTCGTAAGCGATGCAATATCTCAATCATGGCTTTCACAGTTCTTCATCTGCTTTTAATTCGTTGAAGCAATCACTGGGAAAATCAATGTCAGCTAACACACGACGTTTAGCTTGTTCTTCAAACACTCGCGTGGTAACGTGTGCTGCTTGTTGTGCATTGCCACCAAAACGTTGTGCTGCTGTTGACGCAATACCTCAATTTCTTGTTCAGCACGAACTTGGTACATCAATTTGATTTTTGTTCACTAAACCGTCAATGACTTGGGTTTTCACCGAGTCACTAACGCATTTTCAACTCACGTTGCATATTTTTACGAATTTCATTGCGTAAATCTGCACCAGATTTTGAATTCAGGACCAATTTCGCAACGAACTCACTCAGTTAATTCGGTAATACCATCACTTCGACTTTCTTCAACGTAATGCTCAAATTTCGCTGCTTTACCTTTTTAAGTTTTCAGCGTGATATTCTCGCCGAAATGACATCAATCGTAAATTTTTCCACCGGCTTTGGACCAACGATACCCTCTTCAAAGCCTGGGATCATCGACCTGACCCATGAATAAAACGAAATCGGATGCTTTTGCCGCCTTCGAATTCTTCTGCGTCAACAGAACCCACGAGTCAATCGTTACGATCTTGAAGCTTTTCGCTATGCGTCTTGGCTTTCAGTCCAAGTTGCTTGTTGTTTACGTGACACCTCAACCATCTTGTCAATGTCGGCTTCAGAGATTTCAACAACCGGTCTACTTTGATATTTTCGCAAACCTTTCAAATTCCAACTTCAGGATACACTTCAAAAGTGGCGCTGAATTTTTAAGTCTTTACCTTTACTGCAGATTGTTCCACAGTAAAACTTGGGCGACCTGCGAGATTGATTTTAGTTTTCGATAACCGCTTGGAAGAAAGTGGTTTTGTAATAAATCGCCTAAAAATATCTTGACGAACAGAAGCGCCGAAACGTTTTTCAATGATAGTGTGCGGGACTTTACCTTTACGGAAGCCGTCAATACGCGCATTTTTAGCAACGCGTTTTAATTCTTCGCGGATAGCCTGAACAACAGTTTCAGCTGGAACGGTGATGGTTTGACGACGCTCTAAACTTGAGTCGTTTCAATATTTAATGACATTATGATGTTACCTCAAATTGATACTCGGCGAATGCTCCACCGAACACTTTATTAATAGAAAATAAGACAATGAATTATAACGAGACAAAGGCTTTTCCGTCGAGGAAATGCACGATAAAGCGTATAATTGATTAAAAACACTCCGATTTCATCTATACAAAATTAACCACGCGGATGATAGCGTTCGTGCAACCGTTTTCAAGCGCTCTTTCGCTACATGTGTATAAATCTGTGTCGTGGATAAAATCACTGTGTCCTAACAGCATTTGAACCACGCGCAAATCTGCACCGTGATTCGCAAATGGGTAGCAAAGGCATGGCGCAAAACGGTGAGCGACAACATATCGCTATCGATTTCCGCCAGCACCGCATAATGCTTGATCCGAGTGCCAAAAACGTCTGACGTGTCATTTGCGTACCGCGGCGGCTTGGAAATAACACATCAGAACTTTGTCCATCCAATAAAATCGGGCGGGCAAACGGCATAAATTGCTTCACCCAATGGGTTGCCTCCTCCCATCGGCACAATACGCTCTTTATTCCCTTTACCGATGACCCGCACGACGCCTTGATTTAAATTGATGCTATCGGTATGTACGAAACTAATTCCGTCACCCGCAACCCCGTGGCATCAACAGCTCCAACATCGCCTTTATCGCGTAGCTCAATCGGCTGATCCAAACGTTGCACGTTCAACAAATCCGTCACTTGTTGTTCGGTTAAATACTTCGGTAAACGGCTGGGTAATTTAGGCGAACTAAAGCACCGCACTGGGATCATCGGTGCGGTATTTTTCTTGATACAAATATTGGAAAAAGCTTTTCGAATAGCACTCAATAATCGCGCCGTGCTGGTGGCTTTTATACCCTTGCTCTACCCGCTCACCAAGAAACGTTTGAAGATCGACTGAATCTAAACCGAGCAATGACAACTTGCGCTCACTAAGCCAATCGCAAAGTGCAGTGAGATCCAAACGATAGGATTGCACAGTATTGGGTGACAAGCCTTTGCCTATCCATAATTCATTTCAGAAATAAATCGAGCAAAGTAAGATCATTCATGCTTAGCCCGATGAAGTAAAAAGGCTTCAACTTTTAGGTGGCGTCACCACGAACGCCAGCGCCGCAATGATGGCCATTAAGACGAACGTCATTGATGCGGGACATGGTAAATCACACCGCTCAAGTGCGGTCAAAATCGCCACCATCGCGCTGTTTGATATGCCGTTATACAACGCTTGCAATTTGGAAATGTGCGACTGCGGTTGGGTGGTGATATAGCGCACCATGCCGTAATGCGCCACCGCGTACGTTAAGCTGTGAAGTAATTGCAAAAAGCGCAATGAGACCAAATCTCACTTGTGGCAGCAAGTCCCTATCCAACGTACAATGCACGCCAAGGTCGCCAAATGAAAAGATTGCTGACCTTCCAGTTTTGCAGTAAACGGCGAGAAAAGAAAAACAGCAAAATTTCGGCAATCACACCTAAGCCCCATAGCAAGCTGGTTTGCAGACGGAAATCCCAAGACTGGTCAATACAACACCTATAAACATAATAGGCGGCATGTGAGCCCTGAATTAAAGGAAGCCAACAAAACTCCGCAAGGTTGTGTTTGTTTTTAATAAAGCCCAATATCACATTCGGTGGCGGACTGTTCCGAGAGTTCATCTTGCGGGGGAATCGTCGGTGTCACGCATGCATCACCGAATACGTCAATAAAAGTGCGGTCAAAATCCAGACAATATTTTGCTCACCGAAAAAGCCAATCACATTGCCAAATAAGGTTACGCCAACCACAAAGGCAAGGGATCCAATGAGCCGAGCCTTACCGTAATCAACTGAATTTGTCGCTGCCAGAGCTTGCTAAAGAATCCGTAATCGCATGCCTGCCGCACTGACCATGGCAAATAAAGCCAATGGCGAAAATAACAACCAAAAATTCTCCGCGACAACACTTAAACCGGCCATAATCAGTACTGGCAGCGCCAACACACGCAAAGAATTGATCAACTGTGAAAGCGCGTTTGAGTAAACCTGAAAAACAAACCGCCCGACAAAGCGAAAGACATAGGCGCTGCCAACACCATACCGATAGCTCTTCGCCATAATGTTGCGATTTCAACCAAACCGGGAAAAAAGGGATAAAAACGCCATACGCGCAGTAATACCCGAAAAAGCTCAACGCGAGCCAAGTAAAAGGACGAACAGAGCATTAGAATAAGGTTTCCATTTCTTTTGAACGTGCCACGCAAAGCGCATGGCGTGTTGCACGATGTCATTAAATTGATGTTGATTCAACACATTCAGCGCGGCTGCCGTTTGTGCCGCCTTTGGACGTCACATTTTTGGCGCAATGTCGATAAATCTACTGCGGATTTTTCCACCACCATTTTGGCTGAACCCTAACATCGCTGCTGAACCAATTCACGGGCATTGTCTGCAGACAATCCCATGTCAATGAAGCCTTGTTGCCATGGCTTCTAAAAATTGATACGCTGGGCTACTGCCAGAAGCCGCTGTAACCGCATGCATGTGCTCTTCCGACGCCACCCAAAGGGTTTTGCCTACGGCAGACAACAAATCCTGCGCAAAAGTGCGGTCGTTTTCTGAGTGTTTTTGTGCCGCAAATAATCCTGCCATGCCCTCGCCCACTAAGGCTGGGTGTATTTGGCATCACGCGCACAACAGATTGGGAGGTTGGCAAAAGCGCGGTCAATCTTTTCACGGAAATACCTGCAGCAATCGAAATAAGTAATTTATCGGAAAAATCCACCGCACTAAAGAGAACACACTTCGGCTAATACCTGCGGTTTTGACGGCTAACAATACGACCTCTGCTTGCGCGACGGCGACATTATCCGTTGAGGTGCGTACCCTTTTTGCGCAAATAAATGACGTTTTTCTTCATTCGGATCGCACACAATAATTTTATCGGCGGATAAGCTTTGTTTTAATAAGCTGAACTACGATGGTTTGCATGCCGCATATTGCCGCCACCGATAAAAGCGCACCAGTTTATGTTGCATGAGCTATTTCTCGTTACTTCATGTTGAGCATAAGGATTGGTTTTGCCTTTTCTACACCAATCGTGGTGTAAGGGAGCCATGACCGGCGACAATAATCATATCATCGCCCTAAGGATATAATTTTTCACGAATGGACGTCATGATGTCCTCGTAACTTTCCTCCCGGAAAAATCCGTCCGCCCAATGCCGCTTTTTAAAAGAGTACATCGCCGGTAAATGCGATGCGTTTTTGGTGCTCAATAAAACCGATATCCCGGGCGTATGGCCGAGCAAATATCAACACTTCAAAAGTAAAATCACCTATCGTCAACACTTCGCCTTCCTGATCCAACCAACGATCCGGTTCAAAAGCGGCGACATCAAATAAAAGACCGAATTTTTTTCCGACTGTTGCGGTGAAACTTTTTAAACCAATATTCATCTTTGGAATTGGAACCTAAAAATAGGCACGTTGAAATGTTGCTTCGACTTTTTCTGCCGCGCCAACATGATCAAATGACCGTGCGTCAGCAAAATTGCCTGTAAATTTAATTCCAATGCTTTCAATGCAGCTTAATCAGTTTATCGGCTTCGCCACCCGGATCGATAATGGCGGCATTTTATTTTCATCCCAAATTAACGAGCAGTTTTGCTGAAATGCCGTGACCGGAATAATGTCAATATTCATTGTTTCTCCTGTGATTTGAACAAAACCGCAACAAAGTGCGGTTTAAAATTGCGTTATTTTTGACTAGCTACCGTTCCACGTACGAACCGGGCCGGTATCCATGTGAATAAAATTCACTGCGCGGATAATACTAACGCCTCCGTTTTGGAGCGATTGCATGGAATCACGTAGTGTTGCCAGTGGCACGCCATCAATACGAAAATCAATCGCCTGACCACGGATGTGATAGCTATTGCTTGCGACGCCCATGACTCGACGATGCATTGCCGCATTACTGGCGGGCAGAGCGATAGCCACAAATGATTTGAATTTCGTATTACGTAATCCTAGCTGTTGTTGAACGCGGTAGAATTTTGTAAACAACTGCGGATCCATTTTTATCGCACTGAGTTGGTTCGTTTATCACGCAAGAAGTGATCGAGCAGTCGCAGTGTATTGGCGCTAAAACCACGACTCAAGTGCAAATTCGGCACCTAATTTTTCGCCGGTATTGATGTTACGGAAATTTCAATATCCGTGGTTTTAGGTGTCGAAACGGCAGCCAAAAGCAGTATTGGTAATAGCGTTGCACCTAGCACAATGCCACCTAAAGATAACCATTTACGGCGACCGTGGTTGATATGATTCATTTTTCTTCCTACCTTTGTTCAACATTTTTACCCTTTGACTATGATCGTCTGTTAGTTCGACAAAAAGATTACTGAACATAGTGTTTTTAATACGTTCCAGTCAATATAACTTAAATTTGCCGCTTTGTCATAACCGTAAATATCTGGCAACGTATGCACTTGGTCTTTATCAGCAGGCGGTGACGTAATATAAAAACACCGGATTGTCAGATTTGATGCTGGCGGATGTTGTTTTCGGCTTTTTCAGCACATTTTGTTTTCGTTCATCGCTCCAACCGGCTTCTCCAACAAAATAGTTGCTAACTGATCGGACTTCTCAACACGCACAGCCGGAACTTAAATCCCGTTTTTATTGGCAAATAAATTACGTTTTGGCGTGTCATGCAAATAAATGGCATCAGAACTTGGCATATTAAATTTGTAGTTCCCCAACGCACTGTTGTCGCTTGGTGCCTGACGTAAATGATATGGGAATTTATTCGCTGTCATATTTTCCCAATCAATTGTGTAAGGATCGATGGTATTGCCTTTGCTATCAATAATCGTATAACCATTACGATAAATGTAGCTCGGATCTTTTCGTACTTTTGGAATAATATCCTCGTTAATTAAACGCGTTGGCGCATTCCATGGTGGGTTGACAACCACATTGCTTAAACGGCTAAACATGACCGGCGTTTTACGCTCAGGTTTCCCCACAATCACGCGAGAGGTTAATACCGCTTCGCCGTTACGATAATACGTGAGCTGATAACTTGGAATATTAACAAAGATCCCATTTTCAAATGCCGGCAGAATTCGTAAACGTTGCGCATTGATGGCGAAACGGTGTAATTCGGTTGTTTTATTTTTCTACCCCTTTTTGCACATGAGCGCCTTCACGCGATCCAATGTCTGTTGAAACAAACGGATTATCACTGGAAGGTTTTTAACAAATGCCAAATGATCGTTAGTTTTTGACCGCACTTAACCACGCAGCAAATCTGATTTTCATCGGGTTTACCGGCTTTATAACTATTTTCTGAATATAACCATTTTGCGCTGAACGTTGTACGTTGTTGGCGCAATAAAATAGATCTAAAAACGCATCAGTTAACAAAATATCTTCGATTAATGCACCATTGCCCGCAATACGATGCGCTGCATTGAGTGCTTCAGCGGAACGTTTGGAAATTCCGCGGCAACCATCAGCGCATAATCATGGAGAAATTGTTGCTTCGCCTGAACATCCGTCCAAGTGGGGCGAAATTATTTTCGGCGTAAATTTTTGCAATGAGCGATTTAAATTTGCAACAGAGTCTCGCCAATATGTTCAGCTAACGCCTGTTCTGCTTGCTGTTGCCTTTTCCTCTGCCAGGCGCATCTCTTCAGCACGCAGTTTCAAGCGCTAAAGCTGTTGCGTAGCTAAACTGCATCATTTTTATCAGCGCCATCTAGCTAGATTTGTGCAAACCTGTGATTCGACCATTGCCGATGTGTCGGCTGAAGCAAGCCGCTGTACGACAACATCCCAAGAAAAAGAGGCGGCAACGCATTTCCGATTCATTCTTAACGATTCCTAAAATAAATAGCGATAATCACCCACACTGCAGTACAAAAGCCCTTATCCTAACAAACATCGCGTGGTTGAATTTACCCAGTTCACACTTTTTCC